>JAFEHB010000411.1_pt1 | contig 32575 bp, 31 predicted proteins | sample 9267121 | NCBI WGS metagenome assembly JAFEHB01 (sample SAMN17103336, study PRJNA684904) | human gut metagenome | isolation source: diarrhea sample from child under the age of five | host: Homo sapiens | place: South Africa: Mafikeng, Mafikeng Provincial Hospital | collected 2019-09 | reverse complement strand
CAAAGACAAAGCCTTCGTCACGGGCTCTGCATCCGATTGAAGATGCGTATTTTCACCAATCCCATTTAAAGGGAAAACAGGATTATGGGCATCAGGCAGTTGCTGTTATGCTTTTTTGTACCGGCATTGTTCTAAATTATGCTTTTGTCATGTACAATAAATCTGTTTCCAAAATTGACATTGTACAAAACATTGCGAAGGAACTGCCTGTTCCACCGGTAATGTCCTATTTTCTTTGTGACTGCTGGTATTTTCTGAAAAAATAATCAATACCTTTACAGGAAAGGGATTTCATACCATAGGTGCTTTAAAAACAAACCGAATGCTTTATCCATTTGGGATCAAAACGAAACTCAGTGAGTTTGCCGTTCTTTTATCGGCTGCACGTTCCGATTTTCACCTTGTGAAACTGAAGAATCAAACATACTATGTGTACCGATATGAAGGGAAACTCAACGGTATTGAAAATGCCGTGGTTCTTTTCAGTTATCCAGAAAAAGCATTTGGAGATTCCAAAGCACTGCGTGCTTTTCTCAGCACAGATGTATCTTTATCAACAGATGAGATTCTATCCTATTACGTACGCCGATGGCCGATAGAAGTATTTTTCCGTCAGTGCAAAGAGAAACTGGCACTGGACAGCTATCAGATACGTTCTGCACAGGGGATCCGAAGATTTTGGATGCTGATGTCACTGGCGCATTTTATGTGCGTAGTAGGAACTGGAAAAATCTGTTCTTTTGAAAATGGATATCACCAAATTTGTGAGATTATCCAGTTGGAAAAGTATCATTATCTTTACCTATGTGCAAAGGAAAGTCATAATTTTGACGCTTTTATGAAATCTGTAGCGTAGTTTTGTGCAATTTTTTAAATTTGCTCATTTATAGTTTCTTATTTGAAGGACATTGTAGAGGAAGAATGTGATCTGTCAGTCCGTGCCGGAGTATTGATTGAGCGATTGAAGTCCTACGAACCGGAACTTCCGAAAGATATGGAGCCGATGGTATATGTCAATTACTGTGAGAAAAGTGAGTTCATGAATCCACGATGCCAAAAGTTATCTGATCTGGACTCCAGAATCGCAGAACAGGACAAAGCGTGGTATGCTGACAGAAATCCCAAAACCAATGAACCAACGACAACGGCTCAGATGTTTTTTACAGTATATTATGCAGAAAAAGGCGACCAGATGCTACATCATTTCAAAGGGAAAATGGATATTGCACTGGCAACGGAGGTCTTCTCAGTCAGTTAAAACTGCAGAATGAAATGAGACTGACGGACGAAAGCTGGATTAACTATCAGAAAGGCAAAGGAAATGAAGAGTTCCAGAAGTATATGGAAGACCTGACGGATATGCAGAACCATGTATTGCCTTATCTACAGAGCTTTTGTAGTCTGGGAGAAAAATGAATGCAGGAACGCCGGGAACAGCAGGTGGCAGATAAGAAAGAGAGCAGAACAACTGCTGTAACTGATATAAAGAAGCAGGCAAATGTCAAAGATGCAGGGAAAGCGGAAAGAAAGTCTGTACCACAGAAGAAGGCAACGGTAGGAAAAGAGAATAAGCCATCTATCCATGAACGGCTGGAAATCAATAAGAAGATTATTCAAGAAAAACAGGGAAAAGATAAGCCGGAGAGAGGAGTTGATTTGGGTGTAAGGACAGTGTAGAATAAATATAAATAAAAAACAGGAATTTTTTGGATAAATCTGGATATAAAAAGAGGCGATATGTATGGTAGAAAGTACTCATTATGATGCTTTTATTAGTTATAGACGAGAAAATGGATTTTTGATGGCACAGGTTATTTATGACAGATTAAAAGAAAGGGGGATACAATGCTTTTTTGATCTTGAGGAATTACGCTCCGGAAAGTTTGATGAAAAAATATTGGTTGCAATTCGTGAGGCGCACACATTTATTTTGATTCTTCCAAAAGATGCTTTGAACAGATGTGTGAATGAGGATGACTGGGTTCGACGGGAAATTATTGAAGCAGTACGTTGTGATAAAGTAATTATACCAATAATGTATGATGGATTTGAATGGCCTAAAAAATGGAACGCAGAAATTCCGAAAGAATTTTATGGTCTTGAGAAAAATAATGGGGTTTCTGGAACGCAAGAATATTTGCCTGCTATGATTGATAAAATTATAAGTTACATGCCACAGGAATTGATTCATTTGAAGTATACTTTTGTAAGTGATACAAGAAAGATGGAAGAAAATACAAGAGATACTACTATAGAAACCGAGTTTATTTCTACCGAAAAATATTTTGGAGATTGCATTGTAAATAGTGAAAGTATAGAGAGAATAGATATGGCATTTCATGCTGGAGCAGAATGGTTTACAAGTATAGAGAAAAATGATCAGTTATACACCATTCTTGATAAGAGAATACAGGTTAGGGTTTTATTGAATTTCCCAGATATATCAGAAATAGTGGCAAAGCATATGCGTCATAAACACAAACATTATATGAAATTCGAAGAATGTATTCGAAATTGGCAAGAATTGAGCAGGGAATATCCAGATTTAGTTGAGATTCGAATTGTAGATATACCTATATTACGAAGATATTATTCGTTTCATATGAAAGATGCACATAAGGATTCTGTCAATGTGAAGCATTATACTTATGATAATGCTCGTCCAGATAAGAACTTTCAATCGATTTTTAATTGCAAGTCCCCATATTTTATGTTATATCGAAGCGAGTTTGATTATTTGTGGAATCAAGCAATCGTGCTGAGTGAAAGGCAAGTATTTAATCTATCGAATAAAACTGGTAAATCTGTAGATACGGTTTCGTTTATTACAACGTGTTTGAATGATATAACGAATGTCTCTGGAATAGATATGTATTTTAGAGGTGGGTCGGAATGGCACCTTAATTCTGCAGTGGTTGAATTGTTATTGCATCTTCTTGAAAAAAGAATTAAGTTAAGAGTTATTATCAATGAAAAAGATACAGTGGAAGAAACTGCAAAACACATGAGGCATAACCTTAGAAAATATTATGGTTATGATAAAAATGTTTCCAATTGGGTGGAACTTTCAAAAAAATATTCGGAATTAGTCTCTGTACACTTAGCAGAAGTACCATTGATGCGTAGATACTATAATGTTTATGGAGAACAAAAAGGAAAAATGAAAATTTCATATTACACATACGGAAATCCATATCCGGAAAAGGATTGCCTGAGTATTTTTGATTCATCAAATTTATCATATAAGCTGTATTCTGAGGAATTTGATTATCTTTGGGAAAAAGGAAGTCATGATGTAGCGTAATATGACATTGATGGAAATAAGGTTTTTGCTACATACATAAATTTGGGGAAATTATATGAGATGCTATCCAGATGTATAAGTATTCAATTCATATTCAGAAAATGTTGGAAGAATCAGAGGATACAATACATACAATTATTTCTTGTTATGAGGAAATAATGAAATATGTGGATGCGTCGGTTGATGTAGATATGGATGTTGTATTAGACTATGTAGAATATCTTGACAATCAAAGTTCAAAGTCGTCAGAAAGAATAATCAGAAAAGTTGAATATTTAGCCAATAATCCGGAACGGCAAATAAAGCCGATAACATGGGCTAGATTGTATGCTGTATCTGGAATGTATTATTTAAAACAGTATGACTGTTCTATGGCTGAAAAATATCTTAAGAGATATCTGGATATAATAGAAAATCTTTATAATACGGATAAGCAAGCTTTTGCGTTTGAGTATGCAAAAGCTTGCTTGAAATACAGCCGAATTGCTACATCAAATAAAGCTAATTATATAGAACGAGGATTAGAAATATTAATAGAGGCTTGTAAGGACAATACTGAATCAGCAGAGCACCAGCTTGAACTAGCTAGGTATTATTATGAAAGGGGCTGTTTGTACCAAAATTGTGATTGGAAAAGGGAAATTGAATCATTTACAAGGGCGAAAGAGTTGTTGGAAAAAAATAATGTTTCAGATCAACTCCTTGCGGATGTGTATAATAATCTTGCAGAAATAATAAGAGAAAATGATGTGAAACGAGTGTATGGAACCAATGTAAGTTATTATCATGATTTAGCTATAAGTATATTAGAAAAAGGTTATCAAATAACACCAGAGAAATATGCAGAAGCATTGGGAGATGTATATAATAATAAAGCCGTGTATTTTATTTATTATGGTAAAAATTATTCTCAATCACTTGAAAATCTGAATAAGTGCGAAAATGTGTATTTGTATCTGTATAAAAAGAATCCTATACGTGGTGGGCTAGGACTTGCAGAATGTTACATTCAGATGGCTAATACATATGAATCACTTGAAAACAATGAAAAAGGAATTTCATTGTTGGAAACGCTTACAGAAGTTAATAGAGAACGGTATGCAATACCACTTGCAAGGGCATATAGTGAGACTGGTCAGATGTATTTGCTTTTCAGTGAAAAGGGAAAGATAACAGAAATTAGAACTGCAGTAGCATACTTATGTAAATGTCTCGATACATTGGAGGATACAAGAAATGAGTTTATTCAACAAAAACAAGCGCATGCTGTAATGGATATGTTAATAGGTATATTTCAGTGCATAAAAGATAATAAAGAAGTGCCAGAAGATTTGTATATTCTTGTGGATCGAATCTTTAAATTTTTGTATAAGTATATATGGCCAGATATGAAAAAGCAAACTGTGTTCGTTAAGCTTATGTTTGAGATGGGATATAGTCTGGCAGAACGATATCCCAAAGATAGTGAAAGTGCAAAGGAATTTTATTATCCGGCAATGATGGATATATGTGAACAACGATTAGCGGACAAAACACTTGATTTAGAGTCAAGAATGTTTACGAACATTATTATGGCTGCGAATGTTGGCATGATAGGAGAGGTAGAGAAAGGCCAAGAATATTTAGATCAGGCTTTATTCACATCTTTAAAAATGGCACAAAAGGACAAGGGCGCTTTTAAAGCCGTATTAGGCAGAAAGAAAAAAAGGTCTGCTACTAAGAAAAGAAAAAAGAAGTAATTTATTAAGTATAATAATCAATTTGCCCGAATACAGCCGCTGAAATAATTGTATTCTGTAATATATATGATAATATAATGATATTAAGAGCTACAGACATTGTTGTTATTTACTACAACATTGTTTGTAGCTCTTTTTATTGCTTAAAATTTGGGGGATTGTTTCAAGATTTCAGCATTTTTATTTCAATTCTTGCAATTCTATGGCGATGAAGAAACTGGCTTTACATGTAATACTTATATCAGATTAAACGACAATGCATTTTGAATGAAGAGTGAGCATTTCATTCAGAGAGGAGAAAGTTTATGGCTGAAAAGAGTGTATTTATCAGTAAGGTGGAATATCCGTTTTTTGAAGAGGTTCACGTAAATATTGATTGGTTTGGAGGTTTTGCTCTGAGCCAGAAAAGAAAATGTCAAATTGGTTTACATCAGAATTTCCTAATGGAATATCCAAAGGAAAAGATTCTGGAGATTTCATCTTCGAGTCTGATGTCACTTGGAGCTAAACTAAGCGCAATGCATTTGAGCAAAAGGACTCTGAAGGGAATCACTACAGTAGAAAGTGCTTTTCAATCATCGCGTATTTACGGTGATGGTGCAAAGAGAATTGGTCCTTTTCCAGAATATAGATTCCTTCCAGGGCGCGAGTGTAAGAAACTGGTTAAAGAGGCGGCGAAGGAAATGCATTCTTATCAGTATGAGCTTGATGGGTTAACGTTTTATGCGCCAGCCCATCATATTTCTCAGTTTTATGACTTTCTTTATCTGAATGCCCTTCTGGAACCAGAAAATGAGGAGGTAAAAAATAAACTTCTTCAGGAAAAGTACACGGCATTTACAGATTTGGCTACAAAATCATTGAACTGCCAGGCAAGATCCGCAGCTATCTTTGTGGGTCTGGTTAGAGCGGGGATGATCGATGAGGTAAGAGATTATGATTCTTATCTGAAATTGTTCAGGACACAGGCAAATGGTAAGGCGGCTGGTCCCCTGACATATGAACATGTGCAACTTCTGTACAAGGATAAGGTAAGACTGTTTTCTCCGGTGGTTCCCTGCAGATTCCATAAGACAGATGTGGAAGCCTACTATGCGGAGCACTGCAGTATGCTGACTAATCGCAAGGGGGAAGACAATTATCTGGATCTTAGGATGCATCGATACATAATTTTAGACAGCTAGTAGTCCGATGCTGGTCGTCTGGTGTAATAGGAGGATTTATATGAGAAATGTAATGAAATCGCACATCAACAAAACCGTTGCGCTCATGAGCGTGTTTGCAGGTGTTCTCTCTTGGTTTGGCTGCCACTATATTTACACAACCTATAGTGATAAATTATCGGAATCCGTAATGATTGGTTCTCTCTGTGCCGTCCTGTTTGCGGCTGTTTTTCTTACGGTGTTGTTGGGCTCAATGATAGCAGGATCCTTTAACAAAGAGAGTGAACTTTTTGTGGATTTCGGACATATGGCCGCATACTTCATCTGCAGTCTGATTGGCATATTTGTTTTAGCAATGGGACTGGAATTTATTTATGAATGCAATCCTAATATCAAATCTATTGAACCAACCAGTTATATCTTTGTTATTGATGAATCCGGCTCCATGAGTGGCAATGATCCTGGCGGTCTTCGCTATGAAGCGATTCCTGAAATAATGAAAGCAGCAGAGGAGGGTTTCCCTTATATGGTATACACCTTTTCTGATGACACACAGATTATTCGAGATATGGCGCCATTGGATGCAGAGTATGAGCCAATTCCGGTTAACAGCGATGGCGGTACCGCCATATGTGGCACAATCCTCAGAATCCTGCAAGACTATAAAAATGGCGTATGGGATGGTGGATCTAATCCGAAGGTTGTCTTCCTTACCGATGGATCAGCAACTGATTTAAGTAATGTTTTCCTCTGGTTCAGGGGAAATATGCCCGAATTTAATGCTGCACTTGAAGAATATTACAATTTGGGTATCAATATCAGCACGGTAGGTCTTGGCTCTGTTGACCGTGAGATTATGACAAAAATGGCCGAAACTACCGGCGGTGTATTTGTGAATATCCAGAATGCATCCGATCTGGCTTCAGCAATGAAAACTGCTGCATCCTCCTACTCGGATAGAAATCTTCTTTCTATCCGGTATATGAAGCGTTGGGATACTCTATATGGCTTTCTCAGGATTTTATTTTTGACAATTATTGGGACTGTTATTGGAAGCCTGATGCTTCTGGCATACATGGAGGACTCTAGCATTCCGATCATTATAGTAAGCAGTATTATTTGTTCATTGATTGGAAGTGTTCTTTTTGAGATTGGCTTGAAGATTGGGGTATACCAGAGCCTTCTCTGGATTGTACTCTGGGCCTTGTTTTCTCTGACTCCGGGACACATTTATCCCAAGGTTAAACGAGCTATTGAGAATCAATTTGTTGCCTGTATAGATATGTGCAGAATAGGTAGGTAAGCCTACTATGCGGAACACTGCGGTATGCTGACCAATCGTAAGAAACAGAACAACTACCCGGACCACAGTTGAGGATAAAGTTTCAAGAACTATTTCTAAAGATGAAATTTAACGTGAGTGATGAAACTCCCGGCGGGTGAGATAGTTATATCAGAACAGAAAACAACACAGATTCAGGGAGGAAAAAGCATGTGGGATTTTGGATACAACGAAGAAACTATGATCAGTTTAAGAGATTCTGTAAATGGCATTGTAAAAGGACAGAACAAATCAGGAGGGGTGTATATTGATTTGAATATCGAAAACGATATCGATAATCATAATGAGATTGTTCCGGCATTCGGTTACTGGACAGGAAGACTTCCTGTTGGCACCAAGGTTATGTGTACGATCAGAAAGCCAGCCAAAGAAGACAAGGACATCTTGGTCAGTGTCGATTCTGTAGATTATGAAGCTGAGATGGCGGCATAAGGAGGTGATGGCACTACGCCGTTATCTGTATTCTTTGAGGATAAAAGTCGTGCGAACAGTAGGACAGAAGGGAGCGTGATGACATGAAGAAAGGAAATGTCACGAATCTGGTAGAAAGAATCTGCCAGGAATATGGATTTACAAGGGAGGCTGCACAGGATACAGCCATGCAGATGTTGGAAAACAGTCCTCCGGTATTGGCTCGGAACGTTGAGGAATGGGCAAAAGATCAGAAGCTGACGGACATCTACATTGGTCAGTATTCTCTGCCGATGATTTTGGCTATCTGGAATAGCAGAGATTTTCTGGAGGCTTTGGAAGTTATGATCGAGCTTGGCAAAGGCAATACTGAAATCGCTGAGCTGAAAATCTGGAATATGCGGAGGTAGACTGGATGGGAGCGTATGGAATACATCCCACCCGGTACGGGAATCTGAGTAATGATCAGCTCTATGCCATGTTCCGCGAATCAGTTTATAGCAATCTTGGAGAGAACGAAAAACTGGATCTTCTTCAAGAGACAGTGAATCGTGATGCTCTTGAGAAAGGTGAGGTTGGTTCGCCGGAAGTACGTTTCGCGGATCTGCCGGCAAATGAGAGTGGTAATGCGGCCAATGGAGTGATCAATGTAAACCGGGATATGGCTGTCAATGGAGTTCAGTCCTTTGAATATAACGGCCAAACCATTCAGCATGTGGTCAGTGATTACAATGTGCAAAGTCTCAATACCGTCATTCATGAGAATACTCATTGTTTCCAAGATCAAATCATTGATGGGACGATTACCATTGATGATGCCAGAAAGACAGCAGAGTACCAGGCAAACAGCTTTACTTCTAGCGCTGTTCTGCAGGATGGAAGGTATCAGCTTGGTAGTCAGTATTTAACCGGTGAGACGGTGAATGGGTACTATTGTTATTACTTTCAGGCTACAGAAAGAGATGCGTTCTTGGGAGCGGAAGAGAAGACGGGAGCGATACTGAATGCTCTTACCGAAAAATATGGTACAGAATCTTCATTTGCGGCGTATGCGAAATCGGTAGAAACGACAGGATATCATGCAACAGCACAGGAAGCCATAGCGCGGTTCCAGAATCTGAATTTTGAGCGGGATCTTAATCAGACTCTCCAGAATCAGTATTTTGGTACCAATGTTCCTGTAGACAAGAATACAGAGGCAGTAGTGAAGGCAGAGATGGTAGCGACCTACAAGGGCCTTCAGCAGCAAATTACACAGAGCAATATTTCAACAAAGGAGGACACAAAGATGTCATTTAATCCAAATCCGGTAAGTCTTGATGAGTATAATGCAACCCTCAGAGGCGCAGTTAATGCCTATTATGTGCATGCCATGAATGATCCGACCATGTCCAAGGAGGATGCAATTAAGTCTACTGCAGAGATGAGTGAAAAGTACCTCGATGCGGTTCAGGAGTTTCAGGAATCACAGGGAATGCAGACAACCTACAGTGTTGGCGCGAACGAAGGAACTTCGACTGTTGAGTCGAATGGAGTTCAGGCGGGCTCCAATACCCTGGATACGACGGGAATTTCTGGTGTGACTGATGGCTCTGTGGATTCTGGTGTGTCCGAAGGCGGTATTGGTGATGATGGTTCAGGTGGCGGCGTAGATAATGATGGCGATGGTATTGACGATGGTATGGACATTTAAAGGAGGAGTGAACTATGGCATATGATTTTGGCCAGGATCGAATTGGCGCGGGTGGAAATCAGGAGCGAAATGGCGGCATGTATACGAAGACTATTTTAGGACAGAGTATTGGCAATAACCCTGTTCCTATATGGACAGCGGATCGGTCACGAAAGCCGTTCGTTGCGTTTCAGGATCCAAAGACGCAGAAACTTTTTGGTCTCAACAGAGATATGCTTGCATACGGCCTGCTAGCTCTTGGAGCCCCAGGCACGGGCAAGACCAATTTCTTTAATATGACACTGGACCGTATGCTTGCCACCATGCAGGAAGGAGAAGTGCTCATCATCTTTGACACCAAGGGAGATTACCTTGAAACGTTCGGCAGTAGAATTCCGGATAGTATGAAGGTTGTCATTGGCAATGGTGAGGAATATCGCAGGATTACCTCGTATCATAACATTTTCGCAGAGGTAATGCCGCGAGGGGATGACGGCAGACTCGTCTACACGCCTGAATCTGATGAGGATGCACTGGAGATTTGCGAGCAGTTGTTTCAGTCTATGCAGAGCGAAACCCAACCCATCTTTCCTGCGATGGCCGAGCAGGTGGTGGCGGCTGTCATGATTTTTTTCATGAGAACATACTGGAGTTCTGATCAGTCAAAACTGAACAACAAGGAGCTTATTAGTTTCTTCACACATAGTACTAATGAGGATCTGAAGAAGATTCTCAGTCTGGATTACATGGCTGATCAGCATAGTTGTATTGACTATATCTCAGGCAAGGGAAACCAGACACAGGGCGTGAACTCATATGTTGGATCTATGTTGAAGAAGATGTTTGTTGGTCCGTTTGCACAGGCTGATCCATCAAGAGAGTTCTCTATGAAAGATATTGTGTGTAGCGGAAAGAGCAAGGTTGTTTTCATAGAGTATGATATGCGTAAAGGGCGTCTGCTTGCTCCTATGTATGGCATCCTCATCGACAGAACTCTTGCGAACTCATTGGGAGGCAGACAGAAGACAAAAACTAACAAGTTTTTCCTGTTGGACGAAATGCTTCTTCTTCCAAAACTCGAACATTTGTCCGATAGTTTAAACTTCGGTCGCTCTCTTGGAGTCAGGATGATGTGTGGATTGCAGAATACATGCGGACTGGAAGAGCAGTATGGCGAGTCAGGCGCAAAGAATATTTTGTCCTCCTTCCAGAACATTGTGGCATTCAGATCTGGTGATTACGATACCAGACAATTTGTCACGGCCCGACTGGGGGAGAACTATCAGAATATCAGTCTTTCCGTGCAACAGGCCAACCTTAATATCCAGAGGGAAGGTCACACAGTGGAAGACTGGAATTTGCTGAAGCTGAAGAATGGCGAAGCGGTAGTTTCTTTGGTTGGCGAAGATCCGTTCATGTTCACAATGCCATTGTACGGCTAATCTAATAATGTATGTATCCCCCTGTGGCAGGATTGCCGCAGGGGCGTATTGATAACTGCAGATTAACAGGCTTTCTTATCATTTAAGGGTGTTCGTATGGAAACAGTAAAGAGCGACTTGCTCAATTTTTGCAAATGCTTCTATAGGGGGAATAGGGACAATTGTAAATGCTTAAATGCCGGATATACCTGCGAATGTGTCTGGCTGGAAGGAGTAAAACTATGAGTAATAAGGGAATGGTTATCAATGAATGTAAGCGGTTGAATGCTGCTAGGCACGTGCTTGAAGGCTATGTTGACAGCGCATCTTTTTTCCGCAATATCCGTGGAGATTTGCTGATCAGTGGTGTGGAGGCAGGCAATCAGGCTATGGTTCTGGATCTGTTTTGTGGCTGTCTGGAGAGAAATGATATGCCCACAATCCTGCTTTCCAGTCATCCGGAACTGCTGACGGCTGTACAGCAGAAGGTTGGTGCGCATGAGATTGACCGTGTTATGACATCTTGTCTGGCGGATAAGAATTACCATCCTTTTTACGGCATGTCTGCGCAGCAGATTCTTCGCTTTATACGGATGATAGCGGAAGAGATGGGATATGGTATTCTGACCGATCAGGTCATGATCTATGCGGCTGCCGTTCTGAATGTAGTTGCCGCAAAATATCCGGTATCCTTGCCAGCTGTTGTAAAGATCCTGAATGAGGATGATGATTTTATCTCTGAATTTGCCTTACAGGTAGGTCTTTCCAATATCATTGCCGATAATATCCGTGCTAATCATGAGGCGGGTATCGTACTTCGCAGACTTTTCGAACGCTTGGAGGAAATCTTTGAAGATATTTATACTCCTGGCAGCGATACAAAATACAATTTTCAGAGCGGTGCAAAGAGTAACTTGGCTGGAATGGTCATGTACGCATGCTCTTGTAATCAGAACATTTTCAATGCATATCTGAAGGAGGAAATTTTCCATACCTTGAAGCGTGTACCGCGGGTTCGCATCATCATCGATGAAATGCAGTTCGCAGACGAAAACGATGAGTTGATGCAGTATCTCATGCAGGTGAAACGTCAGGAAAAGGTTGAACTGATAGTGGTCTCACAGAATGTCAGAAAGGCAATGCATGGCAATGCAGAATTGGATTTTCCGAATGTAGTCCTGTTCCATCATGGTACACCGCCAGCAACGGACGATATGTCCAGGGATTTGTTCGGATCTTATCAGTACCATTATCCGGTGCCTGTTGCAGGAGATACACCGCATATCTTCGTGTCATTCAAGCGTGCAGTCCACTGGCAGATTCAGACGGAAGAACGTCTTCGTGTTCGGAGCCAGGATATGTATGCTAAACCAGGATTATTTGGTGGAACATCAGAGTATCTTGCTGTTAAGACTACTGCAAATGCAAATGTTTATCTGATCCGCACATCGGATTTCCTGCCAGCAGTGGCGGGAGTTCCGGCCGTGGTGTGAGGCTATCGGTGCATATTCGCTGTAAGGTTAGGGAATGGTTTCAAAAAAAGCTGAAATTTAAGTTTCAACTTCAGCGGAAGGCAGACCTATAAGAAATAGATTCCGGACCTTACAATATCCTTAACAACAAACGAAAGGGGGTCAGGAAGATAGCATCACATACAGATACAGGGCTGAAGGAGGTGGAACACGCATGAGACGTGGAAATATTTTTGAGCAGGAAAGCTACAGAGGAACCGGAGTCAGAACATTGTCGGGCGAGAGGCTGACGCTGATTATCTGTTCTGTGCTTTCGGGACTGGCAGCATTTAACATTATTGCTAACTTTGGGGCGGTAACCGCACGGATTGCTATTTTCATGGCGAATCTGTTGTCCTCTGGCTTTCCAATCCTGATCGTGATAGCAGCAGTTGTTTATTTTGTTGTGCGGCTGAAGTGGAAGCTTCGCAGAAGTTTTTGGGGGTGGTGATGGATATGGATTATCAGGCAGTTACAGTGTGGACCGTGATCAAACGGTTCCTGATCGGCTGGAGCATAGCAGGAGCACTGCTAGTGGTGGTCAGCTGTGTCAAATATAAGGAGTTTATCGTAACGGCATTTGCAAATAACACCTGGGCTTGGATTAATGCGGTCATGCCGATCGTGATTATGGTATTTGCCATCGGGTATATCATCAGATCTTTGTTTAGATAGAAGGGAGTATGGTCATGAAGACATCTTTAGCGAAGGGTAACTTTAAGGGATATGTAGGTTTTGACAAGGAGGAAGCACATATGGATATGATCAGAACTGGAAGATATAAAAACTATGGTCAGATTGAGGATCAGGCAGCAGGAATTGCTGACGTAGAGGCTTTCGTATTCAAGAATGGAGAGGTGGTGCCTGCAAACCAGACAGAAAATTCTACGACTCCTGTTATTAAGACTGCTAATGAGCCGAACTTCGGCCAACTTGAAGATCAGGCAAATGGGATGGTCGATGTAGAGGCCTTTGTATTTCGCAACGGAGAGGTAGTACCTGCAAATGAGGCACAGAATTCCAGTACACCGGTGATCAATACGGCACCTGAGAAGAACTACGCACGATAAGGAGGGATGAAATGTATTGGTACGAAAAAGAAAATGGCGATTTACTGAAGTTTGAAAAGGATTGTTTTCTTCGCTTCATGCGCGAATATAACCATCCTGATATGAAGATGGTGTTCAACTATGATAAAAAACACAGATTCTGTGTGGATATAACACTTCCGGTAAAACCTGCTCCAGACCAGCGTTGGAGAACTTTTACTTTCCATATTGTATACGAGCACGACCATCCGGGCCGTGATGCAGACGGATGTTTCGGTGGATCAATCAAGGTGTATCCTATGACGAAACTGAAACCGGGATTCCATCATCTGATTTCCGATTCCACGATGGGACTTCCGTATATTTGTCAGGTGAAGTCTACAGACCCTTATTCTGTGAACGGCTATACTGCTATGACCAGAGTACTCAGGTGGATCGATGTTTATTGCGTATGGGAGAAGACCGGTGTAGACCGTGATAGATAACGGAGGTGCTTATGTTAAAAAAGAAAGAAAAGTATCGTGTTTATATTACCCATAATACCTACAGAGGGATGCTACTCGAAGCAGGGCGGCATCCCGGCAATGAGAGTATCATCCAGATGCCTGGCGTTCGTATCGGAAATGACTTCTTTTTTGACATGGTATCGGACAGTGGTATCAATGCTACCTATACGCCAACTATGTGTGAGAAGGATCATGTTTATGCCGACCATTTGTCAACACGCCTCAGCGAATATTATGATTTTTCAAACGGTAAGCTGACAGTCTCTCAGGTTCACAGACATCCTGATGGATATCTGCATTTCAGTCCTGGTGATCATCCGGCCAATATTAAACTTGCACAGCAGTTTGGTGGGGTTGTAAATGGACTCATCTTCATTGATCCTGAGTTCCGGATTAAGTTCTGGTATATCGATGAGGATGGCGATGAGACAGAAGCCGGGTGGGAAATCAATGATAAAGCAGTCAAGGCGGCTATGCCACGAATTGATCTATGTAAACTAAAAGAGACTGTAGAACGAAATGAAGCTATGCGCAAAACAATTAGAAGTGCAAAGCGCAGAACAATCAAAGAAGGTGAAACAAAAGGATCTATCCGATCAAGATTATCCGATTTGTTCAGAGAACACTCGGAGGAGGGAAGATACATGGATAACAGAATAAAAAAGGTATTGCCGCCGGTAACAGTAGCGGTTGAAACAGTGGCAACTGAAGTAGAACCGATAAAAACGGAAACGACGCCTGTCACTTTCGTGGGCGACAAGGCCGAAAAAGCAGAAGTTACTTTTGGAGATAACATGGCAGAAGAAACATCCGAGGAAGCCATCATGGACTTTGAGAAGCTGCAGGAAATCCTTAGACCATACGTGGTCTTGATTCCGGAAGAGTATAGAAAGCAGCGCTATGAGGGCGAACTTCATGGCTATTACCATCAGGAGACTAAAACCTATAACATCGTGCAGAATACGTTGTACGACGTAAGAACAGATGCGAGCGGTCTGGGTGTGGCGCTCAGAAAAGAGCACGCAGGGAGAGAATACGGTGACCTTTCCGGTCAATTCGGACTTTCTATTATATGGAACGAAGAACAGGCAGAAGTTTCCATCAGGGATAATACTGGTGCAGAGATTAATATTGATTATTACTCCGCCAGACAGGATGTCTTCTCCAGAAACCAGGGGATTGTAGAACAGGACAGAATGGCATCAAAGCAAGCTATTATTACCGGCACTGGGTCCGGTGGTTTCAAGGTCGGTCTAGAACTGGTGAGAGCTGGTATCGGTTCCCTGATTGTGGCAGACAATGACATCCTTGCTTATCACAATGTCTGTCGTCATGAGTGCGGCATCCACGATGTGGGGCGCTATAAGGTCGATTGTTTCAAGGAAAGAGCTGCCGATATCAATCCGAACTGTAAGGTATACACTTTCAGAGATCTGATTCAGCACGTGGATCCTGCTGAACTCGAAAAGTTAATCTGGAAGGATTCCATTATTCTCTGTTGCGCGGATAATCGCCATTGTGGCTATGTCTGCAATGAGTTGGCAGATAAATATGGTATCCCGATGATTGATGCAGGATGCGGTCCGCGTGCCTCCACAGGAGAGGTGTTCTGGTATAAATCAAATGCCGGTATGGCTTGTTATACCTGCGCATATGGCGAAGATAAGGGCGTCGATTACAGCAATCAGGCAGTGCGCAGGCGATTCTATGCGACAGAAACGGAACTGGAAAAGCTTCATTTCCAACCGGGAATGTATCTGGATATCCAGCTTACAGCAATTTTTGAGGCAAAGCTGGCCATTGACCTTTTGATGGAAAATGAGGCAGGGTATACGCCGAAACTGATTCCGTACATCAATCAGTGTACCGTGCTGCTTAACTATCCGGTGGATCAGGATAAGAATCCGTACATGCATTTGTTTGGACAGGAAAATGAACGTAAACCGTTTACCTGGAAGTCCGGATCGGCACAGAAAAATGAGTCATGTTCGCATTGTGGAGTAGAGAAAGTACCCACTGACGTTGGGGGTAATACTGTGTTATAGATTTCAAAAATAGTTTCAGCAGAATGAGAAGCTACCGGATGATGAAATGAACAGAAGCGGTTATCCTTGAATCATCAAAAGACAGGAGGAACACAAAATGAATACAATGGATTTACTTAAACTGATGCTGGCTCTTTCCGGTGGCTCTGCTGAATGCAATGCTTCCGACGAACTAAAAAACTGGATAATCTGCTGAAAGAGGCAGGTGTTCCGTTTGAAAACTTTGGAATGCAGATCTGCTATTACGTGCCGGCAGGTCGCCCGAAGCCAAAAGACAACACAGTTTGGCAGGGACCGGGTGTGTGCGCGGTATGCAGTGTCATTGCAAATGGGTATGTGGCTGATGAAGGCCTCCTTGAAATCAGCGGACTGGTAACTTAGGAAGAGATGGGCAGAGTACATGATACTGTCCTTGGTCATCTCACTGCTGAGGAGGTGTTTACTCGTATCAAGGCTCATTATGAGTCCTGTGAGTAAGGATTTGGTCATAAGGAGGTGCCAAACATGAGTTATGTCCTAATTGATGGCAAACGCTACTATAAAGATGACCGGACCGGAAGGGTTACGCTCGATAATGTGTCTCAGGCGGAAGCAGACCGCAGAGCACAAAAAAATAAAGGAGTGGTGAGAACCTCTGGAACGAGCCGATCATCCGCTGTAAACAGTAATGGTAATAACAGAACGGCAGCAAATCCGGTCAATACAAATCATACGGTCAGAACAACTACAGGAACAGGAATTCCGTGGAAGGTTGTCATTGTTTGTGCCGTAATTGCGCTGTTTATCGGAGCATTCTTTTATAATCGTTTTCATATTTCTTCGGAAGAACAGGCAATTAATAATTACATGAATGCACAGCAGGCCCAGGCTGCAATCGATACGGTGGAGGCCAAAGGCGTTTCTTCAGATGATGTGTGGGATTGGGATGCAGAAGAGACGGAAAAGACTGCAGAAGTGGCAGCTTATCTGATGCCGGATAGCGCTGAACGTTATCTGGAAGCGTCAGATATTGACAACTACAGTCACGATGAGATCCAATTGATTATCAATGAGATTTATGCGCGGCACGGCAGAGAATTCCAGAGCCAGGACAATATCGATTATTTCAGCGCACAAGACTGGTATGAACCGGTATTCGGCAAAAGTGACGAAGAAATTGTAAGCGAATTCAATGAGTATGAGAAGGCGAATGTGGAACTTCTCTGTAAATACCTGTAACTATAGGACACAGACTGTTCAAAATGAAAGGGGGATCTCGCATGAGATATTCAGATAAAGACTGTATCGTCATTGGCTTCAATGAGGATCTGGTTCATTTGACATCTGTCATTCTGATGGATGGCAAAAGCGGATTAAAGAAAAAAATTCAAGGTATCCGCGGCAAAAATAAAATGACCATCTATCATGTCAATTTCGCCGATAAAACCTGCATTGATGTAGGGCATGTCAGTCTGCCACAGGATGTTCCTGCTATAGATATGATTATCGAGTTTAAACCAGAGGTAGATGGCGGAACCGTAACTATCTGCAATACAGATCAGGTATGGAGCTATTCGGTGAGGGAAAATCAACAGATGACAGGGAAGGACTCGGACTATCCTACAGGTCCTTTGCCACAAGCCAAGGAAACGTCGAGAGACAACTCAAAATGTATTGTGGACAAGGATAAGGTCCGTGAGCTTGAGCAGAAAAAGCAGACAAAAACTGTTTGGCCGGATGAACTGGCCGCTGAATTAATGCGGGATATATACGGACAGGATGAGGCCATTAAGAAAATCAGCGAGCTGATATCAGCAAATCTTCGCAGGAAAAAGCCGGAGGTTGAGGTCATCGTTTTATTTGGTCCGACTGGCGTGGGAAAAACCGAGGTTGGAAAAGCTTTGCCGGGAGCACTGGAGAAGCTGACAGGACAGACTTATGGATTTCATCAGATTGCTCTAAACGAGTTCATAGGAGAACATTCTGTCAATCGCTTCTTCGGATCTCCGCCTTCCTATGTAGGTTATAAGGATCCTACCGTGTTTGAGCCTGTTCGTTCTAATCCGTACCAAGTTTTCCTTCTGGACGAGATAGAGAAGGCGGTAGACCGCATTTACACTGGGCTTATGGAATGCTTTTCTAGCGGCGTGGTTCGTCTTGCAGACAATTCTCCAGAGATCGATTTAAGTCATGTGATCTTCATTATCACCAGCAATATTCCGGTAGATATGAAGGCTTATGAGGAGGCGTCAGCATTCCGAAAGAAGGAAATCTGTAGAAACACGCTTGCCGAGGCCTGTGGACATCCGGAAATTGCCGGCAAGATTACAAACTGTTTGGCTTTCCGCGAACTTCCTGTAGATGCGCTCACGGATATTGTAAGCAAATTTGTGGTGGAAGAATTGCAGAACTACGAGATGGAACTGGAGCATATGGATGAGGCGCTAATGGTTCAACTGAAAGAACAACACAGCAACTATGGCGCTAGAGGAGTCAGAGACGCTGTGAGAGAAGCAATCACAGCAGCTACTGTATATGATCGCAATATCGGCCGATATAAAGGCCGCAGGGTTACTCTGTCGGGTGATATCGAAGATATCGTGATCAAGATTGTACCGGAGGGGGACGAAGTCCTTCCTGCCGGTGCCTAATGGTAGATTAGACTTAACGAAATTGTGCTTCCAAAGTTTCAAAAGCAGTTTCAGCTTCGGTGGGATGTCCCGGATGTTGAAACAGGAATAAGGGGTTAATATTGAATCATCGAAAGGAGGGGAGATGGTCAGATGTACAGATCAGGTTTTATTCAACGAGGTAGGGTTGATATCTTGCCCGCCCCAGAGAGGCAGGACAGTACGTAGAAAGGTGCTGTGGTGCGCAACGCAGCGTGGTGAAGCCGGATAGTGCACGATCTAGCGGAACCCCTTCTGAAGTGCTTGTAAGATGTGTCGGGTGTAACGCCCCTGATGAGTCGTTGAAAATTACGACGAAACACATCAGATACATTGGTAATTATATATAGGCAGTGTAGATGACAGTTACTTCGAGTCTGGGTATCGAGAGGTGTGGGTTCGAATCCCATCGGGACAGCCAAGCTGTTTCGTAGCTTAACGGTCGAGCGCTATGTTTACTGTTATCGCCCATTCTCCTATATGTGATTATAGAGGCTGCTGGGCTGAGTGATGCACCGGTTCGGCAGTTTCATTAGAAAAGTTAAATATCATGCAGCAGTGCAGATGACAGTTACTTCGAGTCTGGGTATCGAGGGATGTGGGTTCGAATCCCACTGGAGCAGCGTAGCTGTTCTGTAGCTTAAGGGGAAAGCACTATGTTTACTGTTATCGCCTATTCTCTGCATATTATTTATATAAACAGTCACATATTTCCCCATATACTTAAGAAAGATGGAGGTGCCCAATGGCTAAGTTCAACACAACCAATACAATCAAAACCGAAAACCATTCCGGTTATGCAGCATATAGCATGAGCAAGAAGGAACAGCTTATGACTGCAGTCGTTACCACCATGTTTGGTGAGGAAAAATACTACGGCTCTACAGACAACGAAATCGTTCGGCTTGCAACAGACCTTTGTGAGAAGCATCCGGAGTTCGTAAGCAATCTTGCATGTTTTGCCCGTGAAGTCTTCAAAATGCGTACTGTAAGCCATGTACTTACTGTAGTAATCGCGCGCGAGGCATCTGCATTTACCCGTCAGGTTGTTCGCTGCGTGGTTAAACGTCCGGATGACATGACAGAGATCATGGCCTGCTACAAAAACATGTATGGCAAGCCGTTTCCGAACGCATTGAAGCGTGGAATAGCAGAAGCAATCCAGAACTTTGATGAGTATCAGCTTGCAAAATACAATGGCGGTTCCAAAGAGATGAAGTTACGTGATATTCTCCGTATCACGCATCCGAGCCCGAAGTCCAAAGAAGTTGAGGAACTCTTCGGAAAGATCTTAAATGATACACTTGTGACGCCGTATACCTGGGAAACGGAGCTTTCGGCTCGCGGAAACACGAAGGAAGTCTGGGACGAGCTTATCGCATCCGGCAGAGTCGGCTACATGGCATTGCTTCGTAACCTTCGCAATATCATCAAATCCGGTGCGGATATCACTCCGGTGCTTGCGGTCCTCTCCAATCCGATTCAGGTGAAGAAGTCAAAGCAGCTTCCGTTCCGTTTCTTCAGTGCATATCGCATGCTTGAGAAGGAAGGACTTATGACCGACGAAATCCACCGTGCTCTTGAAAGCGCAGTTACTGCTTCTGTCGATAACATGGAGAAAATCAAGGGCAGAACACTTATCGCTGTTGATGTGTCAGGTTCAATGAGCTCAAGAGTTTCTGCGAAGAGTGACATCCGATGCGCTGATATCGCTTCTTTGCTTGGAGCAATGGCAAATAAGCTTTGCGAAGACGCAACCGTATGCTACTTTGAAGCATCGAAGACGCTTTATCGCGAATACTACAGACGACGTGGAATGCAATTCCCGGAGTCTATGTATAAAGACAGCGAAGAGAGCGGATATCGGATTGCTCATTACGGCAAGTATGATTCTGTTCTTGAAATCGCATTGCAGAACTCGTTTGCAGGCGGTGGCACGGACCTTTCCCTTCCGATGGAATATGCATTGGAAGTCGACAAGGGCAAGTGCTTCAAACCGTTCGACCGAGTTATCTATTTCTCTGACAACGAGTGCAATCGTGGCCTTGAAACCACTATCCAGGGTCTTGCGGATAAATATCGCCGCAAGTACAACAAAGACTTCTGGGTACATGGTGTAGATCTTCAAGGCTATGGCACACAGCAGTTCTGCGGAGCACGCTTTAACCTCATTGCCGGCTGGAGCGACCGTGTATTATCGTTCATTAACCTTGCAGAAGCAGGGGTGGGAAGCATGGTGAAGGAGGTGGAGAACTACAATAAGACTGAGAAAACTGTATAATATCAAGCTCCGTACCCAGGAATAAGGAGGTGATCACCAAAAATCAGGGCGGAGGTAACTCTGTAACTGTAGAAAGAACGGAGGGGCGAACAGTGTTTGGCAATTGCTCATGAGAAGAATCTATGATACAATAAAATCAACTGTTGATGACTTCTCCGTTAAACTTTAATAATAGCCCTAAAATCAACAAAAAGCAAGGGCTGATGTGACATTATGAGGTAAAAGATCATGTATGAAGTGATTAAAAATAAAAGCAAATATGTAGAGGCTTATCAACTGGGAAGCGATAATGCCGTTATAAAAGAACTGATACAAAAAGGAAAAATCTGTGATCTTGGGGATGGAAGCTATGAAATCCATTCACAGGAGGCAGTCAACGGAGCCGTCGGCGGAGAAAAAGCAATAGCAGGTGACTGGATCAAACTCGACAGTACCGGCAGGCCATATCCTAACAATAAGGAATACTTTGAGGAAAATAACAGACATATCGAAGGCGATACCTTCGAACAGCTACCGAAGGCTCTGCCCGCATGGGATGCAAAGCTGGAGATGCGTCCTGAGGTGGCATTTCTTATAGAAAAGATGGGGTTGGTTATTGATGAGGCGTCTTCAGACCGGAGATATACAGCGCAACTTTGGGGAACCACAGAAGTAGCTGCAGAGGATGCAATAATTGTCTTCTACAGTATTTCTTATGATGATGCAGGCGATGTGACCGACTGTGACTGGAATTTCGTCGAGAGAGGCGAATTTGAGAGGACATACAGCGTGATTGGGTAGGTTATTTTAGGGGAAATTAATGAATATAACAAAAGAAGCGAAGAAGCAGGAAGCACTTCGAAGACTTCATGTACTTGCAGATAAGTTCGATCTAGGACCAAAGTTGGAAAACCACTTTGGTCAGGATAGACTCTATTATTCGTACGGATATTCCATGGATATTATAAATTATGATGCAAGTTAAGCAGAGAGTGCAGAAGCGTTCGAAAAGCGATATTGGTGCCTTGTTTATCATGCGGTAGAAGCGGAAACGTAGTTTGGAAAGATGCTCTCCTTTCTGTATGTCAGTGATAATCAGGATGACTGGCCAGTGGAGGAACTGACGGGGAAATCTATTATGTCTTATACCTATATCATTGAAGATGGATTGGATAACGGAGAATTTGGCGATATCCGGCTGGATTCACCGATGGGGTATCTGATGAGAATCGGATAAAAGGCTGTATGGTCGATAAGAGATGAGACAGGAAACTCCTGTTGACGAAGGGGTGAAAGATGCATGGGAGATAGAATCATCGATTTTTTATACAGAGTAAGGGGAGATTTCTCTCCAAATGGTCTGCCGAAGGTGTTCTTCTCCTTCTATCCGGAAGATATGGATCAGATAGTTAAGATTGCAGACGATATACTGGATATATCAAATTGTGCTGTCTGGTATCATGAAGATTCTATGGCAGCAGATGATATCGATCTGGATGATCTGGGAATGAAGCTTCAGGAGATGAAGCTGTTCGTGGTCATCATATCAACAAACTATCTGGCAAATGACAGTCTGGCAAAAAACTGGGAATATGGATTTGCTATGGAACACCATATACCTGTCCTCCCGATCGCCGTGGAATCCGGTCTGGAGGAATATTTTGCTGTGGAGATGAATTGTATCCACGATGGGTATGGGGATATACAGCTTCTCAAATCTGAGGTGACGGATTGGACAGAAATATCATATTACCAGAAACTGGCCCGGGATTTGGGAGCCATTCTTCTGGAAAATGAGGAGGTTGAACGAATAAAACAGGCTTTCAGTGGAAAGATATTTTTAAGTTATCGCAAGAAAGACCGAAAATATGCCAATGAGCTGATGCATACGATACATAGTATTCCATCGTTAAGGAATGTTTCTATTTGGTTTGATGAGTTTATTTCTGCAGGTGAAAAATGGAGTGACCAGATCGGTGACGCTTTGAAACAGAGCGATGTGTTTCTCTTGCTAGTCTCACCGTCTATTACAGAACCAGACAATTATGTGATTCGGGAAGAGTATCCCTCTGCCAAAAATCAAGGGAAGACGATTGTATCGGCAGGTAAAAATGGAGACAAGACGGAAGCGCCGGATATTGAAGAATTAAGACAGATATTTCCAGGGCTCCGAGTGCTTGTGGATGGAGATGATGCCGATGAGTTGGAAAATGCACTTCAGGAAATAACGTCCGAGGCAGAATCAACGCCGGAGAAGGATTTCCTGATAGGTCTGGCATTTTTTAACGGTATTGATATGGAACGCGATACGGAAAAAGCGGTGCCGCTGATTGTGGCTTCTGCACGGCAGAATCTTCCTGAAGCTGTTAAGAAGCTGGCTGAAATGTACTGGAAGGGTGATGGTATTGCAGTCAACTATGAAAATTCAATCCTTTGGAGAAAACGACTGGTTGATATCTATGAACGAAAATTTGACGAGATAAAAGATCCAGAGGAAATGCTTAAATATATTCAGGCGCTTGAAAACCTAGCTACATGCCTATATGAACTGAACTCTTTCAGAGACTCACTATTGTATGCGAAACAGCTGGCCAAGCTGATGGAACAGATTACTTCCTTTTCCGGTTCTTCAGATTTTCTGCATTATCATGCTCTGGCATATGACCTTTGCGGCAAGAACTGCAGAAGGCTGGGGCTGTATGATGATGCGATTGCTTATGCGAGCAAGTACCATAAACTTGCAGAAAAGAGATACGAACAGAAGTCTTCAAGCGATAATCTGCACAATATTTCTGTTGCCTGTGAACGGGTCGGAGATGTTTACTATGCTGTTGGCGATTTCGAGCAGACTGAAAAATGGTATATCAAAGCGTTGGAGATAGATCGAGAAATTGATGAGAAGCTGCAGTCTGTTGAGTCAGCGTTTACTCTGTCTGCCAGCCTGTTAGTGCTTGGAGATATCAATATTCGTCATGGTGACTATGCGAAGGCTGATCAGTTATTTGCAGAAGCAGTCCAGTTAAGAGATAGAATCCTTGTAGCTGAAGATACGGATGAACATCAAAGGCAGTATGGCGAAGCTATTCTTTCAAGGGGTACCTCATTACTGCTTAATAAGAAAATTGAAGAAGCCGATAACTGCTTTTCTGAGGCAAGAGAAATCTTTGGAAGCCTAGCGGAAAAATATGGTACGATAGAGGCACGGTATGCTTATTCTGTGACTTTGAACCGCTGTGGCAAAATATGCGAGGAAAAGAGGAATTTTACACAGGCTCGTGAGTTTTATACCGAAAGCCTGGAAACGCGTCGAAAAATCCTGACAAAAATCAGGAGTATGGAAGCCGTTTATGAATATGCATTGACTCTTTTCTTTAAGGCAGGGGCAAGCCAGCACCTCTTTGACGGCAACAGCGCAAAAGCAGAGTATGAAGAGGTTGTGGAAAAATTGTTTCCTGTCTTGGTAAAAGATCGCAAAGGAGATTGTCATAGAATCTTTACTGAGGCTGCTTTTGAACGATTTAAGATTGATACTTATTCGGGAAAATGTTATCTGCAGTACGCAATAGACGGTTGGAAATGGCTGCTTGATCAGAATCCATCAGACCGTGGCTATCAGAAACAATATGATCTTTGCCGGAAGATGTACCAACGGTGCTATCCGGATTAATATACAAGGGGGAAAGATAAATGGCAGATACATGTATGGTACCAATTCCAAAGATAGATGTCCTTATGGAGGACTTTACCAATATTGAAACATTGATTGACAATATTGTTTCAGACAGGGAGCAGCTACTTCAGATGAGAAACAGCTGGGAAGTTTTCTTCCTGGGATATGATGATGATCCGCGAGAAATACCGGATATTCCGGAAGTGGTCAATTGGATTGAGCAGTCTGTGGAGGCTGGGATTCCCTGGTTTTACTTTATGCGGGCAACGCAGGATTCGCTTGGGCTTATAACTTTTTTGATCTGCTGTGGTTCCGATCATGATCCTGAGCATCCCGGACGGTATAATTTTGAGCAGGATAGGACCATGGCGTTTATCAAAAAGAATCTGAATAATCTGGCAGATTTTACTGAGAAGTATGATATACCAGATGAGGTTGGATGTGCAGCGACGGATGATATCATGGCCATGGTTCAGAGGGCGCTGCAGGGCTCCATGGATCAGGAAAATCCATCTGAGACGATGGACAGAAGTAAACAGATGAAGGAAGCCATGGAGCGGCTTATCACTTTGGAGAATCTTTACGAGATAAATCCCAAAATCAAAAAATATTTCAGCGAAGGCAAACTGTACTACTCCTATATTACTGGGGGTTTTCTTGGTAGTATTGATACAATCAATTATGACAAGCGCTATGCGGAGGTGGTTAAGGTATTTGAAGAGCAGACATCCTATCTCGTTTATCATGTGATTGAGCGAGGAAATACGATTTCACTGCTGTTTGTCAGTGATGATTATAATCATTGGCAGGAGGAGAGACCGACAGCATCTGGTGTCATGGCGCAGGTTGTGGATATGGATACCTATGAAAATGAACTGGGATTCATACGTGTGGATACCAACCAAGGTGCCCTGTACAGAAGTAATGATACAGTATATTCTTCCATGCCAGGGAGTGATGCTCATGTAAATGGACTTTCTGCACTTGATACGGAGATTTCGGAACGCCTGGAAATCCTGAAAAATGCCGGACTCATGTCAGACCTCGATATCACCAGGGTATATATTCGGGAGGGTGAAATTTGTTGCAGTTTGCTGAGATCAGTCCTTGGCACAGCGGTCGGTGTAGTCAATCGTATATCATCCAGTCCTCAGAACATGCAGCTGTTGGAGATGATACAAGAGCAGGTGCCGATGAAACTGTATTTCCTGCTAGATTCCACCAAAAATAAGCTAGCGTTTCTGTATGTATCTGAAGACGAGAGTAAATGGGAATATGAGAAACTGGCATTGGAGAAAGGACGCCCGTTGGCAGTTGTGGTTGATTTGGACGAGATGACAGCAGGAGTTAAGCAGATCAGGTATGAGATGGTAAACGGCGGCCCGATTTTTGTGGATTAAGGGGTAAATGGATGATTTTTATCAGTTATAGCAGCCGCGATTACAATACAGCGCAAACTATCCGAAAGGTTCTGGAAAATAACAGCATTGAGTGTTGGATGGCCCCGGAATCAATTCCAATGGGTAGCGACTATGCCTGTGAAATTCCGGATGCAATCGAAAAATGTTCGGCTTTTTTTGCTAGTATTGTCCAAGTGTGCTCAAGAATCAAACTGGGTGCCTAAAGAATTGGATTTGGCAATCACATATAATAAAGTTATTATTCCGTTTCAGATTGATGATGAAATGCTGACAAAGCCTTTTAACTTCCGGCTTACTAATGTGCAGAGGATTGAGGCCTTTCACAATCTGGAGCAGGCATATGATCAGCTGTTAGGAAGAATCGGAGTTCAAACCGGTTTGACAAGGATGGATTTCTTTAGCCTGGACGAACAACTGGTGGAAATGCTGCCATTTGCGCTTTGGTATGGGAAGAAGTATGGAACGGTAATCACTCTTAGCGATGGCATGACTACGTCTACATATGATGTAATCATCCCAACACTTTTCTGTGCACAGAATGCAGTGTTTATTGGAAAAGCGGTTAACAGCCGCAAATACCAGAATGCGATTGAAAAGTATTTTGAGAGCCGCGGAAGTAATACCGCACCTGAGTTCATAACATTATCGGCCATGGATGTGGAAGCGATATATACCTGCCTTGAGGAGCAACTTGTAAAGTATGGATATCACGATATCATCATAAACTGCGTGCCGAATCGGGGATATGACGCGGCCCTTGCTATCGGGCGGCTGATGGAAAAGTATTCCGGAAATATCAATGCTGTGCAGTATCTGCAAAATATGGGTATCATATCCTTTTCCACAGATAAAAATGTCGGCGTAGGATTGGATAATAAGAATTTTTCGCTTGCTGAATATATTCAGCTTATGGGCGGAAGGATTGCCAATGAATATGCCGGCCTTTATGACAGCAGTGAGTACGAGTCGATCATGGCATTGTTTAAGAAATACTGCGAACCTACGCGACTCAAAGGTGTGGGAGGGAAAGCTCAGGGCAGCTTTAATACGTGGGCAGCAGTTACAAAATTCTTTTCCCAGTCGGCAAAAGACACGAATTACGGAGATGGAATAAAGCAGGAATTGGAAGCTGATGAACTGCATTATTCTGGTTCATTCTCTGAAGACGTTTTCAGGAATGCAATGATTGGCAGTGTGCTGGATCAATTGCAGACGTATCATATCATTCGCGATTATGAGAAAGATACTGCCGAGGACGTAGTTTCGGTTGATTTTGAATACATAAATCCAGAGATTGGCAATTTGCTGCAGCAGTTTGAACATGAGCAGATAACTGAAGAAGAACGATATAAGTCATTAAAATTTATTCCGATGAATGGTGGTTTAAAAGTTTCAAGCCGCCTTGTGCAGCAGGCACCAATCGTATCCTCCGGGGAGACAGAAGCACATAGAAAGGTGAAGTTGGCTTTTCTTCAGGATCTTCTGCAAAGAAGGTATATTGAAAATTTGCAGATCAATGCGGAGGATGATACGGTTTCTTTTGCGTTTTGTGATACAGCCACAATGCGTCTCATGAAAACACAGGGACTAATCTTCGAACTGATCGTCTATTACCTGATGCGTGAATCTGGCAAATATGATGACGTGGAAACTGGTGTCAAAATTGCCTGGGATGCAGAAGATATTGCACAGGAACAGCTGCTAATCGAGGCGTTAGATCGAAAGGGCTCATCCTGCTTTGGATACAGCGAGTATGTAAAAGCCAGGGGAGAAGTAATCAGGCAGGCTATTATTGGCGAAGCTGAGTCAGTAAAAAATGAGATTGATATCATCGCCTTAAGCGGAATGAATGCCACAATGGTTTCCTGTAAGACATCAGACAATGATAATATGCAGTGGGTGTATGAAATCAGGGCAGTGTCTGATCACTTCCAGTCCAAAGGTGTTCTGGCAGTTTCTTCGGATTATAGGAACAAAAGCAGGGCTGCGTTTGCGGAACGGGCTAATCAGATGAATGTTACACTTTGGGGAACGGAGACGCTGTGGAGTTCAAAGATTTAGTGTTAAATTTAAAGCCGAGAATCGAACAGTACAATATGAAGTACAGTAATGAAGACGACTTGAGAGATGTGAGCAGCGTATTTGAACCGTTGATTAAGGCTGTGCGAGCGTTGTGGAAAAAGTGAATATAGAAATTTTAGAATAAGAATTCAGGGAAGTCTCCGTTTGGCGAGAACATCCCTGAATTTTCTATTTGAATAACTGTTTATTTATTTTTCAGTCAGAACAACATCTTCTTCGATGAATTCTTCCGGATATAGTGCTGTGGTTATTATTTCAGTGGTTGATGCAATATTTGAGTCGTCCGTGGCCTTGAAATCAAACGGTGTTATAATGCCGGCTTCACCAACATTAGCATAGCGTTTCTTTTGAGCAGTAGGCATATTACTAAATTCAGCTTCATTACACAGTGCTCTTGAGAAATCTTTCAATTCATCCAATCCACATATGCATCCATGCAATTTTGCTATGTGTAGCTGGTGTTTGGGATTCCCAGCTCTCATATAATTTAGAACTTGATCAGAAGAAGCAGGTTCCCAACCACGAGACAGGACCCAACGCATCCATCTTGAGTGTTCATACATCAGAAGACTCTGCTTGCAAGAAGAGTAGTTTGAAGTAAAGGCTTTTGCCATTTCTTCTATATCACTGGGGGCCAAAGCTGGTGTAGTGCTTAAATCTGATGATATGATATGTCCGTTGGTATTTGCTTCAACTTGGAATAAGCGGTATGGCATTGAAAGAGCTACTGCCATAGATGAATCTCGATTATAACTCCATGAAAAATAATCCTTCAGCTTTTCTAGTTTCAGAGTGCGAGAGTCAGAAATTGCAATATGACAATACTGCAGGTGTGTAGATTGAGCTACCTTTTCCAAATATCCACCATCTAAATTTTCAAAAGAATACCGATCATTTATGATACCAAAAGGTTTCACATTATAGTTATTGAACCACTGATCGCCACTGTCTACACTTTGAACAACCATATGCTCGGATAGGTGAGCGATGTTTAAGCTTGGACAGTAAAATGTTATCATTGGAAGTGAACTGTTTTGAGGTTTCTGATTCGAATTAACAAGGTTACGAATAGATAAAGCCCTTAGTTTTATTGCAAAATTTAAATTTTCAGCACTGCTACCGACATTTATCACATAGTAGTTGTATGCATTTACAGGATTTTGACACTCGCGGATTGCTTTGAGTGCATCGCTGGAGTGAATGGAATCCACTACATATGGCTTGTTGATAATGACCTTGGAAATAGAATCAGAGTCAGCAGTTTTGCCATATATACCAGGGCAGTCATAACGCAGTCGTTGATCAATCTTTGCTGCATCAGGTCCGATGATACTAATTGAAAACGTAAGTTTGCTGTAATTAAAACATCCAAGCCAGAAGGCTTCTTTTACCAACCAACATGCCAAGTCTGGATTTTGATCAGTAATAATGGTAAAAGAAAGTGTTATAGCCGTGTTTCGTAAGGTTTGAGCATTAATGTGCTGAATAGGGCGGAACAACGGATGCTGATACAACAGATATTGTGCTGCCCATTTATTATCATCAATGATATACACTCGGATTGTGTAATCGCCTAATCTTTTTAATGCAGTATCGATTAGTGCAGAGTATTCTGCTTCTTTTGCTCTTATATAAATTACTGTTTTGTGCCAACGAAGGAGGGTTTTTGTATGGTTGACCAATTCTGTTTTCTTCTGCAAAGCAGATATATGGTTTAGTATATATATCAAGTCCTGAAAATTTTTTTCTGAATCATCATCCAATAATAGAAAACGACAGTCCGTATTCAGATCTTTGATGGAATTAACTTCCTGTTCCCATTGGGCTCTGGTTGCTGCAAAGGTTATCAGTTTTTTCCTTTCCTCTTCGTCCTGCATTTCTTTTGGCAGAGATTCTTTGAATGCGGCGGTATATTCATTTACCGCATTTAGTATAATTCTCGCTTTCCCGTGCGTTTGCGAAAAATCGCGTATGAGTGGTACTGTTTCCAAATCTTGCTTATATTCTGTTTTATAACGTTGAATGGCATTAGAATTGCCAAGATGAACAGCTTCTAATAGTAACTGTCTGGCATTAACATACAGTTCCTCTTTTGCTCCATGATTGGCAGTTCGTTTTTTGATACGCACATTATGGTCTAGAATACACAGGGCACAGTAATAATAAGCATCAGCAATAACATCATCATCAGCTAATTTGCAATTTTGTATTTCTGTGAAAACTCTTGCTGCATCTTCATAGTCATTGTTATCAAAAAACTGATGGGCAGTTGCTGACTTTGCAGCAGCATTTTTCTTTTCTGAATCAACATAATCTGTTATCTCCACATTATTCTCAGAGAAAACCGTGTCATCTGAAAACTCAAATGGGAAAATAAAGTTTGCTAAATCGGCAGCTTGCTTTGGATTTTCATTCCATATTGGCCAGGTTATTGCAATGCAGACAAGGCAGGTTATCTGATCAGAAAATGTGGCCTTTAGCAGAGTATCTTTATAACGGGCTAATTGTTTATGGCTGTCAAAGTGTTGTTCAATTAGGGCATGAACATCTTGCTCATATGATTTCTTATAGTCAGATGGAAGAAGTGCAAATAAATCCGTCAGTTTTTGCTTGAGTTCTTGCGTAAAAGGAAAGGAGTAGTAATCATAGTTTCCTGATTTGGCGCAGTTAAAGATATGCGTGATTACAGCGTTATAATCTTTTTTCCCCTGTGCATTGTTAAAAAATTTATTGAATTGAGGTTTTTTCTTGTCGGTAATATCGACACCATCTTTTGTGCGTAAGCGATATTCTTTATCAAGAAGCATGCGGACAAGAACTTTCTGCATTTCTTCACCTTCATCAGAATCAAATCCTTCAGCGGATTCACTTCCTAAATACATATGGATAGAATAATTATCCATACAAATTTTTAGCTTGTTAGTAAAATTGGTGGGGAATAAAACACCCCATGTAATCATCAGTTCTCCATTAGTACTTTTCTCAAGATCAATGATTTTCATAGTTGGTCTCCTCCCGGATATATTGATAAAAATTGCGTATCAGTGCAATAGAAATGGCTAAGTGTTCAAATGTAAATATTATCACTATTTTATCTTATAGTATCATATTTTCCTGACGTTTTAAAGGGATAACAACTGTCAGATTTCATCAGCTTCTGGAGCTATTTATACACTTTGATATTTAGCAATGATGTTATTGCCTCGTAATGATATAGCCGAAATTTCAAAAAATGACAGATTAAATGATATGTAAGTTGCCAAAATGTGGAACTTACGTAAATTAAAACAACTCCTTTTTGATGATTTAATAGAATCATCAAAAAACCAAAACACAGAGGGAGGGCAACAGCCATGAAAAAACTCAATGCAAAACTCGAAATCCAGAACACCGACCGCATCACCATCTATAACACCGGTGACCGTATCGAGTTCTACTATAACAACAGCAACAGAAGAGAGGGCGCAACCTGCTTTTACGAGATTCCGTTCTCCCTTTCGGTCAAGAAGTACTTTGGCTGCCATAGCCGTACTATCGGCGAGCTCTATGATTTCAAGGCCTGGTACAACAAGAAGCTTACCAGCGTGGTAACGACACTGTTCCGTGAATTGGAGCATTCATTAACCAATGCAAAGACTATAGCAGCGAGACAGGAGGTAATCTGCTATGAGAGATAATATTGTTAACATTACTAACAGCACTGTATCGACCGGAAGAGGAAAGGAGGCTGCATCTGTGGATAGAGAGAAGATGCGCAAACAGCGCCACAAAAAGGTGAACACTGGAAAGGGTAAGAGAGTCGGATTTTTTGAGAGCATTAGTCTGAAAATCAAGGGCTTCTGTGATGGTCGCAAGGGGTTCCCGCGCAAGACAGATGACAAGGACTGGTATTCCCCTTTCATGAACCAGGAAGTCAATAGCTTTGAGGAGTTTTGCAGTCATACCTGGGGAAGCCTTCAGATTGAAAATGAGGGTGAGTATGCCCGCCTTGAAGAACTTGTGGACGGCATTCGTCAGAAGAAATGCCTTCTGGAGACGGCGAGAGCCGACCTGGCAGTCACTGTCAAGAAGGAGAACGACTCGGAAGTTGTTCGCAAGAAGGGTGAAGATAAACTGACTGATGCCCAGGTTCGTTCAAGACGCAAAACAGAGAAGGAAAAGAAACTGGCTCCGGTAAAGAGCAAGGTGGCAAGCTTGGAGCAGGAGCTGAAGGATGCTGAAGAAGCATTTTCAAATCTGCATAGTAAGCTGGTTGAGGATGACAACACGACCCGCCTGATATGCCATCGTGTCAGGGACCATATTCTTATGCGTCTTGACGTGTATTGGAA
>JAFEHB010000410.1_pt1 | contig 32586 bp, 34 predicted proteins | sample 9267121 | NCBI WGS metagenome assembly JAFEHB01 (sample SAMN17103336, study PRJNA684904) | human gut metagenome | isolation source: diarrhea sample from child under the age of five | host: Homo sapiens | place: South Africa: Mafikeng, Mafikeng Provincial Hospital | collected 2019-09 | reverse complement strand
AGCAAGAAGTTTTAAGGGCGGTGGCTGTCTTTTCCCTTGTGAGGTGAGGCCCATGGGAACATGGAATAATCTTCAGGAAGGTTTCACAGTCAATGAGCGTCTTCCAGACACTCTCGTTGATGTTGCTGTTTGGCACGTTTTTAATCGCGCTCCTCAGCTATATCGACAAGCACCACAAATAAAAAAGCCGCCCTGTGTAACTTTGGCAGGTTACAGGACGACTAGTATCTAGTCTAATGTTAATGCCACCGCCTTTGAAGCGGCTTGCGCGGGAAGCCCTGTTCTGGCGGGACTTCCTTTTTCTGTTTATATTATAGCATGACCTTTAAAAACTGGCTAACGCTTTAAACTTTGATCCAGTTCGGATTTGGGTTGGTTGATTGACGGATTCTGTTCAGCAAATGCTTGCAGCTGTTTTTGTGTTCGCTTACTGATTTCATGGTGTATATCATTTAGTTTATTTTTTAGTTCTGATTTTTGTTGGGGGTTCCTTGCTTGCTGAATTTGTTGTTGCAGGCCTTGATAGGACTTATTAAGTTCCTGAGCTGATAACTTTTTTAGATCATGCTCAGGTTCTTTTTGTAAACCTAATTGTTTAGTTAAACCATCACTAAGCTCAATCACTTTGTTGCTCACTTGCTGGATTTCACTTAAAGCGCTATGGATCACGGCTTTATCTTTAGCCCAGGTAGCTACATAACCGAGGGAGTAATTGCCTGTATCAACCCCAATATTTTGCATAGCGACATATGCGACCGCTTCGGCTTGCGTTTCTTGATAGGCTCGCGGGCGATCTTTAAAGGCTGATTTTAATCCATGTAACTGACTATGCGCATATTCGTGATATAACGTCTTTAGTTTCAAAGCATTGTCGGGCTCATCGCCACCAATGACGATTTCATTAGTGCTGGGTTGAAAATACCCCTTAGCCCCATTTAGTGTCGCTAAAGGCACTTCACTGACTTTAAGGTCGGTTTGCTGGTTTAAATAATCTTTGAACGCGTTATACAAGCTCGTTACATTCTGATGATCGGCTAAATTTTCTTTGACAAAATCCTTGGCACTTAACACTGGCTCACCGCTAGTTTGTGACACGTCAAAGACTGGAATATAGCGATAACCAACTATGGCTTTTTCTTCGGTCGTATCAAGCCTTTTCTGATCCTCTGGAGTTAGTTTTTTAATAATAGGGGCCGCAATCCTGATCCCTTTTTCTCCTTTATTTACTGATCGTTTAAAATCATTCTGCCATTTTTTAAAGCCTACAACTTGGCTGGCACTTGGATTTTGAGAATAGATAAGGTCAATATTACGTTGGCTATACCGGTGAAACTTTGCTACGGTATCAAGATAACTTTTAAATTTTTCACTATCAGTTAGTTTTAAAATTTCTTTTTCGGCATTTTCGACAAGCTGCCTTTTCCATTTTTCAGTTTCAACTTTACTTGGCATGATTAACCCTCCTCGGCGTCTACAAACTCTACAGAATTATCAATTTGGGGTAACTTGATAGATTGTGTGCCGTAAAGTGCTAAATATTCAGCATTCTTTTTTTGCCACGCAACTTGAATATATTTGCCATTACCCGCAACTTCTGATAGGTACTTATAACTGCTTTTATCCGTCAAAATAGGTAATTCGCTTGCTAATGCTTCCAGTTCATTTTTCATGATATATCCTCCTTCTTTTACAATTACACTCGTTGGTTAGGTTCACTTTTTGGTTTTTGAAAAGTAAACCTAAATGACGAGTTCACCAACCGAAACAACGTGAAGGGCGGTAGGCAGGTTCTAATCAAAATCAAAACTTAATTTATGGCCGTCAAGCTTTAACTTGGCGTCAAACGACTTCCCCTTTTTGCTCTTGAAACCCTTTAATCTGCTGGTTTCACCCTTGGTAACTAACGCTTTAATTGCGGTCTTCCCGAGCGTCTTGCTACTCCATTTCTTGGGCAGGGTAAAGTCTTCGCCTTGCTTAGGCTTTACAATATAAAACTTCTGTTTATTTAAAACGGTCGCTTGCGGTGTTTCTAAGAAAACTTCGGCGGCTTTTTGCGCTTGCTGTTGGTGATCGATTTGTTGGTTAATGGCTGCACTGCCAGTCAATTGCGTGGGAACATCAGCAATCAACTTCGCCACAAACTTTTTAATCTGGCTCAAAAAGTTATCCGGGGTGCGTTCTTCGGTACTGATTTGTTGTAACGCTTGCTCCCATTTGGCCGTCATCTCTGGGCTAGTTAACAAGGGTTCGAGTTCAACCGCTTTACATAAAGTAATCCCCGCTTCACTGACGTGGAGCTTGTTCTTTTCAGTAACTAAATAGCCGCGCTTCTTTAACACTTCCAGCACATTGGCCCGGGTTGCACTTGTCCCAATGCCTTGCACATCTTTAAGAATCGCTTGGGCTTCTTCATCATCAAGCGTTTTACCGGCCGTCTTCATGGCCGTAATCAGGGTACCTTCGGTAAATGGCACGGGTGGGGTCGTTTCTTTTTGCGGTGTTTGCAGATTTGCTTGAACTTGGTCGCCTTGGTGAACGAGCGGTAAAGTTGCTGCTTCTTGCTGATCGGCTTTGTGATCATCAAATAAAGCTTGCCAACCTTGCTTAGTTGGGACCTTACCGGTTGCTTTAAAATTGGCGTCACCAACTTGGGTGATAATGGTGGTTTCCTCGTACTCGTATGGATCAGCAAACATCGCTAACGTCGTCCTTAAAACCAGGTCATAGACTTGTTGCTGTAATTTAGGCAAGCTGGCTAGTTTCTCTTTCGTCGGCACGACTTTAGTCATGATAATGGCATAGTGTTCTTCAACCTTTTTTCCATTAACATAGCGCTTATTTGGGGTGGTATTGGTTAAAGCGACTGGCTTAGAGACTAAACCCAGATACTTCGTCAGATTAGCCACTAAATAATCAAATTCTTCATCAGTGATATAAGCACAATCGGTGCGGGGATAACTGAGCAGTTTATCTTCGTATAAGCTTTGAATAGCCGCTAAGGTTTGGCTGGCGCTGGCGTGATAACGTTTATTCATGGCACTTTGGAGACTAGATAACGAGAATAGTTGGGGACTAGCACGCTTCTTGCCTTGCTTTTGGACGTCCTTGATTAAACCGGCCTGTGAGCCTTTCTGAACGTGTTTAGCTTGCATGAATGTTATTAGTCCTGCTTCGTCTTTAAATCGCTGATAGGGGTCTAATTTTGCGACGAATTTTTGCTGATTAGCTAAAATTTCCGCATTTAGTTCAAAATAGGGTTCCGGCTTAAAGTTTTTGATTGCCTGGTCCCTTTGATAAACCATATACAAAGTGGGCGTCTGCACGCGACCAATCGAGTACACCCCGCGTACCCCGTTTTGTCTTAATAATAAAGTATATAAGGGACTACCATTCATTCCAACTAACCAGTCGCTAATTTGACGGGTTTGGGCTTCTTTATACGCTAAATAGTCTTTGTGCCAATCGCCAAGATTTTTAAAGCCGGTTATAATGGCGTCTTTTTCCAAGCTATTCAACCAAAGTCGCTTAATGGTCTTCTTTTTAACGTCAATCTGGGCTTGGTTCATGATTGACCAGGCGATATTGGAGCCTTCCCGACCACTATCGGTGGCGATAATAATGGTATCGGCCTTCGTTAACAGGTCTTTAACGATCTTGAATTGGGCTTTTTTACTAGCTGACACTTCAAACTTGTATTTATCGGGAAAAATCGGTAAATTAGATAGGGCCCATTGCTGGTATTTCTGATCATATTTATCCGGTGTGGCTAATTCAACTAAATGTCCGAGACCATACGTCACAAGCGTATTTGCGGGCAAAACAGGGTCACTAACCGTATAGTAACCCTGTTTTTTTGTGCTCTTTTGAAAGGCTTGGACGTATGAACGGGCTTGACTGGGTTTTTCAGCTAAGATAACAGTGGTCATGTTCGTTCACTCCTTATAATTCAATTTCTGTTCTAATTCTGTTTTGCCTTGTTCAACCGCTTTTAACCAAGTTTCACGGCGCAATTCTTGTTGTTGCTCTATCGATTGTTGCTTCAAATATTGTTGATACCGGTTGATGGCTTTGAGATCTGCATAGGCTGACCAACGGAATAATAAGCCACCCAGCAGTAAAACTAAGGCCATTAGCGCAGTTCCTAAAAAATCGGTATTGTTCGCCTTAAAAAGCTCTTGGTATAAATCCACTAACATGAGGTAAATTCCCATTAAATAGAAGAGCATACTAACTAAGTTATCAAAATAGTAAGACAGCTTAGTCCGCCGTGAAGGTGTTGTAAAAGGGTCGGTTCGCATATCTTTTTTGGCTTTTTCTAATAACCAGTGTGCGATTTTCTTCATAACTATATATCCTCCTAGTGGTTACGGAAATAATTTTGAAACATTCTCATGGCGCCCATACCAGTACTCTTAGTCACGCCGGTTGAAACCCAGAAATCTTTAACAGCATCAGGTGTTTTGACCACCAGAAAGCCGAATCCAATTGAACCAATAAAGGCAATGAACCCATATTTAGCCATATTAGTGAAACACCATACTGATAATGACATACAAAGCACCTGGCTAATAATAGAAGCATTGTAATAAATGTACTTCTTCCACCACGTACCACTATAATCAAAGCTTTCAGTCGCCATGCTCATTGCAGCTAAAGGAATCGTCAGATTGTACCAAGCCATATCAGCTACAAACGCACACATTTTAATAAAAAATACGACGGTTACGACAGTGAAGATTAGCAGAAATAAAATCTGTAAAGGTAGCGAAATACCAACATCTTTTAGTCCAGGGACTTTATTCATGCCGGTAATTGATTTAGCAGTAAATTTCTGATCAGAACTAAACATATACTTTAGCAGGGGCAAGGTAATTGAACCTTGAATAAAGCCCTGTAAAAACACGAAAACCGGAATCACGGCTGCTGATTTAATCCCGTCCATGATGATATTAGCCCAAGTAACATCGGTACTTTCGTCCGCCTCTTTTAGAATTGTCATCACAATGCGGCCAAGTACGACCACAATGACTAACGATGTAGCAAAGGACAGGAAGATAGCATACCACGTTTTAACAATCGGCAAGCTTTGATTGGCTTGGTCAATGATTGCCTTACAGATGTTGAATAAACCATCTAACAAACCAGACAGTAGCCATTCGAAAAAGTGTGAAATAGCTGACTGAATAATTTCTGTCATTTTAAACCCCTCCTTCGTCTATTTGGGAATGAGTGTGACCGTACCAGTATCACTCTTAGCTAGTGTGTTAATTGGTGTTAGTTTATATTTGTCTGACTGCTTTTTAATCTTAAATAGTCGTGTTTCTGTACTACCTGAAACACTGTTCTTACCAATGAACTTAATTTGTTCATTGCCCTTGTTTTCAATCAACTTGTAAGTATAAACTTCGCTAAAGCCCGCTTGGGTAAGTGTTAAGTTGCTTTTCGAAAACTTTGCAGTAGCGGCCATACCATTATCTTTGCTAGAAGCAAACGTCCACTGGTGACTTTGCAAATCTTGTGCTGTCGACTTTCCACAAGCGGTAAGACCAACAGCAACCAGCAATACTGTCATCACGGCGATTATATATTTCCAATATTTCTTCATTAGTATATCCTCCATTATCCAAGCATCTTCTTATGTCTGGACTCTAATTCTTGATCGATATTATCCTGTAGATTTTCTTCTTCATCATCAGTTGTCTGATCGTCTTTTTTGGCTTGGTGCTGTGCTTTAACTGTTTGATTCCACTTATCTACCTTATTCTTAAAGTTGGTTTCCTGGCTGGCTTCTGGTTGGCCTTGATACTCGTTTTGTGACAAGTTAACCAAATGATCAGCCCCTGGAAATAGTTTAAATTGGAACGCTTTTGTAGCTTTGACTGGTCGCGCATTGCTAAAGATTAATAAGCTCTGATCTTCGGGCATACGCATAATTTCATCGGGTGTCATGAGTGAACGGCTCGTATAGCTATAACTATCGCTCTTGCTGTGACTTTCTTCCTTGCTATGACTGGTACTCTCACTACCGGTTTCCACTTTCACGGTTGATTTTCCTAACAGATCACTAAAGTATTTAGCGGTCACATCATTAGCGGCATTCAAGCAAATTTTAACCGCATGATTACCTAAGATACTCTCAGCCTTTTCCTTGCCATACAAGGCTTGTAGCTGGGTTAAGGTCTGACAAATGGTCGTCACGCCAATGCCGTACCCCCGACACGTCGCTAGGAACTCCTCATACTTGGGAAACTTCCCTAAATTGACAAATTCATCAAGGATAAAGTCGACTTGGTGGGGCAATTTAGCGTGATGATCGGCGGCTAATTTGTATAATTCATCAAATAATTGTGAGAAAAACAGATTGATGAAGCTTTCATAGGTATTATCCATCACCGGAATAATCACATATAGCACAACTTTAGCTTTGCCAATCTCTTTTAAATCAAAGTCTGAAAAGCTGGTAAAATTGGCCACTTCTTTGTCAACAAACTTCGAAATGGTCGCCAACAGGCTTTCAATAATGCTGGCTTTCATTTCCCCTTTGGCCTTTTTGAAACCTAACTCATAAGCGCGTCTCGCTGGATCAGACATGGTTAGATCAAGAAATAAGGTGTCTAACGGACTATCTGCACCCTTTTCCTCGGCTTCCACATCGTTTTCTTGTAAGACTTGCGTTACGCCCGCCAAATTTCGTTGCTCTGGTGACCGGTGGTTCATGACAAACAGGATTAGTGCCTTCAAAAGTTGCCGTTGGGTACTGAACCACACGTCTTTTTTACCTTCGGCATTTTCACTCTGGACGATCTTTGTTGCCACGGTTTCAGCTTGAATATCCCGTTGAATATAATCAAAAGGATTGTAGCGATCACTATGCGCCATGTTTGCAAAGTTGACGACATGCACTTGATAACCCTGGGCTAACTTAATACCGGCTGTTTTTTCGTATAATTCACCTTTCGGATCAGTTACGACAATGCTGTTCTCCGTTTCATTAAACAAGTTGGTAATGACGACTGACTGGGTCTTATACGATCCTGGGCCCCCAACCACAAAGATGTTCCGGTTGGGTTTGGTACTGTTATTTTGGTAAACAATTTGTTTATCCACGATTCCTAAAATTGTCCCATTCATGCGTTTACCTCCAATGCGGTTAGATTTAGATGACTTTTCTGATTTACTTCTTTTTCATCTGTATCCTGATTATCTGATAAATGAAAGATAAAATGACTGTGATAATTGCAAATACAAAAGTTAGTGTGCTCTTTCCCTGAAATAGGAACAAAACTATCGTAATTAACGACGTGATGATCGTAACTATTCGTACTAATAAATCTGGTCTGTTCATGCTTCTTACTTTCTTTCACTTGCCTGTCTTGGATTGTGTTTCTTGTTTTGTTAATGCCTCTAATATTTCTGTTGTGGTGCTCTTGTTAAACGCTGTGGTGAGGTCTTTGGCATTGATACTAAAGTAATGGTCACTCAACTCTTTTAGATTACCCCAAGTCGCGCTCCCGTGGGTTTCAGTGTCCGCAGTTTCCCACGATTTATGTTTGCTATTTCGTTTCAAGGCAAAATAGATGGTGTATAGGACCACGGCGATACTGACGATAATTAATACCGGGTTCTTTTGGCCCAAATACAAGTTGTAATAGTGCCAAGGGTGTAAGGCTAATTGTTTTAATACGGTTGGCATGTGATCTGCAAATGCCAACTTATAGCGGGACAAGGCCATGACAGAGCCAGCTAAAATCTCCGCTAAATACAAGCCAATGATTAGCGTTAGTAGGTACGGCCAACTGGCTTTAACGCTGTTTAATAATTTGTCTTTCATCTAATCACCTACTATCTGTTTAATTCTTTGTTGGTTGGTGCCGGTGTATCGTTGCTTACCATGGATCAGGGTTGGTACTGACATTAATTGATATTTTTGAATATATTGCCGATTCTGCGGTTGGTTCATGTTAATCAAGACGATGTTGTGACTGATTGCGTTGTGCCAATAAATTTGATGAAAAATCGATTGACAATCCGGGCAATCATCACGGTAAAAGAACAAAACTTTATCAGAATGCTTAGCCAACGTCACAACTGGCCGCTGTTTTTCCACGTAATTCACATATTGATGACTAGCAAAACCACTAACGGCTAAAATCACCACGATCACCGCTAGGGCTTTACTACCCCGCTTAATTAAGGTCACTGGCTTTAAAACTGCTACCTAAGTTTTGGACCGCGGTGATTCGATCCGTGGTGGTATCGAAAGTCACTTGATAAAGTACCGTCGCCTTTTGCCAGTCGTTGTCGCCACTCTTACTTTCGTAACTGACAACGGCCAAGCCCTTCATATTTGGGCCCTGCTTACTTTGTGTATACAGGTTCAGCTGATCTAATTTGGCTGAAACACTATTGCTATCACCATACGTGCCCTTATTTGAAAAGTATTGCTGATATAGCTTGTCGGAAATCAAGTCTTTCACGCCATCTTTACGCTGGCCGTAGGTCTTGGGCTTAAAGTTATTCATGACATCAAAGAACTTGGTGACCACTGTATTGAAGCTAATTTCAGCCGGACTTTTATCTTTATTATTTTGGTAGGTCTTATAGCTGTCAATTTGGGTGCTCAATAACTGATTTTGTTGGTTAACTTTAGTCAATTGCTGGTTAACTTGGCGCTTCTGTTTTTGTAAACGACTGATCTGCTGTTGTGCCTGCTTAACTTGGCTATGTTGATAGGCATTCGTTCCTAATGACATAATTAAGATCAAACTACCAAGCGCAATACTTAATACCACGCTACGCTTCATTTGTTGGTTCCTCCTTACTTCTTGATTGGCCGGGCTAACGTTACATCGCTACCGTTCAATAAACTATAAAAAGCGGTGCCAAAAGTGCTTTCGTTAACCTTGTCGCCGACGCCACCTTGCTCAATGACTTTGGTGGCTTTACCTTGCCATTTATCTAGCAGAATGGCAGTATGGCCGTTGTTTCCGGCTCCCGCACCTTGATTGACGATGACAATATCGCCGGCTTTCGCGTCATTTTCACTGATCTGTTTCAAGTATTGATGGCTGCCTTTGGCGTCACTGGCCATCGTGCCGGTAAACCAACCCATGTTGGCCGGTACCTTGTAACCAGCCTTATTCAAGGCTAACCAGACAAAGCCCGAACAATCAGTTCCACCAGTTTTGCTGGGATTCTTTAAATCACTGCCTAAATCAGGGCTGGGGTGGTTTTGAACATAGTAGAAATCACCTTTCATACTTTCTGCGTTTTTAACGATACTACCGCCGGAATAGCTCGGGTCACTATCACAACCTAACTCGTTTAGATCGCCGGAACTCGCATTATCTAACGTATTACCGGCCACAGGATCACTCGCACCCAACACGGAATACCAGTGATCGGCATACCCGTATCTTTGGCCTAAATACCATTGTTCCGGGTTCTTGCTCATGCCTTCATAATCCATTAACCAGGCTTTGGTCGCTTTATGCACGTCCGTATACTTAAAAATCTGCTTGTTTGACGCATAGTAACTACTGTTCAATTCTTGATCGAGATAATCCAGCTGCACCCCGAGATTGGTCGCTGGTTTGTTTTCTTTGTGGGCTAAGTCCTCCAACTTATCTTTACGGTCGCCTAACCACTGGGCTAAGCCCGTGGCCCCGGAGCTTGAATTGACGGACTTAGGATCAAGGCGACTTTCTAGTTGTAAGACCCCCAAGATACCGGCGGCCGCTTGTGGAGTGGCACCATACTTCTGCTTCCAGTGCGCATAGATATTTTTAGCATTGGTCGTCGTATCCTTGCTGTCAAGCTGGGTCTGGGTGGTGGTAGTCGAATTATCACAATTGTTTTCTTGTAACTGACCAGTGATTGCCGCAATTAACAAGATGATTAGCAGAAGGGCGCCGCCCACAATATAAGCAATCACCTTCCACTTCTTTTTCTTATATTCGAAAGACAGTACTTGCATTTAATCACCCACTTTGTGCTTGGCCTGATCGACTTGTTTTTGCGCTGCTGATTGGTCACTCTGCGCGTTCTTTAAGTCCGACTTAGCCGAATCCACCTTCTTGTCTTTATCCTTATCTTTACTACCATCAATTTTGTTGGCGTCATCTAACTTCTTTTGGGCGTCGCTAACTTCTTTCTTAGCAGAATTGAGACTTAATAGCGCTTTGAGGTACTTAGCTTTAGGACTGTTCACGCCGGCTAACTTGGTTTGGACGGTCTGGGCATCTTGTGTGTCGTTATGGGCTAGGAAGGCTTGTCCTATTCTTAATAAAACATCAGCGTTCGTCGTAAAGGACAATTGGTTATTGAGCGTATTGGTGTTATAGTTAACAATCGCTTTTTCGAGTTTCAATTGGTCTTTTTGCTTACTTGTCGCCTTAGTGGGTAACTGCCAATCGGCCACTTGACCGCTATCTTTTTTGGCATAAGCCGCATTAACAACCTTGTTCAACTGACTTGGGTCAACGTTTAAGGCTTGCTGATACTGTTTGTGTTTTAAGAATGTTTGAACTTGACTGTTCTTGCTATAACCAGCTTTCTGCATGGTCTTTTTTGCTTTCGACCATTGGTGATTGTTTAAAGCCGTCTGAATTTGGTTATTGTACTTTAAACGAGTAACTTGGGCTTGGTTCTGGTTGGCTAAGCTTTGATACTTTCGTTCGTCACTTTTATGAACTAAGCCGACAGCCAAAACGGCCACAATCGCCACCCCGGCCACGCTCAACCATAATCGTTGTTTGGTTTTCTGTTGGGCGGTTTCAACTTCCTGCCATTCGTGATAGCTCACGAAGTCCTCAATGCCGTTAACCACTTCCGTTAACTCATTTAACGACGCGGCTTTAGCTACTTGTTGTAAATAGTCATCAGGGTGTTTAGCTAGGGCTTCTTGAGGATTGCTTAGTAGCCGTTCATAGGGCGTCCCCGTCAAGCAAAACAGAATTAGCGCTTTGTATTTGGCTAAATTACTATGTTTGTCATCATAAGGCATAAGTTCATTGGCCCGGTAAGCATACCAAACATGTTGCATGGGGTAATACCACAGATTAGCTGGATTTAAGGCAATATGATACTGGCTATCAGCAACCACATTTTGCGCCATAATTTCCTTGGCAATGGCTGCCCGGATTGCCTTATTTTCCTGCGGTAATTCCTTTAATGATCTGACTTTATCCGGCAAGGTATAAGTTAAAACAACCTTCTGGTCTTGCTCAACCACGTTAACCAACTGCAAGAACTTAGCATCTGCTTGCTTTAATTCGTTTAGCTCACTCAACTGGTCGTATCGAAACTGATTGTGATTGAGTTCGAGAATTAACTTGTTCCCCTGTCGCTTAAACGTGCCGACCTCGATATTTAATAGCTGGTTTAGTTTACTCATTTAAAGTCCCTCCTTCCTCTTCGGTAGTGGTTAAGGCGTCAATCTCACTAGGTGTTAAGACCACGCGCTTTTGATAATCCGGTTGTTCGGCTGTCTCACGGTTGTATTTTTCTTGGTAAGCTTCTGGGTCAATTAGCCGTAATTCTTCTTCAGTCAACTCGACACGCATAAAGGCGCGTTGGCTACCATAGATCATCAGGGCTTCACCTTGTCTGCGACGCTCTAGTAACTTCTTTTCTTTATCCGAGAACGTCATACGCAATTTGGTAATCACATCATCAACGCCTTTACCGTCAAGACCAAAGAATACTTTGGTGTAGGAATTCCCAATAATGGCTTCACCAATGTTCTGCCCGGTATCTGTCGTGCCTTCGATCACATCTTGAATTTGCTGCGTTCCGGCAATAGCTCCGGCATTGTATTTTCTAAACCGCTTATATGCTTGGTGGAAAAAGGTGGCGGCGGCTTTGTGCAGGGTTAAAAAGTGAAATTCATCAACAAACAATTTCTTGCGGCTATGCCGATCTTTGGTGATTTCGTCCCACAAATACTGGAAGGTATTCAAATAAGCCGCTGATTGAACCTCTTGCTCACTTTGTAGCGGTTTTAGATCAAAAGAAATGATTTTCCCTTTTAGGTTAACGTTGGTGTGGCCGTCAAAGAGGCTGTTAGAACCATGGGTATAGCTGCCTAAGATATAGTAAAAATCTTTGACCCGATTAAATTTGTCTTCATCTTTATCAGCCAGTTTCTCCAATTCGTCATAAACATTGGATAAGGTCGGCCACTGATCGTCTTGAATCTCTTTTAAGCGGCTGTATTTCAAAACACCACTGTTGACGTAAGCTTGTTTAACGACATCATCAAGGATTGCCAGCTCAACTTGGGTAATCCCGGTTTTAAGGACTTCAAAGAACCCCTTTAATCGCTGGATTTTATCTTTAACTAGTAAATCAAGGTTCATGACCGCTTCATCAGCGCTTAAGATTTCTTCGGAAAAGATTTGTAGCGGGTTAATTTTGTACTTCGCATTAGAAGTTAAGTGCAAGACTGCGCCACCTAAAGCTTCGACAATTTTGGTATATTCATTTTCTGGATCAATAATGTAGAGTTGATAGTCTTGAATGGCGTAGCGTAGGATTTTTTGGATCATATAGGTGGTCTTGCCGACCCCTGAGGTCCCGATAATCACTTGATTTTGATTTAGGGTCTTGTTGCGATCCAGCATATCTACGGCAATTAAGCTGTTGGTATCTTTGTTAACTCCTTCAATATCGCTTCTCGGCTTTAAGTCCAGAATTTCAGCGTCATCAAAAGGAAACATACTGCTGGCGACTTCGGTATTACTTTCTTTATAGGTGTAATCCCCCATGAGGTTCTCGTTAATTGGCATGGTTGACCAGAAAGCTTGAAAGGTTGCTTTAACGGGCACTAGGGGCTTCATTTGTAGCTTAATCAACGTATTCTTAACGTTTTCGGTTAAGTCATCTAAGTCTGCTAAACTGTTGGCCCGCAGATAAATGAGCATATGTTGATAGACAAATGTGGTAGAATTATCGAGGTATTTATCTAGCTGCATGTTGGCTGAATCAATATAATTTTGCAGAATCTTCTTTTTATACGGGTCGAACGTATTTAACTTCTGCGCTTCCTTATTTTGAATCGTCTTCTTGTAATAGGTAATCATTGAATTATTACTGGCGCTGTCGATATATTGCACAATATCGATAACGCCTTTTTTGCGCTTCAATTCTGACAACCAGTTGCCATAAACCCGCTTGGGATAATCAGCGATCGCTAACACCCGAATAAAATTCTCGCCCGACTGGACGTAGGTGGGGTACTGTTCCCAGCTGAACGGAAATAGTGAATGCAAGCTGTCGCGATCAATCAACTTGGTAAAATCCTCAATCTCCGGTTTGGGCTCGCTAACCGCTAGTTCATGATTACTTGGCTGTCTTTCTTTTTTAGTTGGCATAAACAAATCAATGATCTTATCACCAAAATCCATACTATTTCCCCCTATCCATTAAAATTGCTTAAGTTCTTTAAAATTTCTTGGACTTCCTGACTAGTCAAAATTTTGGCCGTCACATCAAAGTCTGTTAACGCATTTTCAATATCCCGTTTAACCTGTTCGATCTTTTCGTCTAAATGAGCGACCGCTAGGTTTAAGCTCTTAACACTTTTGTCCTTAATCGGCACCTTAACGATTAGCAGATGTTGCTTAGTTGTCATGTTTTTGGATTCTTGGACTTTAGTAAAGTGATCCAAGTAGCTGGCTATGAGCTGGATTTTGAACTGTTGCTCCGGGTGGTCTTTTTGTAAGGCGAGATACCGTCGTTTGAGACCATTGAGATAAGTCGTCATATTGACGGGAATCGTCGGTTCTAAGAACTGTAACGTGTCATCAACGCCTTCACCTAAGGTACTCATGAGAAACGCGCCATAGTCCTCAAAGACGTCCTGTTGTTCGGTTTCATTAAGTAGATCAAGGTTGATCCCGCTAACTTCCAAAATGCCAACGAGATTACCCGTTTTGGTAACTTCGTAATTACCATACATACCCACTACCAAGCTCATGTCATCAATGGTTTCTTTGCCACCATTGATTTTAGGCGGTTGGTAATCCCAATCGAGCTTCACTGATTTATTGGCGGTTTTGCTCTTCTTCAAACGCATTTAGTTCACCTCGCTTCTTCGGTTTTAAATAAAACAGTTTCTGACTATTGGCATAACGGCGTTTCAACTTAAAGTTATCCCGCACTTTAATATTCTTCCGCGCCGCAACTGGCCTAATTGTTAAAATAGCCATGACAATCGTCATGGCTAAGACAACAATCACTATTTTTATCAGGACTAAGATCAGACCATAGGGTGGGATCGCAATAAAAATTAAGCCCACTAGTCCTGCCAGCGCCGCATAGCCAAAATCCTTCAAGGTGTAGTCTTTCCAGATCCCGTAATCTTTATCTACGTTCTCTGGGAAGATAAATTCTTTCCCTTTCTTCATTTGGCAAGCTCCTTTTTAAATTAAGTGAATAGGCTGTAAACCCAAGGCAATAGCCAGATAACCGCTGCCGCTAGGGCCACTAAACCAGCCACCCGACCAACTGCGTGATAAACTTCGGATTTCTCTCGCGGATCGTCTGCGTCAGGCATTCTTTTGATAATAATAAATAGCGCGACACAAATCCCAACTAAAACGACCAACCCAGTTAAAATACCTTGAATCGTCTTACCAGCGCTAGTTAGTTTGCTTTGAACTTCACCACCGTCCGCTGCCAAAACAACCTGAGTATTCATCAGGCCCAAGTAAATCGCAGTTGCCCCAGTAGTTGCTAACGTTTTTACTTTGTTGAACTTCATGTTATTCCTCCTTTCCATCGTCTTCTCGTGACCGTAACTGAACTGGTTCTGATTGCGCTTGCGTTTGCTCGGGTTCACGCTGGTAGAACTTATCCAATTGTTCCTCGGCTATTTGCTGGTTTGGTAATGGGTCTGTGGCTAAATTGACCCGGCCATTTTCACTCGTGGCTAAGTAATACTCTTTTTCAGCCTGACCTAATTCTTGGGTCTCTAAGACATGCAAGTTATGTTCGTAGCGCCCTAAAGCGTTGTCGACTTCTAAACCGTAGAAACCTAAGAAGCCTTCCAGGAAACTCTCGCCAAAAAAGGTCATTTCATTTTTGATCTGCTTATATTGATGAGTGGGCTTATCACTTACCAGCTTTTCAACCTTTTTAGCATTGTGACTGTCTTGATGACGATTAAACCAACCGCTAAGTTTTATTGGCTCAATTTTAAGCTGTCGTTTGACTGTTTTTTTAATCATAGCTTGCCGGGCTTCATCAATTGGTCGTCCATCGCTTGCCAACCGCGCTTGCAATTGCTGCTGATCCGCTAATTCTTGGTCATCATCAACCACGATCGCCTTGTGCTCATCATGAACTAACTTCTCTTTAATGCCTTGCCAGCTTTCAACTTTCATTGCCTCACCTCCTTTATTGCATAATCAGGTCAAAGTCATAAAGGTGCTAGACTACCCCTAACCCGCCCGGTAAAATGGATTATTAGGAGGGTGACACCTAGAATTGCGACTTCTAGGTGCTGATCCCCGTTAGCACTGCTACTGCCGACGAGGACGCCCTCTTTTTTTATATGCTTCTTAATCCATTCTATGCCTTCATCAGATATTAACTTGGTTTTCCCAGAACCAAGCATTAATTCTTCCGGAAATTCTTCTTTATGTCTGCCCAGCCAAGCACTAACATAATTGCGCCCATGTCCTAGTTCACGACTTGCTTGTGCTAAACTGTGCCATTTTTGTTTGTTTGTCACATGCGGATTCTCCTTTCTTTAATTTAGCCTTAGTTTAACACTTAAATAGGTGCATTGATACTATTTTATTTTACATTTTGTTTACAAATGCAGTCCGCCATCTTCATGCCGATTACGGGTTTGATGTTGCCGCTGCTTTTTGGTCATTTCCCATTCCGTCTCTTTTAGCCCTCTCAATTGTTGTTTTCTTAGATAATCCGAGTTTTTGGCATATAAGATGGTTATTAAGGCTGCGTCCAAAATACTAGTTAGGTAATTTTTAGGACTGGTCTGGTGGTAATTAATGGCCTGATAGTCCTTAACTTGTTCTTGCTTATATTGGTCAAACCGAGTTGCTTGCTGTTTCAAGCGGGTTTGCACGGCTTCAATTTGTTCGTGATTTAACTTAGGATCTTGCCCACATTCACCGAGAAATAGTTGGCGGGTCCCATCGTGTTTTAAGACCCGTTGTAAGCGATGATCTTTGACGTCTTGCAATTCAATTTTACCTAATAAGTAATTTAAACCCGCCTGGTGTTGCTGATTAGTAAAGACCACCGGTGGCTGGTGTTGTAATTGTCTAAGGTCACCTACACTCAATGGCTTTAATTCTGGATCATAATAAACCACGGCGGTATAGATTTGTTCCTTGTCAATCGTATCTAGCTTATCTAAGTCACTGTCAGGAAAAGCCGTCATTAAAATGCTGTTGTATTGGGTTTGAACCACCTCTTTAACTTCCCTAATGACCCGTAAATCTTTAACCGCTTTAGAAATGAATTCAAGCTCATTAGGTTGATAAGCGGCTAGCATGCCCCGATCAGTATGCTTCAAATCGTCCAATCGGTGTCCATGTTTGGCTAGCACCGCGGTTAATTGCTTCTCAATTGTTTTTGCCTGCTGATTGACTAGCTGCCAGCTCGTATATGGTCGCTTGGTAAATGTCAACAATTGTTGAGTTAATAGGTCATTTCGAATATCCGCTAACCGTTCTGCTAATTCGCCACCTTTGAAAATCGTTTGTTCACTATTAGTTTCCTTAATTAGTTCCCGTCGTTCAGCCGCGGTTGTTTGTTCAAAATTAAGTTCCGGATAAAGCTTTTTTGTTGCTCGTTCCACCACTTTATTTAACAACTGATTAGCTTGTGCTAGTGATGTCGTTTGCTGGTCAATCGTCAGCAGTTGTTTGGTTACATCTTCACCAATGGCATGTTTAATTAATAAGCTGTTTTTCCAATTAAATAGCATGCGCTGTTTATCATCTAAGTGTTCTAAATCGACATAGGTTTTTAGCTGTTGACTTAGATCACGAATCGTGTGTTTTTCGGAGAAAGAAAGCTCGTCAGTTAAGGCGTCAAAATGTTCATGATTTCTAATCTTTTGATCAAGATTATGATATTTAGCTTGCGCCCTTCTTTGTTCCTTAACTTGCTGGTTAAATACTTTTCGTTCGTGTCGCTTGCTATTGATTCCTTCGTGCTGGGTTGCTACTTCATCTATGCCTTGATCTGCAAACGATTTTTCACTAATTCGATCGGGGATATTTTTTTGCTCTAAAACTTGATTAACACTGACCGCCCAGTTGTGACGCCATTGATCGATTTTTTCTTTTTTGTCCCAATCAACTAGCCACACCTTTCTTGATTTTGGAAAACGACTATTTCCTGTATAAATTTTGTTTCCATTTTCATCTAATATGTTTTCTCTTTTACTTTTCAATCCCCATGTTCCGTCTGGGTTAAAGGGGCGGTTCGTTAACATAACATGAGCGTGCGGATTGTCTGGGTGATCTCTATGAATTGCCACATCGGCTACCATGCCTTGATCAACAAAGTTTTCTTGCACGTATTTTGTCAATAATTCTTTCTGTTCATCTTCGTTGAGTTCCACTGGTAATGCCACGTTAAACTCTTTCGCATACCGCGAGTTCGATTTACGATCTTTCTTTTCAACTTCATTCCATAATTGTTCTCGATCACTGGCCCATTCTGGTGCATTCTGAGGGGTTAAAATAAAGCTTTCTGGCATAACCGTCCGGGCATAAAAATAGTTTCGCCCTTCTTTATCATCAAATAGTTTTTCACCACTTCGATAGGCGGCACTGGCAATAGCACTCCTGCCTTTACCCGCGCTAATATTTGAAAAGCTCATATGAAAAATTGCCATGTCGATCACCATCTTTCTTTGGGTTCTGGGGTTTAATTTTGTTGTCGCCAACGGCGACTTCTAATACAAGGCTTTAGCACAACAACATAACCAACTTTAGTTGTTGTGTGTAAGTGCGCATTGACCTCGCTTCGCTCGGTCTGCTGATGTCCTTAAATTTACTTTTAGTGTACGCCTGACGCTTCGCTTCTTCAACGTTTATATTGACTTTTATTAGTTTGAATGTTATTATTTCGATTAATTATATATAAACTTGTAAGGAGGCATTAGTATGACCCTGTCAACATTGGAAAAGCAAGAAGCTAAATTAAAACAACTTAATCAAAAGATCAAAACTGAAAAAAGTAAGATTGAACAAAACCTTGGCAAGCAAATTATTAAAACATCAAATTTAGATTACGCCGATTTGTCCAGTCAAAAGATTAAAGAACTTGCGCAAAAAATCGCAACGCTTTTAAGCCATGAACAAAATAGTCAATTATAGTTAAGTGGTGAGGATCACTATGCCTAATCAATACGAAAAACTCGTTGCACAAAAAGCTCGTTTAAAAGAGAAAATGGCTCGGGAAGAATTTAAATTACGGCAATCTAAATATTACGAAAATCGGCAAGCCCGCAAAGCCCGTTCCCGACGTTTAATTCAAAAGGGGGCTTTGCTAGAAAAATACTTTCAAGCAGAAAATTTGTCGGTTGAACAAACCGAGGAACTTTTAAAAATGTTTGCCGCTTATATTAATGCCCATAAACCGGATAAATTAAAAAATGATCAGCCTAATAACTAGGCCGATCATTTTTGTTTTTTGGTTCTATTTTAGGATTGACTTCTGGATTCTTTTCAGCAAATTCTTTTAATTGCTCCTGCACCTTATCGCTGATCTCTTTTTTTAAATCTGTTGATTTTTCTACTAGATCGAGGTACTGCGGCGTAGTTGTATGATGATTAATCTCCATTTTATTAATAACACTATCTATGCTATTGAGCAGGGTATTATTATCTAGCTTTCTGTTAAGAATCTCAGTAATAATCTGTTTGGGGCTTTCGTTCAAGTTTTCTAGGCTAGAATATAATTTGTTACCCTTTCGGTCATATAGTCTGATCTCTTTAAATAGCCTCTGTTTATACAGAAAATCTAAATTGTCAGGTAGCTGCCTGACAACGACATCATGAGCTTCTTTGATAGTCGCTCTAGCAGTTTTAGGTGATAAACTAAATTGATCCTCATAGCGTGCCAAAGTCCCTAGATATGATTCAATTCTCGGAACTGCCATAACGTATAAACTCGCTTCGTAACCCCTGTTCTTTAATTTGGTTACAGTGGCCATTGGTACTTCAACTGTTCTTAACGTACCTTCGATAATTAAATCAAATTTTTTATCACTCAGATAATCAATTAAAGATTCAGTCATTTGGTTAGAAAACGGGGTTACATATTTTACAACATCTTTCCCGTATTTTTGCTCTAATTGTTGGTATTTTGGGTGTAGCCATTTAAAAGTATCGTTATCAATCGTAATCGCATTAGGATCTTGCGCCTTTATAAGTTGGTGCAACCCTGATTTTCCTGCTCCTGGTTGTCCCCCTAGTAAATAAGCTTTGGGACTAGCCTGAGCTTGCTTGTTTTTGGTTAGTTGCTCGATTTCAATCTGTAATTTCGTTTCAAATTGATGATCGGTATAGTTAGCTAGTTCGTCCATAACTAAGCGACTTTACTTTTCGTTAGCAGGCTATCAATAAAGTTATTCATTGCTTGCCAGTAAGCTTGAATCGTCTCTAGCTCTCCCAATGAATACGCGTCCATAATAGCTAACTTAGCATCTCCTAACTGGTGCATCAGTTTAACCAGAAAATGACTTTCATCGTGAATATCCAATTCTTGGTCAACGACTAAATTGACTACTTTAGCATAAATGCTGCTGGCAAATTCGGTTAGAATCTCCTTTTTGTAAGTTTGTTGATAGTCTAATTTCATGATGGGTCCTCCTAGGCTTTTAGCTAATTTTTACTTAGTCTATGCGAGTGTTACGATTGAACATTAACAAAACAACGTCCAACGGCACTTCCCGCCACTTTCATTTTAACTTGATTTGAGCTGAAAACCAATCAAGGCAACCAGTATTATTTCAATTCGCCTTTTTTATAGTCACGTAGCCGCTTGCAACTCATCTAGCCACTATGTGCCCGTTAAATCCGCCTATTTTCTCTTATTAGCGCTTTTAAAATCTTTTTGGCAAATTTATACCCTATCCACTTAAAATTGCTGAAATAAGCTTATATGGCGTTTTATTGCCAACTAGGGTTTTCTTCCGTTGCCCTGTCATCTGGGTGATTTGCGTGATGCTGTCTCATGGCCTGCTTATTCCACCAAATGCCAAATAGATTTTGCATGGTGACAAATAAATAGTTTTCAGCATTTTCAACTGGCTTACGTTTCTCATTCCTTCTCAGGGCGTTAAAGTACCGTCTTGAAGTGCTGGTAATGCGCTTCCGTAAGTCTTTATCAGGATCAGGATTATGCGCGGCTTGCTGTCAAAGTTCCTCGATGTCAACTGCCCAGGGGTCAGCCAGCAATTGTTCTATCTCTTCGGCTTTTTTGTTTGGTTTAGTCATTTAAAAAGCTCCTATGCCATTTTTGAAAGACGTTTGGATCCCAGAAATCCTCATTGTCAGCGTTCTGCTCCTTGGGGTGTTTGGCCGCATACTCTCTAGCCGCTTGTTTATTCCACCAAATGCCAAATAGATTTTGCATGGTGCCGTATAGGTAATTCTCAACGTCTTTGATATGTTTCTCATTACTTCTCAGGGCGTTAAAGTAGCGTCTTAACGTCTTGGTCATCAAGGGCTTTAGCTCTTCATCGTCTAATGGAATATAGACCCCAATGTCCCGGTGGTCTTTTTCAACTTTGTATTTGGCATTGAGAATAATACCGATAAAGCGCCGCATTTGTTGTGGGGTACGGCACCAAAAGCTAAGTAATTGAACCGCTTCGGGTTCTAAGAAAACGGGTAAACCACTGTCTTCATCAGTTAAAAAGTCATTAGCATGTTTAACCAAATCATGGTTTTGTTTTTGAATTTCTGCTGGTGAGAAATTGGCTGTGGAAAAGTCCAACTTTTGAGTATCTATATTGTATCTATTAGTATCTATGTTTTTATAGTCTTTATATAGATTGCTTTCGATTTTCGAAATTCCGTTCGTAGCAAGGGATTGCGACTTATTGTCGACGAACTCATGCGGACTTTCGATTTTCGAAATCCCGCTCGTAGCAAGGGGTTTAACGGTGTCCCGCGGACTTTCGATTTTCGAAATTCCGCTCGTAGCAAGGGATTGCGACTTATTTTGACCATATTCGCCACGCAAATAGACATCGGTAGCTTTAACATCAAGCTTGGAAAGATACAAACGATTGGGTTCATTCTTTTTGGTTTTGGGGTTAAATCCCATTTGGGTTTGCTTTAATAGATTGGCTGTTTGTAATTCTTTCTTGATCTTTACTGCCTTTTCAGTGGCACAGTTAAATAAGTCCTGTAATTCCTTGACGGTAAAAATAAAATAAACGTGTCCCTCTTCATCAACCCAGTTATTGCGCAAAGAATACTCGAGCCGATCTTTCAGTACCATATAAGCCAATTTAGCGTCACTGCTTAAATGTTTGTATTGCTCGCCATACATTAATACCTTAGGAAACTGGAAAAACAAGGCTCCATATACGTTATCGGCTTCATAGTAATTGAAATCTGTTGATTTTGTCATAATTAAAACTCCCTTTCTTGACTGACACACGCTGTCTCAAAAGAGAGTTGCTAAAACATCTGACTTGATTTAAAATACAAATCTGATATGCTCTAACTGAATTACAAAGCACACACAGCTAATGGAAGCTTTGTAATTTACCAGCATGCGTCTATTCTGGGTTGCCCATACGGCAACTTTTTTATTTTCTAACAACAAAAATGGACTAAATAGCTTCGGTTAGCTACTTAGTCCATTGGTTTTAATTTGTTTTTAACTATCCTTTACTTGTCCTTTGGGACTGGTTTGCGGTATAATTAACCTACAAATTAAGAGCAATGTTCAGTCGATTTTAACTTGCCGGTGAAAATCGACTGAATCTAAGTAGCTGTCGTGTAGCTACTTGCTAAGCAAAAAATCTCTGATTCCTCGTGAATCGGGGATTTTTTGTTTAGCTTGATCTGTTATTCGGTTGTTAAATTAATCTTAGTCTAGCATAGCGTTCACCTACCGGCAACTTTATCTGGCTTTGTATACTACCAACATTTGGTTGGTAACAATGTTGTACTGGAAATAACCATTGGCTATCCTTAATCGTAATCCCAACAATAGTTCCCTCATGGTGAATGTTCTAAACCTATAGATTAAATTCTTTTTTCAACAACTGTTCTAAATATCTTGAAGCTGTTAACTCTTTTTCTTTAGCGCGCATTGCTAATTCGTTAGCAATGTTTTGTTTTAAAGTATAGGACTTTGAAATTCTGGGTGCTGGTTCTTCATTTGTTAACGAGCTGCTGTTCATACTTTTTTTTAGTTGGTTCATTTTATCTTCAAATGCCATAATGTTAATCCTTTCCATATCATATCATGTTATGTCATGCCATGATATGCTCATTGCTTAGTAAAAGTATCAAAGATATTGTCAATATTATCAAAAAATTCTCTTGTTTTTTGCGTTGAATTATTTTCTTTTTCCATATTAATCAATGGTTCATGATTAAGTGTTGTTTTATTGAATATTTCTCTCTCTGGAATTAACGCGATTGTTCGTGGATCTTTTTCCATTTGTTTTACAAATTCATGTGAAGATCTAGTATTATGCTTTATTCTGTTCCCAATAAATTTCAGCTCTGCTGTTACAAAACTTTTCCGATTTTCAACATTGATTACATCTTGTTTCAATTGCTCCATTCGTAATTCCAAATTACTTTTTGAAATAAAACCATATTCACTTGGTTCAATTGGGCTGAACACGAAATCTGAAATAACAATCATGTTCTGTGTAATTGTTGAAAAATCTGGGTGTGTATCTATTAGTACATAATCAAAATCTTTCAATTTATCATAGTTGTCGGAGAACCACATATACATTAATAATTCCTTATTGGCTCTCGTTTGAAGATCATTGTTGATTGTATCCAAATTCATAGAAGCAGGAATAATTGATAAGTTCTTGTGTAATTCAATAATTTCTGCTTTTTCACTGTTTTTTGTAAAAATATCAGATAAGGTTCCATGGTCTTTATAAATATCATAGGTTTGAGTTAGGCTACATTGATGGTCACTATCAATCAGCAAAACATTATATCCCTTGCAAGACAACCATTCACCATAATTAAAGGTTAAGGTTGTTTTACCAACCCCACCTTTAATAGCAGAAAAAGTAATTATTTTCATAGGGTTCCTCCTTATTCGCTAGCATATCATATCATGCTATAATATGCAATGACATGACTTTTAAGCCGATTGTTTTTTATGTCTGTCTTTTCAACAGTCACCTTGTAGGCCATCATTTTACTGGAATAATCTAATAAGTACATAGATAATTTCAGTTAGTACATCAAATGTCACATTATGGTTGCGATCGGACCTAGTAATGGTTGATGTTAAAGATGCTGAATTCATTAGGATAGAACAATTTTAAATAGAGATCGTTTGTCGTAATTGTGTCTAGTCTGTATGCAGACTATCTGCTAATTGGCGAATAGCCAACAACATTACGTCCCTAATTTGTTCTGGTGGCTCAGGATTACCTTGGCCTAACCAGACACGTAGAATATTAGTAAAACCACCTAGTTGAAAAGCCATCACATAATTCACTTGGGTAGGAGTGCCATGAACATGCCAAGGAGCTGCAAACTGTTGATAACGAGGGATTGCTTTTTGCTGCCAAATTTCATTCATGTGATCAAATAAGCCTTGGCGGATCAATAATTGAATTAAATCCCGTTTTCGCCACCAAAAATTTAAAAAAATGTCAAAAGTAGTTTTTAACATCAGTTCCCCTACCTGCGGTTTCTGCTGGAGTAATTGTTCAAAGTACTGATCGAACAACTGATCACACAGGTAATTAATGACCGCTTCTTTATTTTTAAAAGAATGATAGAATGTTTTTCGCGATAATTCAGCGGTTTGGGCAATTTCAGTAATAGAAATATCCTGAAAGTTCTCTTTCGTCATTAAATTTATAAGGGCGTCACATAACCATTGCTTGGACTGCTCAACCATACGCTGCTTGCCGTTCATTTTATTAACATCTCCTCTACTATCGGTAACAAATTATAGCAATCTGTAGCACTTAGCCAATAAGGATTGTTTTAATGCTTAGGGCTAATTATACTAAAGATTGCAAATAAAGGTAACAAATGTTTCCTTTATATTCATCTGTTACCGAAAGGAGTGCTTGATAGATGTCAAAAGCTACTAAAATTATCAGTTTCATCGGGTTAACCATTGCGATGTTTATGGGTACCTTAGACAGTACCATTGTCAACATTGCTTTACCCCAAATTATGACCCATTTCAATGCCAGTCTAACTGATACAGGTTGGGTTGCCACCATCTATACGTTAGCCTTAGCCGTGTTTATGATCACGGGTTCAAAGATTGCTGATCGTTATGGTCGTAAAAAAATTATGTTATTAGGATTAACCTTATTTGGCGGCTTTTCAGCGGCTTGTATGCTGGCAACGTCGTTACCAGAATTGATTGCTTTTCGATTTTTTCAAGGATTAGGTGGTGCCATTATCACCCCGATTGTCTTACCAATGGGAATTGAAATATTTGGCAAAGCGCATATGTCCAAAATTGCTAGCGTTGTGGGCGCGGTAACGGCTTTAGCCGCTGCCGGGGGGCCACCGATTGGTGGCGTGATTATTAAATATGCTTCTTGGCGCTGGGTATTCGGCATTAATGTCCCCTTAACCATTGTAGCCTTTCTAATTATAGCTATGGGGGTAAGGGAATCATATGACGAATCCTTGGCGAGGAGAATTGATTTACCAGGAACGATTCTTTTAACACTAGGCTTGGGTGGTTTAACCTTTGGCCTACTAGAAGGCCGCCAATATGGTTGGCAATCGGGCATCATCTTAGGAACACTCATTGGCGGCGTATTAGCTATTGGCTTGTTCATCTTTATCGAAAGTAAAGTCAAACACCCGTTACTTGAATTAGATTTGTTTCGTGAAAAAACCTTAACTGCTTCTAGTTTAGTTTACTTTTTAACTGGCTTTGCGTTAGTTAGTCCCACCCTGATCTTAAATTATTTTTTACAAGACGTTTTGAACGATACAGCGTTACATGCAGCCCTAATTATTGTTCCAGTTTCCTTAACAATCATGGTAGCGATGCCTTTGGGAACTAAGTTATTTGATCAAGTTGGTGCAGTTCCGGTTACTTTGATTGGTCTCTTAGTCATGGCAGCTAGTTTACTCCTCTTGTCGTTTATCACCACCACAACGCCTAAAGCTGTTATCATTACTTTTCTGGTGATTCACGGTGTTGGTTTTGGGTTCTCTTCGGTTTCGCTAGTGGCCTCAGTTAAGCATTTGCCAAAAAATAAAAGTGGGATTGGTTCGGGAATTGTTAACGCAGCACGTCAAATTGGCACCTGTTTAGGAATTGCAATTCTAGTAACGGTCCTTGATAATAATGTCAATACAGCTAAGCAGCATATTCATCAAGATGCCATTCAAATTGTTGATCGACAGCAATTATCACCCAAAGTAAATAAAGTGGCTCATCAACAATTGAATAGCCTATTTTCCACTACTGGATCAACCAAATTAACAACTAAAAACAAACAGACGAACCTAAGACGTGCCCTTAAACAAGCAGCCAAATCTCAAGTTGATTTACCAGAGCCCCAAAAGGGAACCGATCTTTACCAGGTCTACCAAGCCCAGAAAAAGTTAGCACTAGCTACTGACAACTTGAAAGTGGGCAGCCAGCGACTAGCACTTACCTTAACCAAGTTAGAAAATCAAAATACCGCTATATCTAAACTATCAGTAGCTTCTCAAAAAATTAATTTGGGTAATCAGAAAATAAGCCAGGGTCAGAAAAAATTGTTAGTAGGTCTCAAACAATTGGCACAAAAAGAAGCTTTAACGACAGCTTTGAGAAAAATTAAGCATACTAAGAATCGACAAATCAGTCAGGCCTTCAGTCATACCTACTTAGTAGGAGCGGCGATTGTTTTGATTCTGTCGCCAATTGCTTTGTTGACAGATCGTAAGCCATTAAAAAGTTGAACTGGGAGCTAGCCATTAACTTTAATACGGATTACTAGCTAAATCTAAAAGGGGCCTCGTATTCGAAGCCCCTTTTGGTATGGTGTAAACAGTTTTAAAACATATTGTTTTTAACTAATTTAAATCGTCGCTGTTGCGTGCGTTTACTAATCCCCGTCTTTCGTTCAATCATCTTATAGGTCATGCCCTGTTTTCGTAATTCGTAAGCAAATCTGATCTGTTCATCAGAATAAGTTTTCGGTCGACCCTCCCGAAATAACGGGTCATGTTGTTTGGCATACAACTTGCCTTCTTGTGTGCGCGTGACAATCATATCCCGTTCAAACTGCGCAAAAGCACTGAATATTGTAAAAATGAGCTGGCCAGTTGGGGTATTATCAATTAATCCCATGTTCAAAATATTAACTTTGATGTTCCGGTTAAACAGCTCTTGGATAATAGTTAAAGCCTCGCGTGTATTCCGCGCAAACCGATCCAACTTAGTCACAATTAAAGTATCATCTGTTTTTAGAGCGTGCAATAGTTTTTGAAACTCTGGTCGTTCAGTTGTCGTCCCAGTAAATTTTTCTTGAAAGACTTTTTCTGCTCCCGCCAATTTTAGTAACTCAATTTGATTTGCTAATTTTTGATCAGTGGTACTGACCCGTGCATAGCCATATTTCATCTTTTTATCTCCTTACTTATGTCATTAAGTAATGACACGGTTCTAGCCCTTTAATTATAAGGCACAAAAAAAGGCGACACAACTGTTAAGTTATGTCTTTTGAACTTGGAGTGAGAATGTAGTCAAGTGCTAGGTGTGGAGATTTTTTTGTGGACTTCAAAAAAATACTACCCGTTCTTGACGGAATGAAACGACACACTGAAACGGCTGAAAGCCAAAGTTAGTTACACTAACTTTGCTTTCCTGCCACACGGCGAGTGGGCGAGTGAGTTTGAGCGGGGGAAAAAAAATTCCTCTCATTATTGCGGTCAAGCTGGTTCAGCTTGTGGGTGTGGGTAAAACCCACGGTTTGTCTTGAATTAAAAACAGAAAGTTACTTTTTATAAGCAAAATTGTAGACAGCTGACATCTATCGTGCTATTTTGTAAAAGAAATATGTTACTGATAAAAAATAAGTAGTAAGAATTTGGATTAGGAGTCTAAGTATGAGACATTTTAAGAATATTATTATTGGTTTTGGTAAAGCTGGTAAGACTTTGGCAGGGAGCCTGACAAGTCATGGCGAAGAAGTGCTTTTGATTGAAAAAGATCCAATGATGTACGGCGGAACATGTATCAACATCGCATGTTTGCCAACTAAGAACTTGGTAATTAACTCTCAAAGAGGAGTTAAGTATGAAGAAGCTTTCGAAACTAAGGAAGCTATGACAGCAAAACTACGTAACAAGAATTACCATAAAGTAGCAGATCAAGATTTGGCAACCGTTCTTGATGCAACCGCAGAATTCTTAGATGACAAGACAATTAAGGTAACTGATGAATCAGGTACAGAAGAATTAACATTCGACCGTCTTTTCATTAATACTGGTGCCGAAAGTAATATACCAAATATTGATGGCCTAAAGATTGACGATAAGATATTTACTTCAACTGAAATGCTTGCTAAAAAAGAACTTGCTAAGAATCTGGTTATTTTAGGTGGTGGACCAATCGGACTTGAATTTGCTTCAATGTACGCTGGCTTTGGCAGTAAAGTAACTGTAATTGAACCAATGCCAAGTATCTTAGGCCGGTTTGAACCAGAAATTGCTCAGGCAGCTAAGGCTGATATGGAAGCAGATGGCGTTACCTTCATGCTTAAGTCTTCTTTGACCAAGGTTGAAGAAACTGAAGCTGGTCTTAACTTAACTGTTGAAACCGAAGATGGTGTTAAGGACTTGCAAGCAGACGTGATGCTTGTGTCAGTTGGCCGCCACCCAGCCACTGCCGCCCTTCACCTAGAAAAAACCAGTCTTGAAGTTGGCCAAAGAGGCGAAATTGTTGTTAACGACAAGCTTGAAACCAGTGTTCCTAATATCTACGCTATGGGTGATGTTGCCGGTAGCTTGCAATTTACCTACATCTCGCTTGATGACTGGCGGATTATGGACAATCAACTCTTTGGTGACAAGACTAGAACTAAGAAGAATCGTCCAGTTTTTGCTAACTCAATCTTCATTAAGCCAGCAATTTCTTCAGCTGGACTAACTGAAAGCGAGTTAAAGGCCCAAGGTAAAGCTTACAAGGTCTTAACAATGCCTGCAGCTGGTGTGCCAAAGGCCCAAGTCATCGGCAACCCAAGAGGCTCATACAAGGCTTTGATTGACCCAGAAACCCACGAAATCTTAGGTGCTACTATTTACGCTGAAGAAGCTTACGAAACTATCAATGTCATTACTTTAGCAATGCAGCACCACTTAAAGGCTGAAGACTTGCGTGACCAAATTTATGCTCACCCAACTATGACCGAAGCTCTTAATGACTTATTCAAATTCTAAAAACTAAAAAAACTGACTTACCTCATAACTTGAGTAAGTCAGTTTTTTATCGCCTATTTTCTTTTCTATTAGATTGCCTTTACCAGCTCCCAACACCACCTATCGTTAATTCTAATTCATTTTTCATCGAACATTGACATTTATAATTGTGTGTGCTATCCCTAACTACCAATAGGGGAATCACTTTATTCCCCCTATTCTTCGTGGGTTGCATCCGAAATACTTCAGCTCGAAGTAACGCCACGTTAAAAACAAAAGGAGGTAACTTTTATGTTACAGAAGATTGCGAAGTCGAAGAGTTTTGATTTGCTTGGGGTTCTGATTGTCGTTGCCATCTCAATTGCTTCTGGTTACCTAACCGAAACCCTTGCTGACGTCACGCATTGGGGCCACTGGACGGTCTTCGTTCCCTTTGGAATCATCTCGATTATCAATTCGATTCTCTCGATTTATTCAACCCGGCTGACCGGCCGAATGAATAACCTGGGGAACGTGGTGGGGATCGCGAACGTGGTGCTTTCCGGGACGATTGATTACATTCTGGGAAACCAGGCAGCCGTCATCACTTACCCAGTGACCTTCATCATCTACACGGTGGCGATCGAACACTGGAAGCGGACTGAGAAGTACAAGAGCTCCAAGCCAATGACGGGCGCTAAAGGGGTGCTCACCATCATCGGCATGTTCATCCTATCCTTGCTCTTCTCGTTTGGAACCAACTACATTGGCTGGACGAACGGCCTTACTAATCCCCTCTTCTGGATCACCGTTATCGCCTTTGGCTTGAGCCTGGGTGCTAACGTCCTCAACGCCATGAAGTTTGAAATGCAGTGGAAGTTCTGGGTCCTTTACGACTTTATTCAGTTAGCGAAGGCCGGAATTCAGGGCAACTTCGCTAACATTGGTAAGTATGTTTACTACATCATCAACGCCATCGCGGCCCTTGCCTTCTGGCGGGACCCGCTCGAAGTCACCCCTGCCTCCAAGGTGAGCCAGAAGGTTGACCGCGCCTAACTAAAAAGCACCCAACTATATCTTCAAGCTTAACGGTCCACACGCAACGTATTCGCTAGACATTATGGTTTTACCATGGGCCAGGCATGTACCGTATTTAGTAGAGAAATAAAAGCGGACGGTTAACGCAGATACTGCGTAAGTCGCCCGCTGTTTTCGTCTTAACCACGGATTCTGGGGACCCTCAGTGGTTAAGAATCAATCTGATTCGTAAATTTTGTTCTTGATTTCTTAGTGCTGTTATCCTCTTGACTGGTGGAAAAAGTTGTCTGGAAGGTTGGTTTGATTATACCCTAATGGTCGTTTTTTGCTTCAAAGGATTTGTTTTATAAGCGTTATTTTTGTCTTTTACTAAACTTGGTTACCCGCTGATTTTCTCGTATAATAGATCAAGCAAGAAGTTTTAAGGGCGGTGGCTGTCTTTTCCCTTACGAGGTGAGGCCCATGGGAACATGGAATAATCTTCAGGAAGGTTTCACGGTCAATGAGCGTCTTCCAGACACTCTCGTTGATGTTGCTGTTTGGCACGTTTTTAATCGCGCTACTCAGCTATATTGACAAACATCACAAATAAAAAAGCCGCCCCGATCATAACTTTGGCGAGTTACGGGACGACATTATCGTTCAGTTAACTAATGCCACCGCCTTTGAAGCGGCTTGCATGGGAAGTCCTGTTTTCGGCGGGGCTTCTTTTTTCTTACCCACATTATAGCATGACTATGACTGACTTTCGACTATTTCTAATCAGCTTCCTAGCAACTCGAGGGAACATACGTTTGCTTTATGCGCTACAATACAGGTAAAAGCTAACGGAAGTGATGAAAATATTTTTTGATGATGAACTGCATGGCGTGTTTTTCTTAATTGATAACAAGTCCTTTTATACTAGTTGCGAGGCCGTTGCCAGGGGACTTAACCCCTTAAAAGTCCCATTAGTGGTCCTTAGTGAAGCTGAAAATACCAATGGTGGACTCATTTTAGCCACGTCACCCGAAGCTAAGCGCTTATTTCATCTTAAAAGCCAACGTCTCCCGTAAACGTGACCTGTAAAATATGTATAAATATAAAAATGGAAAATCCTATAGAGGAGACCAGAGTTCGAATATAATAAAAGGCGCTGTGCCGGCTTTTTCACTGTCGATACAGCGCCTTCGTTATGTCATCGGAAACACATATTTGATAACTACGCTAATACTAGTGATATCACTATTGACGGTTAGTGAAGTTAGTGTGAAATTTCCTATAAGAATATGGTAATATAGGGGTATGTGATAATCTTTAGTATTGCGCATAGAAAACAAAGAAGGAGGCAACAGTATGAGTAATAAATCTAGGCATCGTCGACTTTTATTTATGATGGGACTAGTCTTATTTTCGTTATTAGGGTCAATATGGATATCATCTAATAGTGGTATGACCGTATATGCTGATAGCAAGACAAATATTACTCAGAACGGTACGGGGTCCGGGACTGTTATTAATCAACAGGAAGAACCGCAGATAAGTACCGTTAATAGTAATACTACAGATAATACTAGTTCTTCAGACGATCAGACGTCTCAGAAGCAAGTTACTAATACAGAAGCACAACCGAGAGCACCAGCTGAGCAGAATAATACGAGTATGGACAGATCAACGTCCAGTTCTATGCTTAGTGAGCGGCCAAATTCGGTAAATAATAGTTCTAATTCCGTTGGACATGATGTTAGTAGTAATATTACATCATTAACGGCTTCTCCAGAATCGATTAATGATGGTGGAAAAACAACTGTTAGAGTAAACTTTGATGAGCATGCTCAGAAGATAGTATCTGGGGATACAATAACCGTAAACTGGAATAATTCAGGGACGGTATATGGACAAGGATATCAAAAGAACATTGATCTTAATATTAGGGGAATAAACGTAGGTACTTTATCCGTAGCCACGAACAGGGCTGTTTTCACATTTAACTCTAATATTAATGATATGGAAAATGTAACTGGCTGGGGAGAATTCGACTTAGAAGGGCGAAATCTAGCTAATACCAGTGATGAAAATACAGGCTCATTCTCGATTTACAGTGGTGGTCAACAGACCTATGTATCTGTAAAAAAAGGAAAAACAGGAAGTAAAAGTCCTTTTTACTATAAAACCGGCGACATGCTGCCTAGTGATACTGATCATGTACGGTGGTTTTTAAATATTAACAACGAAAAAGGATATGTGTCTGATAGGATCTATATAAAAGATCAGATTCAACCAGGTCAAACACTCGATAAAGGTAGCTTTGATATTACTATTGATGGATACAGGCCAAATCACTTCTATGGTAGTAATGCAATTGAGAATTTTGAATCAGCTTACCCTGGCTCGTCAATTACGATTAATGTATCAACTGGAGATATAACTGTCGTAATTCCTCAAGATCAGGCCCAATTAAATAAGTTTAGTATTCTTTATCGGACTTCAGTTGATGACTACAATCAACCCACTTTTGAGAATCACAGTCAGGCCTGGTACACAGAGAATAATCGGCCAGCCGTCGAAGGCAAAGAGTTTGATTATTCCGTATCAAATGTGAATGCTAATGGTGGAGTTGATGGTAAAAATCAAACAAAGGTCAGTGTAATTAAAGAATGGGACGATAACAATAATAGTGCAAGGCTACGTCCTGATAGTATTAAAGTACAACTGTATGCGAATGGGTTACTAACAGGTAAAGCAGTAACCTTGAATTCTGCAAATAATTGGCAATATACCTGGTCTGGCCTAGTAAAAAATGCTAAAGGATCTAGGATAGCTTATACCGTTAAAGAGGTAAGCATTCCTAATGGATACAGAGGTATCACTACCGTAAATGGTAATGATATAGTAATAAAGAATGTTTATAATCAAACAATAAATATTTCTGGAACCAAGACTTGGAAGGATAACAACAATCAAGATGGAATCCGCCCAAGTT
>JAFEHB010000401.1_pt1 | contig 33077 bp, 48 predicted proteins | sample 9267121 | NCBI WGS metagenome assembly JAFEHB01 (sample SAMN17103336, study PRJNA684904) | human gut metagenome | isolation source: diarrhea sample from child under the age of five | host: Homo sapiens | place: South Africa: Mafikeng, Mafikeng Provincial Hospital | collected 2019-09 | reverse complement strand
CACCTGAGGGTATGTTAAACAGCATACCCTTTTCGTCTATTTTGTGTTAAAATAGAGTTAGAAATATCGCAAAAGGAGCGTGAAAACATGAAATTTGTTGCGGTTATTGTAGCTGTTTTGTATATAATTAGCGCAGTATGTATCGCTTTATCAGCATTTTTAGTATCAAATATTATAGGTTTATTTACCTGTGGTATATTATTCATGATACCAACGATTGTTTTATATCATGAAGCCACTAATTCAGGAGAAGGGAGGTCATAATAAATGGGATTATTCATAAACAACGGAAACCCAGTGACAGAGAAACAAATTATTGATTATATCAATACTGGAACAGCTTACACTACTAATTTCACAGGTCTCAAAGCGTTGACAAACTCAGATATTTATACTGGAGTCAACATCATTGCTGGAGATATTGCTCAAAGTCAATTTAAACCAGCAGCTACAACCTCAGTAGATGAAAGCTTATTACACCTATTAAATAAAGAGCCAAAGGAAAATCAATCCCACTATACAATGATGTATGCGGTGGTTTCAAACCTTATTTTAACAGGAAACGCATACGTTCTCATTCATAAAAACAATGATGGTAGTGTGAAAGAGTTAGAGTTTGTAGAAACACAACAGGTTAACGTCATTAGAGACCTTGTTACAGGCGTATACAGATATGAAGTTAACATGCCATATGGCAATATTATGTATAAGTGTGACCCACGTGATATTTTACACTTCAAATTAAGCACCACAGATGGCTGGCTAGGACGCTCACCATTGTTATCATTGAATGACGAAATATCATTACAAACTAATGGACTAAAAGTACTAAATAACTTCTTTTCAAAAGGTGTATTCTCTGGAGGTATTCTTAAATTATTAAATGGTACAGTCAACAACAGTGCTAAGAAGCAAATTAGAGACGACTTTGAAGCAGTGAATGGAAACGGTGGAGTTATCGTAATTGATGACTCGCAAGAGTTCACTGACAATAAAATCAATACAGAAGTACTGAAATTGATTCAAGCCAATAAATTTAGTACACAACAGATTGCCAAAGTATTAGGTATTCCAGTAAGTAGGTTTGGTCAAGAATTAGTCAACTCATCTGACACCAGTCAGAATGACATATATATTGCAAGTACTATTGCGATGTACGAATCATCTATCTGCGATGAGTTAAATCTAAAGTTAGAGGTAGAGTTAGAGTTAGATTTATCTAAACTACGTCAAGATACAAAAGAAGATAGACTGCGTAGAATTGCAGAAGGAAGAGTGAAGTCTGAGTTTGCACAAGCCTTAACGGTAAATGACGCACGTGAGTATCTTGGTTTTACTGAGATTGAAGGAGGAGAAGCCTTACTTGGTCAAAAATCAGAAACAAGTGAAAATAAAACAGAACAGGATGTGAATGTTAATGAAGAAGAACTTGGAAATCAGAGCCCTACAGACACTGGAGAAGACAGAGGATAATGTAGTGGAAGGATATGCACTAAAATTTAATAAAGAATCACGTAATTTAGGTGGATTTGTGGAGACCATTTCACCAGAAGCATTAGAAGGTGTAGACTTGACAGACGTACGTTGTTTCATGGATCATGACTCTAGTAAGTTATTGGGACGCACATCAAGTGGTACACTGGAACTGAATGTAGATGACATTGGTTTACATTTTCGTTGTGTACTTCCTGACACAAGTAATGGACGTGACGCAATGGAACTTGTAAAACGTGGTGATCTAAATCAGTGCTCATTTGGTTTTACAGTAGCTAAAGACAAATGGACAAAAGGTAAAGACATTATGAAACGTTCAATTAATAAGATAGGTTCATTATTAGAAATTTCTCTAGTATCCATCCCAGCCTATGATGACACAGATGTAAGAGTTGCGACACGCTCATTAGAAGAAGCTGTTAATGAATTAGAGAAACAACGCTTAGAAGTTGAATTAGAGCTGTTAGGCTTGTAATTTAAAGCCCACAACTTCTAATATGTGTGCTATAATTAAAACAGAAAGCTAGTGAAGGAGTGAGATTGATTGAATCGTGAAGAGCAAATCAAAAAAGCACATGATTTATTGTCAGACGGCAAATTTGAAGAAGCACGTAGTTTAGTTGAAGCCATTAAAAAACAAGACGCAGAAAATTTAGAAAAAAAAGCTTCTGACAAAAAGCCTGACGAAGATAAACCCGTTGAAGAAACAAAAGATGACGAAAAAGAAGAACAAAAAGAGCAAAAACAGCAAGAATCAGAAAAAAAAGAAGAAAAAGAACCAGAGAAAAAACAAAAAGATGAAGAAAAACGCTCATTAGAGCAAAAAGGAGAAGAAAAAAATATGGAAAAAGTAGTGTTAGATGGAAAAGAAATCTCTCAACCAGAAACAGAAGTTCGTGGATTTTTAAATTATGTACGTTCTCATAACCCTAAAATGGACTTGCGAGCGCTTCCAGAAGGTGTAAAATCAACTGATGTTGGTGCTATTATCCCTCAAGATATTGTTACAAAAACAAAAATGTTACCTGAAACAGTGGTGGATTTACGAAATCTAGTTCAAACAGTGAAAGTAAGCACACCTACAGGTAAATACCCTATTTTGAAGTCAACTGAGGCTGTAATGCACACAGTAGAAGAATTGGAAGCAAATCCAGATTTAGACAAACCACAATTTGAAAATGTATTGTATGATGTTGATACTTATCGTGGACAAATTCCAGTTTCTCGTGAATCGTTAGATGATTCAGATGAGGACTTAGGAGCATTGATTGGACGTCATGTTCAACGTATTGCATTAAACACAGCAAATTCTAAAATTGTTGCAAACTTGAAAACAGCAACAGCTAAAACAGTTAAGAATTTGGATGAAATCAAAACAATCATCAATACTGAATTTGACCCAGCATACAACTTGCAATTTGTAGTTTCTCAGTCGTTCTACAATGAAGTAGACTTGATGAAAGACAATGAAGGACGTTACCTGTTACAACCTTCAATCACTGCTCAATCAGGAAAATCTCTGCTTGGTTTGAATGTGACAGTACTATCTGATAAATTGTTAGCTGGAGAAGCTCCTAATAAAAAAGTAGCATTCTTGGGTGATCCAGCTGGATTTACATCATTCTTTGACCGTAATGAAATGGCAGTTCGTTGGCAAGAACATCAACACTATGGAGAAATCCTAGCAGCAGCTATGCGTTTTGACGTTAAAACAGTAGACGCAGCAGCTGGTAAATTCTTAACTCTTGATACAGCGGGGGAGTAACAACGCCTGGTAGCGTAGCAACTCAAGACGTTACTGCAACAGGCGTTACTATCACAGCAGTCTAACACTAGGTGAGTGAAGCGATTAAGCTCACTCACCTTTTTATTATAAAATAGAAAAGGAGAGTTGTCAAATGACACGTACCTTCAAAGTATATAACGGAGAAGAAGTAATAAAAGAAGGAGCTTCACCGTTAGCAATCACGGGTTTAACAGCATCAACAAAGTATAATTTGAAGATTTCAGCAGTTGAGGATGGTAAAGAGTCAGCAAAAGTGGATGTCCCAGAATTTACAACATTAGCAGAATAAGAAGGGGATAGCCCCTTCTTTAAGGAGGTTAGATAATGTTAACAGTAGAAGAAATTAAAAATAATTTACGTATTGACTATGATGAGGATGATACCTACTTAGAAATGTTATTGGGTGCAGCACAACTCTATATTTTAGGGAGTATTGAGGTGACGGTATTACCAGATGACCCAAAAACAAACACCCTAATCTTCATGCTTGTATCATTATGGTATGAAAATAGAGTACCAGCAACAAATGCACTACAACAACAAGTACCATTCACTATCACAGCAATGATCCATCAATTGAGGGGGTTAAATCATGGCGAATATCAAGACGTCCAAGCTGAACCAGCGGATTACACTGCTAGTGAAAACGCGCTCACGAAATGAGTTCTTTGAGTGGATTGAAACATGGAATCCAGATAGAAAAATATGGTGTTCCGTCAAACAGCAGTATTTTAAAGACTATCAAGACACGTATGGAACAACGCTAGCTAATACAACAAACTTTATTATTAGATACGATACAGGACAACTGGTTTCAAAGTCTAATCGTATTGAGTTCAAAGGTAAGCAATACAGAATAGAAGACATTCTGGAAGGTTCATTTGATAGAGACTTCACTACATTAGTATGCAAACAAGTGGAGGACTAACCATGAAAAAGAATTATGTGGATTTTAGCTCAGCCTATAAAGCGATAGGGAAAACAGAAAAACAATTTAAACAAGCAACCGTCAAAGCTGTTGAAGCTGGCGGAGAATATTCCTCAAGATATTTAAGAGTAAAAACACCAGTTGACTATGATACCAAAACACACATGCGAGATCATATTGTGTATAGTAAACCAACTGTAAATAACCCAGTATCAGAAGTTGGTTTTGATAAAAAAGTAGCATGGAGAGCACATTTTGTAGAATTTGGTACGATTAAACAAGACCCACAACCATTTATAGAAACAACAATGAAAGACATAGAAAACAAGATAGCCAATATTATTCAAAGTGAAATGATGAGGAGGATGAAATAATGAAATTACCAATTCTAATGATTGCTGAGGTATTAGAGGAAGCTATCCCAGAAATAAACTGGTTTGTCAATCAAATTGAAGAAGAAAAACAAATAAATCCACCTTATCCATTAGGACGTATTGTAGAGTTATCTGGTGACTATGTAGATTATGCCTCAGAACAACCTAATTATCTAACAACAAGTGTTCAAGTAGATGTATGGGTACGTGATGTACAAGAATCAAACAAGTACTACTTTTTACTTGATAAAGTTATGCGAGATCAAGGTATTCAATGTGCATATACAGAAGAAACACAAGACCAGGATTTGAAAGAAGGACGTAGGATTATTAAACGATATGTGTTGTCGCAGCGTGTATTGTAATCAAACACAAAGCATGGATAATATGCTATAATTAACCTAGTAAGAAAATAAAAATAAAAGGAGTTTTTAGTATGGCATTAGTAGGGTTTGAAAAAGCCATTATCTCTGTACCAAAAGTAGGCGGAGAAGGCTTAGACCAATTAGTAATTGATAAAACAGGTGGAGGTACAATTGAAGCAAATATCTCAGGAATTTCACCAGACCAAACAACAGTATATGCGTCAAATGTACCTATTTGGGTATCAGCTAAAGGTGTTGGAGAGTTAACAGCCTCATTAAACGTATTTGACCTTTACAAAAACAACGTTTACGAGCGTATTATGGGTATCACACGTGACGAAGATGGCGTAGCAATGGTTGGACAAGATACAGAAGCACCTTATGTGTCAGTGGTATTTGTATCAAGTACAGCAGATGGGAAGAAGATGTTCCTTGGCTTGACAAAAGGACGTTTCTCACATCCAGAATTAGCGCTGAATACTACAGAATCTGGTGGAACAGAACCAAATACAGAAACAATTGAAGGTTCGTTTGTAACGGACTCACGTGGTATTGCTTACATGAGTGGGGTGGAAGAAGCTAGCAAGTTAACACTAGACAAATTCATCAACAAAGTAAACAACGTATCAGAGGGACTTTAACCCCTAAACCTAGTCTTAATTGGCTAGGTTTTTTATGTACACACTTGAGGGATTATATGATATAATGAACTAGTAAAGATAAATAAGACATTGGAGGAACGAAAATGATTACATTAAAATTAGAAATTGACGGAAAACAAAAAGAGTTTAAACAAAAATCAATCAAGGTGCGTGCAATGCGTGAAATGATGAAGTTTCAAGCTAAAATTGAAAAGGTACAATCTGGAGAGGAACAAATGTCGCCTCTAGAACAGATTGATACCATGATTATGTTGGTAGCCGATGTGTTTGACAATCCAGAAGTAAATTTTGACAACATCATTGCTGGGATTGACGCAGATAAATTAGAAGAAGTGCTTGGTGACTTATTTAATAGTATTGGTGGCGGTGAAGCAGCTGCCCCAAAAAAGGAGAAAAAGACCTCTCAGAAATAAGTTGGGAGGAACATCTTGAAGCAATGGACAAGATGTATACTGATCTTCTATCCAGTGAGTCTGGAAACTGGTCTCTATCTGAAGTGAATAATGCAGATTACAATTTATTAATGGAGCTGTTTACGAAAGACAACAAACCTAAGAAAGAGAAGGCGCAAGATCCAATGGATTTCTTTGGTACTTTCTTGAGTCCACAAGATATGGCAAAAGCAAAAGGAGAGACATCTTAGTTCAGTCTAAGATGTCTTTTTTTATGTTATAATAGAAGCAGAAAGTAAACGAAGGAGTGAACTACATGGCACAAGATAGACCAATAGGAAATATGAAATTTGGCGTGGGATTTGATGGGTTAGATGAATCTTTAAATACATTGGATAAGCTGAATAGAGCCATTAAACAAACAGAATCAGCAATGAAAACCAACATTTCAGCAATGGAAAAAGGCTCTAATACCATGAGTGATCTTGCACAGAAACAAAGAGACTTGACAACTACTACAGAACTTCAAGCAAAAAAAGTGCAATTGCTTGAACAACGTAGAGAAGACTACATTGCCACTTATGGAAAAGAATCTAGGCAAGTATCAAATGTAACCAAACAAATCAATGACGCCAGTGCAAAATATAATAAGTACTCAAAAGAGTTAAGCTCTACCAAGCAAGCTTACATTTTGGCAGAAACAGGTGTAGATAAATATACACAAGCATTAAAAGACAATGAAAAAGCTATGAATGATGAAATCAAAGCATTTGACAGTGTAGGAGATAAAGCAGGCGCATTTAAAGCCAAACAACGTGGTTTGGAAACACAAGCTGAACTAACGGAAAAAGCCATTGTAGCTCAGAAAAAAGCAGTAGATTTAATGACTAAAGAGTTTGGACAAGCGTCACCTCAGGTAGAAAAGGCAGAAAACAAACTTCAAGAATTTGGCAGACAGTCAAAAATAGTAGACGCACAGTTAGACTCATTATCATCTGGAGTAGATAAAGCGGAAAAATCAATGAAAGGTTTCTCAGTAGTTGGTCACGCTATAGGTACTACCCTAGGTAATTTAGCAAGTAACGCAATATCCAGAGTAACTGGTTTCATAGGTGATATGACACGTGAAGCAATTACTGCTACAGACTCTGTGTCTAAGTTTAAAAAGAGTATGGATTTTGCTGGGTTTGGTGGAGAAGAAATAGAAAAAGCTACCAAACAAATGAAGGGTTATGCAGACGTTACTGTTTATGGTTTAGAAGAAATTTTGAATACCTCAGCCCAATTAGCTTCAAATGGTATTCCAAATTATATGGAGTTGACAGAAGCAGCAGGTAACTTAAATGCGGTAGCTGGGGGGTCAGAGGAAACATTTAAGTCAGTGGCTATGATGTTGACACAAACCGCTGGAGCTGGTAAATTAACTACTGAAAACTGGAATCAGTTAGCAGATGCAATCCCAGGGGCTTCTGGATTATTACAAGAAGCTATGTTAAAAAATGGGGCATATACTGGTAACTTTCGTGATGCAATGGAAAAAGGGGAAATCACATCAGATGAATTCAACCAAGCCATCACCCAATTAGGTATGAACCCTGGAGCGATCGAAGCAGCCAAATCAACAGACACATTAGGTGGCTCATGGGATAGATTGAAATCTACAGTAGTAAATGCGATTCAAGACATTATAGAAAAAATAGGTGTTGAAAATATCACTGGTTTTATCAATACCTTGAGTAAAAAAATAGAAGAAGCAATCCCAAAAATGGCTGATTTTGCAGATAAATTAGGTGATTTTGGGAATTGGATTACTGACAACAAAGATAACTTGTCATGGCTTATTGGCATAATTCTTGGTATAACTGCCGCAATTAAAGGTTTGGGTTTGGCAGCAGCAATATTCGGATCGATATCCCTTTTGACGGGAGGTCTAGTTGTAGCATTAGGAGCCCTGGTTGGAGCTTTAGTTGTGGCTTATACAAAATCCGAAACATTTAGAAATATCGTAAATAAAGCCTTTCAGACAGTATGGAAGATTGTTAAACCAATCATAGATAGACTAGTGCAAGGTTTTAAAGATTGGTGGACAGTAATGTCATGGCTTTGGGACAAAATCTCTGGTTGGGCTGTCAATGTGTGGAACAAATTTGGAGAAATAAAAGCTAACGTATCCAGAGCAGTGACAGAAACATGGACAGGAATCAAGACGTCATTTAGCGGTGGTATTGACACTGTTGTTAACTGGATGAAAGATTTACCAAATAAAATAGCCAAGGCTGTTTCAAATGGTAAAAATGCAGTCACAAAAGCATTTAAAGGTATTTTCAACGCAGCACTTAAAGCGATAGGTAAACCAGTGAATGGTATCATCAAAGGTGCTTCATGGGTACTTGAAAAATTGGGCGCAGAACCTCTAACAGAATGGGACGTACCACAATACGCTACTGGTACACCATCAGGTGGTCACCCAATCAATGGCCCAATGATGGTTAATGATGGACGTGGAGCAGAAACAGTTATCACACCAGATGGTAGAGCCTTCATTCCTAAAGGACGCAACGTTGTTCTAAACGCACCAAAAGGAACACATGTCTTGACAGCAGAAGAGACTGCACAACTTCAAGGTTCAAGAGCACCAAAATACCGTTACAAAAAAGGTACTAACTTCTTTGGTAACATGTGGGACAGTGTCAAAGGCATTGCGGGAAACATTGGCAACAAAATGAAGAAAGTGGTAGGCGATGTCTGGGACTTTGTTTCAGACCCTGGGGCGTTAGCTAGGAAAGTAATTGGTGGTTTAGATGTATTAGGTGGATTGACAAAATACCCATTACAAGTAGGTAAAGGTATTCTATCTAAAGCAACAAGTGCACTGACTGAAAAAATCACTGGATTGTTCTCATCTGGTAACTTAGATACCTCCATAGGAACAAATGGCGTCTATAAATATTTGGCTGATGTTGCTAAGTCTGTGATGAAGAAATTCCCAGGATTTGTGGCAACTAGTGGGTATAGACCAGGTGACCCTTATTCACATGGTAAACGTAATGCCATCGATATTGCATTACCAGGTGTCACAGGAGGGTCATCTAAATATACAGAAGCCGCAAACTATGCTTTTGAAAAATTCGCTTCCAAGATTGGTTACGTAATCACTAATGGTAAGGTTCGTGATCGTTCAGGGCAATCAGGTCAACCAGCAACTGGTGCATGGGAGCCATGGCCAGCTGGAGACCACTACGATCACGTGCATTTAAACGGTGTGAAAGACCCACAAAGCACACAAATTTCAGGTGATAGCGTTGGAGGCAGTGGCGTAGAAAGATGGCGTAATGTAGCAATTAGAGCATTGAAAATGACTGGTCAATACAGTGCAGGAAATCTAAATGCATTACTAAATCAAATGCGTACAGAGTCAAATGGTAATCCTAAAGCGATTAACAACTGGGATATTAATGCTAAAAATGGAACACCTTCTAAAGGACTACTCCAAGTGATTGACCCAACATTCAGACAGTACGCAATGCCAGGATTCAATAGTAATATCTATGACCCACTATCTAACATTCTTGCTTCCATTAGATATGCGCTATCAAGGTATGGCTCACTGAGTGCAGCGTATCGTGGAGTTGGTTATGAAAACGGTGGAATCATCACGAAAGAACACATTGCAAGAGTTGGAGAAGGCAATAAGGAAGAAGTAGTTATACCACTGACAGGCTCAGGACTTAAACGTTCAAGAGCTATGCAACTATTGGCCTATGCCAATGAGAAGCTTAATCGTAATCAGTCAGCACCTGTGTCTGGAACCACTTCAAGTACTAACTCTGATATGGCACAAATGCTTCTACTGTTACAACAACAGAATGAGTTATTAATGGCTATTTTAGCTAAAGATACAAATGTGGTACTAGATGGCGAGAAGCTAAATAGTAAACTGCAAAAGATTCAATCAAGAAATCAATTAAACGCTAATCGTGATTTGGGATTAGTTTAGCAAATTAGGGGCTTGTATAAGTCCCTTTTTTGTGTTATAATTAATACATAAAACAATGAGGAGAGATAAACATGGCACAAAATTATGATTTCCTTAGGTCATTTACGATTAACGGAAAAGAAACAAAACACTTGTTTCAAATTGCTAAATTGAATATCCCGTTTTTATCAAAAGAGAACGAGTTTTTTCAAGTAGGCAATACTGATGGAAAAAAATTTAGAAACACAAGATTAGGAGATTACACGTTAAGCATTGATGGTTTCATTATCAAAGATAATACAGGTAAAACAGTACCACAAGTGATGGATGAACTAAAAGCGTTGGTTAACAGTGATGAACCTCAAAAATTAGTATTTGATATGTTTCCAGATAGATACTTCAATGCTATCTTCACAGGAGCTGAAGAATATGACGCAACAGATTTGAAGTATACTCCACTAACATTAACATTTGATGTACCAGATGGGTTAGCACATGCTATAGAGCCAATTGGTTTTTCCAACACCTACTCAACCACAACCAATGTAATGCTTGATAGTGAGTATAATGCGATTAATAAATATATGAAGCCTTGGGTACAGAAATTAGATGAGAAGTTTAATAACTCTAATGTAGTTCAAGGTGATTTCACGAATGGAGTACCTTTGAATTTTGAACGTGATAAAAACTCAGATGAACGATGGCTAAACTGGAACCCAGCAACAACAATTCATACTGCGGACTTGAAAGTGGGAGACGAAGTTAACTTCAGTGTGTATGCGCAAGTAGTATCAATTGATGAAGAGAATAACAAAGACTACGCAGGACAAGTAATTCTAGAAGAGTGGGATACAGTGAAGGGAGCAATTCTCAAGCGACACCTTGTGTATATCCCTAAAAAAGTAACCGCTGAATTTACTGAATATGGGTCAGTTGTGAAGATTGAAAACGAAAAGACAAATGCCATTAACTTGCAATATGGTTTCAGAGGAAGTAATCTCATCAAGTGGAGTAAACCAATGGTTAGTTTTCTACCACCAATTGGTGAGACAGTAACCGCTCCAAGTGTAGGAGCAAAGGCGTATAGTAACAGCTTAGACTTTGGTAACTATGATTATAGCGGGAGACCCAACTTAATGAGAACACTTTCTTTCGAAGATTGGGATTTGCTTGCCGCAGGAGTCACTAAAACAGATGTTAATGGAGAGTATGTGAGTTTTGATTTTAGTAAAAATACTGGTGATATGAATGTATATGCTGGACATAGTCATAAAATTCCAGTATTAAAAGCAAATAAAAAATATACCTTAACAGCAGAAGTTAGTACTGATGTACCATTAGAAGGACGTATTAGAATGAGTTACCGAATTAATAAGGCTGGGGATGAAGGATCACAAGGTGCATTAATTGGTGACATATCCAACCCACAACCTGGTGTATGGTATAAACTTACAACAATGCAAGGTAATAATGATATGCCAAATATAATCAATAACTACAACTCAGTCTGGCTGCAAGTTAATGTATCTACTCATGAATTTAAAGGTAATTTAAATGTGCGTTATAACATCAAAATTGAAGAAGGAGAGACGTCTACACCTTACCAACCCAATTTACGTGATAACCCTTACTGGTTTAGTAAAACCTATTTGGGTGAGAATATTGCTCCAAATACTAATCTACCAGTCACCACTTCTAATCAGCTTATAACACAACAAACGTTGTCTAATTACTTGGTAAAGGGAGAAACTTACACTGTAACTCTAGAGGGTACGAAACCAGGTAATCAAGACTTTTCTGTGTTTATTGCGGATAACGGAAACACAAAGTTTGGCGATATGACACCAGTTGAAGGTGTGGTAGACCAGTGGGAGTTGACATTTACTTATAATAAAGATACCCAAACAAGTGGAACAAAACTAATCCGTATTTATCAAAGATATTCAGAATTAGGTTCATGCACCATAAAATGGTTAAAAATTGAAAAAGGCAACAGTAGAACTCCTAATATTCCATACTACAAATATGAAGGTATTGCACCAGCACCATCAAATAATCCAAAAGATTATCATTGGGGATATAGTCCTTCATATATCAACGCTGTCGAATATGTACCAAGTGGTGACTCTGTTGGTGACTTGATTAAGATTGAAAACAATGGTACGTACAGAACGAAGCCACGCTTTTCATTCAGAATGAAAGGAGAAAACGGACTGGTTGCACTATTGAATCAAAATGGAGCAGTACTTCAATTTGGTAACCCAGAAGACGTTGATGGGAAACAATCTGCAAGAGTTGAAAAAGGTCTGGAGGAAGGCTTTTGGGGTAATACATTGAATCCAGCTCTAAAAGTGAACACTGGTTTCAAATCGGTATACCCAAATAAGAATAGTAATCCATCTACACCAAACTTGGTACAAGGTACATGGGATATGAAACAAGATGTTGACGCGATTACCCCAACATTCAAAGGTGTTGGTGAAATAAATGTATGGCATGGACCAACGATTGTGGCAGATATTCAAGCGCCATCAAACACAGATAGAACACTACCAATTTCTACACATTTCAGGTTTATATTTGATAATTATAATAAAGCACAGCGTGGTAGAATTGAGTTCTCAACCTTTGATGACAATGGTGACCCTATTATGACTGCAATAATTAGGGATAGTAACCTCACATCAAATGAACTTGTGTTCGAAGCGTGGTATAAGAATAAGAGGTTACATGAACAAATATTAGATAGAAAAGTATTCACTAAAGCCTTTTATGAAATGAACATGGATAGGAGAGGTGATAAACTAATATGGAGAATGGTACAAATCAAACATCTAACTAATACTTCAGGAGGATTATCCACAGTTGCAAAAGATAAAGAGTATAAATTTACTTGGACATTACCTGAGCCAGATACAAGTAAATTCACAAAAGCTGGTTTCTGGACTATGCGCTTCTCAAATAAATATCATGTTATTATGAGAATGACTGACATGCAAGCACGTTGGGAAGGAACACCATACTATCAGGACTTGAAGAACTATTTCCAAGATGGAGATTTAGTAGAGATTGACACAGCAACTAGAGAAGTATTTGTCAACGGACGAGTGAACAACCAGTTAAACGTTGTAGGTAATCAGTGGGAAAAATTTGAGCTTGAAACAGGTGAAACCATCGTTCAGCCAATTGTTTCAGAGTGGGCGAACATGGCAGAGGTAACGGCAGAAATTACACAGAACTATCTATAAACATGAGAGAGACTTGCAAAAGTCTCTCTCTTTATGTTATAATGAATAAGAAAGGGGTGAGTAGAATTGGATTTTTATATAACAGATCGCACTTTTGAATTAAAAACAATTGTTTCAACAACAGCCAATGTAGAATATCCTGTATTAAGTGCAAGTGATGTTAGTACACTAGAAACAGCTTCACGTAGAATGACCCTACAGTTAGCGTTTACAAAAGACAACACTGCTAAAATAAAAAAAGATGTTGCAGTTGGGAATTATGTACTTTATCAAGATTTGAATCAGAAATTTGTATGGATGACAATACTAAAAGTCACACATAACCCGCTAACTCAAATACGTACACTAGAATGTGAAGACGCTGGAATGGACTTACTTAATGAAAACCTGCCAGCATTTCCTGCACAAGGGAATCATAATATTGTTTGGTATATTGAGAAATTTACCTATGATTCTGGTTTCGTTATTGGTAAAAATGAAATACCTAACTTAACACGTACACTTGAATGGGATAGTGATATGACTGCATTAGAGCGAGTTCAATCAGTAGCCACTCAATTTGATAATGCAGAACTAGAGTTTTCCTTTGAATTTGTTGGAAACCAGTTGGCTAAGCGTAAGATAGATATCTATAAAAAGCGTGGGGTTGATGAACGTAAAAAATTATATGTAAATAAAGACATTAATTCCATTGAAACAGAGGAAGACATCTATCAACTTGTTAATGCCATTAAGCCAACAGGTGGAACACCAGAAGGTAAAGATCAACCTATTACGCTGAAAGGCTACAAGTGGAGTGACCCTAGTGGACGCTTTGTTATCAATCCAGAAAATGGATATGTGTATGATACACAAAATGTAAAACAGTGGAGTAGAACAAACACAAACTCCCATTATTTTCTACAACATAAGAGTTGGACAACAACAAACCAGAAAGAACTAGCAGAAACGACCATGAATTGGTTAGAAAAATACAGTATTCCAGTTGTTAATTACACTGTTGATATTGCTAATATTCCATCACAATTAACTGTAGGTGATACGGTAGATATTATAGATGAAAATGAAGATCTATTTTTATCTAGTAGAGTACAGAAACTAACTGTTAATTATGAAACAGAACAAGTGGTGTGTGAGTTATCTGACTTTGTTAGATTAGAGAGTGGGTTATCTGATCGTTTACAAGAGTTGGCAGATGATTTAAACAATAAGATAAATAATGCAGTGCCTTATACAGTTGAGATTGATTCTTCAGCGCCATTTTTCGTAAATGGTGAGGGTACAATCACATTGACATGTAGAGTGATGAAAGGAACATTAGACGTAACGAATTTTTTCAAAACATTTACATGGAGTAGATTAAAGCTGGATGGTTCACTGGATACTAAATGGAGTGACACTGGCTTATCTATAGCAGTCACAGCAGGTACTGAACTTAGATATACGTATATTTGTAATGCAGAAGATTAAAAGGAGAGATATGAATGCAAGCACAAGGGATGAAAATTATTAACAACATGCAGATTGAGACCAGTTCAGGTACGGTATACTGGCAAGAGGAAGAGCCAACTAACCCAAAAGATGGAGATGCATGGTTTAAAGTGATTAATGGTAAAGCTACAAATAGTTACAATCGTGAAAATGGACAATGGGTTGAAGTTGAGTTTGCAAGTCAAATTATTGCAGAGGAATTAATTGGTAAAATCATCACAGCAGCGGAAATAAATGGTGGAGTTATTAACGGAACAACCATTAGTGGTTCTGAATTTCTTAATGAGTATGAAAATGTTACTAGTGGTGCAAATCAAGTTACTGATGGTAAACTAGGTATTAAAGATGGTATTCTACAGGCTGGATCAACATACTATTTAACAAACAGTTCAGGTGAAAGAATATATAAATTTGCTACTACAGAAGCAGATATTCATCAAGGTACTGTAAACCTTAGACAGAGAATGTATGATGAATCAGGTACACTAACTTCAGAATCTACTACAGGGGTAAGTGGTGGTCTAATCACATTATCGCTTAGTGACGCATCTGGTAAATATAATGGCGTATTAGACGCTAAAGCATTAACTAAGACTCCTTGGATTAACTTACCATTAAACTCAAATTTTGAAGTGAAAGAGAACAATGCTCCAGCATATCGTATTGTGTATCAACTTGATGGGACTCGTAAGATTGAATTCAAAGGACAGGTTGGTCCAAAACCATCTAGCGGAATATCTATTGGGAAAGACTCGTCCTATTATCCATTTCAAAGTGGTACAGGAACTTCATTTACTGGTGATACGTATGTACCTAGCGTAATTACTCCTGCGCAAACAGAATTCGCATATAGCGCAACAAATAAAGGTAGTGGTGGACGTGTTGCTATAACGACAACACCTAAAATAATATTTATACCTGCTGAAACATTAGGTCAAGCTACAGAAGCTGGAAAAACACCGTATTTTTCACTAAGTGCTCTTAGTTACACACTACAATAAAAAACCCTCAAATGAGGGTTTTTTTATTTGTTTTTAAACGCATAATCACCCACTTAACAAACTTTAAACGCCTTAGAATGCTCGTGAGAGACACACTATTTCGCTTATATAGATGTTATAATGATTACAGACCTAGGAAACGAGGTGATAAATGAATAGGAGTGTTTTGCTATGAACTTAAACGATAAGGAGTTTGTGTCATTAAAAGAACAGTTAGCAAGAATTGAGGTTAAGCTTGATGATATACCTGAGATTAAAGCTGACTTAAAAGAGTATGGAACTCGCTTAGAGCGTCAATCTGAGAAAGCAGATAAGGCGTACAGCATGTCCATGCAGAATAGAGAGGTGTTAGCTGACCTTAAAAACAGCTATACATGGTTAACACGTACAACTGTTGGGGCAGTTATTGGAGCATTAATTAGTATTGGTTTATCCTTATTTATGAAATAGGAGTGATGTAGAATGAAAAAAATAAACTGGAAAGTTCGTTTTAGCAAAGACAACCTAACATTTATCATGCGATTTATTGGAGCATTAGCAGTGCCTATTCTAGCATACTTTGGTTTGAAGTTTGAGGATATCACATCCTTTGATACATTATTAGATGTGTTAGTCAGAGCAGTAAGTAACCCTTATGTGTTAGGCTTAACTGTAATTAATGCATTAAATATGATTCCAGACCCAACAACCAAAGGTATTACAGATAGTGAAAAAGCATTAAACTATACAGAACCAAAGAAATAAGAAAGAGAGTGATAACATGGTAGAAATTATCAATAAAACAGTCACACGTGGCGTGGCTGGACGCAGACCAGGTGCAGTAAAAGGTGTAGTATTCCATAATACATGGGGTAACTCAACAGCTAAACAAGAGGCTAATCGTTTAGCAGCAATGAACAACAATCAATTAGCAGCTGGTTTTGCGCATTACTACATTGATAAGAACACAATCTGGCGTACTGAAGATACCTATAATGCCGCTTGGCATACGGCAAACAGTGATGGTAATACAAACTATATTGGTTATGAAGTGTGTGGTAACGATCAGACACCACTAAAAGACTTCTTGCAAGCTGAAGAAAATACCTTCTGGCAAATTGCACAAGATTTGAAATACTATGGGTTACCAGTTAACCGCAATACAGTACGTCTACATCATGAGTTTTCAGCCACGCAATGTCCTAAACGTTCGTTAATTATTCACACTGGTTTCAACTCAACACAGGCACAGCCGGCTAATGTAACTAACGCAATGAAGGATTATGTGATTAAAAACGTTCTTAAGTATTACAATAACCCTAGTTTGAAACCAGATGGTAAAGCTCCATCTACAGGTGGACAAACACCTCCAAGTGGTGCTAACGTAACACCTTCAACACCTAGCCAACATGATAAGGCAGTCGCTGCTACAAAACCTAAACATCAAGGTAATGCTTGGGGTAAACTTGACTACTTTAATGGTCATGGTAAAGATCAGATTCGTGTGGCTGGTTGGTTAGTTCCTGATAAGCCACAAGGTCCTATTGGACGATATGCATATGTTATCTTCATGCAACATGGAACAAACAAAGAATTGACACGTGTTCAGTCTGCTGGTATTAAACGCCCAGACGTGAAGAAAGCATATGGTTATCAAGGTGGACAAGAGCTTGGGTTTGACGTAACTGTTAAGAAAGCTCAGTTCAAAGGTAAAAAAGTAGATGTTATCTTGCGTAGAGCTAATAAAGCTAACGGCGAAGGCGCAGTAAATGATGTACGAATTGACTCAATATATTTGAGCCTATAATAAAAACCACTGGTTAATCCAGTGGTTTTCTTTTGTATTTAATTGGGTAATTACCTTGTTTAATAAATTTAAAGTGCTTAAAATGCTCGTGAGAGACACAGTTTTTGAGAGAAATAGGTGTATTCTTCACCACTAAGCGCTCCTACATGGAATAATTCATCTAATATCATCATTAGTACTTTCATACGGTGTTCTGGATTATTAACATAGTCAAGTTCTGTTACATCTATGATTAATTTAGGGAAACCTAAATCTTTAGCCATCCAGTCTTGATAATTTTCGTGATGTCGTTTGAAGTACTCAAATAGATCAGTATCTTCTTCAACCTTCTCAAAATCTCTTGCTCGTTTATTAATACGCTTGATTTCTTCTTCAAAACTACAATTTAAAACAATCATCAAATCTGGTGATTTCTTAGGTAAAGGTTCTAATTCTTTTAACATACGATTTAATAATTTTGTATACACATCTAACTCTAATTTATCTACAGCACCTTCATCATATAACTGCTTTAAAAAGATTGAATCTTCATAAATTGAGCGATCAAGAATCCCATTTTTAACACTTATAGCCTCTTGAATAAGTTCAAAACGCTTGGATAACATGTCAATTTGAAATAGAAAACCATACTTTTTCTTGTCTGCGTAGAACTTTTCCAGCAGAGGGTTCTCCTCCACTGGCTCATACACAGCTTTAGTTTCTAATAATTCGCTTAATAATTGTGTCATTGATGATTTACCTACCCCAATTACTCCTGATAATGTAATAATCATAATCAAATCCTTTCAGCTTTATTTAAATTCTTCCCATTTGTTTGGTGCAAAACCCATACTCACAAACTCATCATCTTTAAACACTACTGGTAGTGTTTTCAAGTTCATAGTAAGTAATTCATTTAATCCATTTAGGTTGTCGTCTACATTCACCTCAGTAAATGTATGTCCTTTGTCTTTGAACCAGTTCTTTGTCATTTTGCATGGCATACAGTTGTTTTTAGTATAAATTTTAATCATTTGTTTTTCCTCCTATTACTTTATGAATTAAGTATAACACCTCAGTTAAGAGGTGTCAAGTATCTAGTCAATATAATTTTTAACTTCTGGAAATTCGTTCATTTGACTATGTGCTTGTTCAATCCGTTCTTTCCAGTTAGCACCAAACCATAAAACTAGTAGGTCTTCCACTTGGTTCATATAGTACTCTTTGTCAATATCATCAATATTTATCCAACCTTCTCCAATTGCTTCATTGTCAATGGCATAATACTCAGGTGCATTAGGCAAACCTTTAGTATAAGAATCATCACCAATAATTGTAGTACCTTCCTCTTCAACAACAGCTCCACGTTTTACTTTAAATATTTCAACAGACTTGTTAGGGTCTTTTATTGCAAATGTACGATTCACCTTTTGTGCTTTTCGTTCATTACCATAAACATCACGTACTACAGTATCGTCAAACGTCCATCCAGTTTTAGTAATCATTTGGAATTGACGTAGTTCATCACATTCATTGATGAAATCTTTATAATCTTTACCACTAACAACATAATTAATGAACGCATTTGAAACAATTGCTTTAGAAACTTTCAAACCATTCGTTAGACCAATAGCGCCTTTAAACTTCACTTTGCCGTCTGATGTAACTGCCAAATAATTATTGACGTCCTTCTGGAAAATAGCTTTAAAAGGATCATCATCTAAGGTGTATCCTGTTCGTTTCATCCAATCATCAGCTATCTCATCAATGGCTTTCTCATCTTCTTCACTAAATGGAATATAATAGTGAGCATCTGTGTTTGATTGAATAATAGTAGCGTGGTCTTCAATCTTTTCTAGTAAATCCCACATTGCCATCTGTCCAGTAATACAAACTAATAGTCTCATGCGTGGATCATACAGTTTATTGAACTCAGCTCCCATTGCACCATACTTGGTATTTAAAGGTAGTTTATATCCATTAATTAATAGTTTGGTTGGAATTTTTACACCTTTAATTTCAGTAAATTCTTTATTAGAATACTTAGCTTCCATACGTTCATCAAGTAACATTTGATAAATATGCCGTTTGTCTTCTGGGATGTTTCTTGATAAGTAGTCAAATAAAACCATTGTATTTGGATAAAGTGAACCTACGTCACGTGCGTGGAAGTTACCTACATGAATAAATGACTCTTTAGCGCCATGTATACCACCTACCCCTAAAACCTCTGTTACGTCTCTACGTGGTACATCTAATGAAATACTAGCATGTCCTTTATCATTAGCTTCAAATTCATCTGTCATAAATGCCTGACGAATGGTCTCTGATTCAATTTTAAATCCTTCTGGTAGTTCATACTTATCTAGTTCATCACCTCTATCAGGTGTTTTCTCAGCCCCTAATAGTTCAGCTGTTAAGTTTGCGTTTGTCATTGATAGAGCCATTTTATCTAAACCAAAGTATAATGCAATTGCAGCCTTAGCCACTAACATACCTATGTTTTGTTCAAACCGTTTTTCCGTAGCTAACACATCATTCTTACAGTAAAGTTCATTCAGTACTTGCTCTTCTTCTGTTAACTCTCTATCTAAGTCAAAATCAACCTCTGTTTCTTTAATATTGATACCCATGAAAGCACTATGCTCTTTCAAACTAAAACCCCTATTGTCTTGATACAAATCCATTCCAAACAGTGGGGTTTTCTTAGTATCAAACATTTTATATGCTAATGCTCTATCATCACTTTCAATAATCGCTTTTGACACATAAAATGGGTTTTTACCTTGTAAATATGCACGCATGACATTTGAATCATATGAGTGTGAGTTATAGCCTACAAACAATGAATCTCTATTCGCTAGATAGAACTTGCGTAAAGCGTCTAAATTATTATGAATAACTGTCCATTCCTTAGTGAAGTAATCTCTGAAAACAAATAAATTGTCTTTTTTAAATACTTCAATATCATAAATATAGATTGTTTGTTTGGTTAGTGCCTCATTTGGTTTCTCAGGTAAGACGTCAACAACTGCTCCTTTTTGGTTAATGGTTACTTTGGGAAACCCATTGTTGTATTTTAGAGTAATCGTTAATTGCTGTCCAACTTCTATATTTTCCCAAGTTTTCCAATCTTGCTTACGAAACTTCATAATATAAAATGTAGCGTCACGCCCATCATTTGTACTACGTACTTTAATTTCCTTCATTTCTTTACCTTTAGCACTTAATCGTTCCTCAGCTTTAATTACTACAACTTGGTGAACTCCTTCAGTCATAGGGTCAAAACTTTTTCCATTACCTGCTAATGCAGAAAATATTTCTAACAGTTTAGATGCTAGTTTTTCAGCACCTTGAAATTCTGCAATGTTTTTCATCTACTTACTTCCTCTCTCGTTTGAATATAATATAGTATATCACATCTATTGTTAACACACAAGTGACTAGTATAAATTCTATGAAGCTCTCAATAGTGTATCTCATTGGAATAGTCTAAACTGTCTTGGATGTCCTTGAGTTTGCATATATAATACATCATCTAACTTATAAACAGCGATAGTGTTCTTCTTGTTTGCTATCATTATTTGTGTTGGATCAATCTTTATATACACCTCATTAAAATGTCTATTAATGATTACACCATCTTCATCTTTGACTGTTAAAATTAAGTTGTCTACTAACATCATTTTAAACTTCCTCCTATTATTTAAAGTTTTGTTTGTTCATCAATGCGCCAATAATATTAACAATTTATAATTCATGATAATATCACTTTCTTTCTAAACTTTCTTTTACCTGTTTAGCTACTGCATAACCTAATAAAGGTGGTACTGCATTTCCGATTTGTTGTTGAATAGAAATACTATTCCCTTCAAAAATAAAACTATCAGGAAACGATTGCAGCCTAGCTAACTCTCTAGGTGTTAAAGCTCTATTTTGTTCGTAATGAAATATTTTACGCATATCTCCAGTTACAGTTACAGAAGGTTTCTGACTATCATACCTAATATATTTTCTAATATCTCCTGTTTTAGGCCTTAAATCTTCAGGTATCTGATTTCTATTACCCCCATCGCCTATATACGACATTTTTTTAAGCATTTGACTACTATGATTCATAGAAAAATGATTAGGTACTTCGGAGCGTTCTCCACTTTTTAAAGGTGGAAGATCTCCAATGGCTTCTTTAACAGTAATAGTTGTACCTATAGGAGTTGGAAAATTAAACTCTTTGTTTTTAGTTCCTACAATAAAAATTCTTTGTCTTTTTTGAGGAACTCCATAATCTGCAGCTTGAAGAACTTTATATTGTACGTTATATCCCAAAGATTCAAATTCTGTTTTAATTTCTAAGATAGTTTGGCCTTTATTATGACTAATCATTCGAGCAACATTTTCCATTACAAACATTTTTGGATCTATTATTTTTACAACTCTAGCAAATTCTTTAAACAGATAATTACGTTTATCCTCAACAAAAGACCTTCCGATTCGTCCAGCTAAACTAAATCCTTGGCATGGCGGACCTCCTATAACAACATCCACTTCCTGATTATGTTGAAGCGTAATAATTTCATCATCTGTAATTTCTTGTATATCCTTAACCAATAAATTATGAGTAGGAAAATTTTTTTTATAACTTTCAGCTATTTTTTTATCGTATTCAACAGAGAAAACATTATTAAAACCGGCCATTTCAAAGCCTAACGATAGACCTCCGGCGCCTGAAAATAAATCTACATAATTCATGAAAAATCTCCTCCTTATTTGAATTCCTTGGTGTTCATCAAAGCACCAATAATATTGAATACTGCAATAATTGATGGAATACCTGTCCAACAAAACACTAATTTAATAAAACCTTTAACTGGTTTACCAACATAGAAATCATGTGCACCAATACCCCCTAAGAACAACGCAAGTAATACATATACTACCAAACTCGGTTTGTTTTGATTGTTGTTATATTCTTTTAATTGCTTCAGTTGTTCCTTCATTATTTCATTTTGTAGTTGTTCGTTTTTCATTTTAATCTTCCTCTCTTTATCTTATGAATTAAGCTTACCATACAAAGTTTACTTTGTCAATGTTTTTAACTGATAATTTTAAATCTTTTTCTAGGAAGGCTTCTGTTGAACCACTGAACAACTTGACCATGTAATCATAACCATCTACTGGATTGTACAGTTTATATAGTAGTACGCCTTTGTCACCCTTATTACCCACCCCGTTTAGATTATCTCGTTTTAGTTCTACTACGTTTCCAATATTCATTATTAATTCCTCCTCTTACTTTATGAACTAAGTATAGCATGATAAAAGAAAAGAGTCAACCATTAGGCTAACTCTTTTTAAATTTATTTTAGAATGGCAACTCTTCTTCTGTCACTACCTCTTTCTGATCGTCAGGATCAAGAGGTTGTGCCTCTAACCATCCATAAGGTGATTTAGGGTCTAACATGTTTTTATTCACAGTGCAATCTACAACCATTCCAATTGCCATGTCTGCTGTATCCCATGTTACATTTACATCTTCAAATAACTCATTGAAGCGTGCTTTTGCTTTTGCAAGTTTCGCTTGGTTAGGAATAAATTTGTTCAATTTCTCAATGTATACTCCTGAGTTGAAGTTGAATGAGTAGTATTTACCTTCATGTTCTACCACAACGGCACGTCCTTTGGCACTGTCTTTGATTTCAACAATTGGTACTTGCTTTAATCGTTTCAGCGAAACCAGTGGTTTCTCAATCTTTTTGAATGATGTTCCTTCTTCAAAGTAGGCTTTACCTGTTTCTTCATCTACGTACATTTCTAATTCTTTATCTTCAAGATTATCAAACGATCCACCTAACATTTCTAAGGCTTTAGCTAATCGTTCTTTAGCTTTTGTATCTTCATTTGTGAAGTCACTCCATGTTTTAGAGTCTTTATCATATGTTTGTTTAAATACAGCAGCTTCATAGATAGCGCTATAATCTTCGCTGGCTACCTGTAATTTCACACTAATATCATCTTCCTCTGCACTGACAATAATTACTTTTTTCAATTCTGACATTTTAATTCCTCCAATTAATTTGTTTTATTCTCGCTTACAAAATCTATTATATCATATATTCCCTTACTTGTGTAGCTTATTTCAAAACCTCATACTCAATTTTAAGTTTCTTCAAGTCTTCTTTCCTAACCTTAATTGTGACATATTCAAATGGTTTAGGAGCTTCCTGTTTTTGCTCGTTTCCAGTAATGATGACAATGTCAGGCACTTTGGTTTCCTTCACTCTAGCCTGTTCTTTTTCAAGACGTTCTTTCTCCGCAATCATGTTCGCATAGTCAATGATAGCTTCTTGCATATTAAAGCCGTTTTTAGAGTAGGCAATTAAAATCGCTGAACGATCATCTTTGTCAGGGTAGGTTTGTTTCAATTGTTCGTAATCATTCTTAAATGTGTCAAAATAAGAAACCACTGCTTCACGTATCTTTTTAGCACTCGTAGCCTTGTTGGTTATAAGTGTTGGGTTCTTTGCTAAAAACTTATCAAAAGTAAGCCATTGTGGAGCGTTATACGACTTCTGATATTTCTTAAATAATTCTTTGATTTGTAACGTACGTTCCTCTTGTTCTCGTAGTGTAATCTGTTTAATTTGAGCATTTATATGCTCCTCTCCTTCACCTAGGATGTCCTTCAATAGTTTAATCTTTTCATTTAATTCATCATAAGGGGTCATGATTTCACGCTTAACTGCTAATCTTTCTGAATCTAATTTTTTGATCTCTTTACGAATTTCAGCAAGAAGTTTTTTATTCTCTATAATATTTTTCTCATTCACTTCTTGCTCTTTCATTCGTTCAGCTAACCTCCTTACGTCTTCAAGTGTTTTTTCGTAACCAATGAACTGTATTTCATGTTTACCTGTAGCTTGTATTGATAGTTCAAATGCCATGTTCTTCATCCTCTAACTTGAGACGTTTATATTCTACAGCAAAGATTTCATCAATCGTATAATTTACTTTAAATAGCCACTTGTATTTTTCAATTAAATCAAACAAATGGTTTTCAGTATAAGCATAGTCTAATTTTAAAAGTGTTTTATAGTTCACGTTATAACTCCTCCTTCAATAGCTCTAAATCTTCATCACTCAATCTATCAATCAGTTCAATATCTTCTTCACGTACTTCCTCAAAGCGTGCTGCGAACTCTCCTGTTTCAACCAAGACAAGAATGTTCCCAAACTTGTCTACATGTTGTACAGTACCTTCATCACCTTGTGCTGCGTGCATTCCATAATTATTTGTGAATCTAACTAAATCTCCATATTGATATTTCATTATTATTCCTCCATGATTTCATTAATAACTTCTAGTACGTCTTGCTTAAATTTTTCTTTACGTTTAAGTTCTTTTTCATACGCATAGCGACCTGTAATCCCTCCTAGAGTTACAACACCTATAGCAGCTAATGGTGCTAACAAAAATAATGCAATTGTTTCTAACATTTTAATTCCTCCTCTATATATTAACTATATCATCTCTTCAAATAATTGTCAACATCTTTTTGAGTAATTTTTCCTTTTTCTAATCTAATTAATCCTTCAAAGCTACGATAACGTTCTGAAATGTGAAGCTCAACATCTACGGCCTTTGGTTTCTTGAACTTAGTAACAAACTCCTCCCTGTCTACAGTGCTTAGGTGGCGATATGAGCCGTTGTTAAATGTATCATATCCACTATGGACTTTCATATACTCTGATAACCCAATGACTTGTGGGTCATAATTAGCCTCTAAAAGAATAATATCAAACTTAATTTTATTTGTCAAGCAATATTCTTCATAATCTATTAAAGTACTCAAATCAGTGGCATATATTAAGTTTTGCGAAGGACTCTCTAGAATGAAACCATGGGTTTCTGTGTAGTCTTCACCTGCCCCATGATAATTCTGAAGTGTTGTAAATTTTACATCTCCAATTTGAAACTGGAAATCATCTTTGAAAATAAAGTCTAATAATGGTAATTTACGTTTATTTAAGTTGTCTTGTACTTCTTGATTACCTAATATTTGGATATGTGGAAAGTTTTCTCTAATCTTTTTGTATGTTGTATATACAAGGTGATCCTGGTGTTTATGCGTAATAAATACAAATTGTTTATCATATAAATATGGCTCAATGTATTTATATGGTTTTCCAATATCAATTAGGAAACCAATATTCTCATAATAAATTGATACACTGTTGCCTTTACTTCCTGTGAAATGTATATCAAATTCAAATTCTGACATTTGTTTGCCTCCAACTATACTAATTTATTTCTGTCTTCGTATTTTGCTCCTTCTAACTCCCAAAGCTCTCTACCTAGTCTATTTGCTTCTTTCCAGTTTTTTTGCTCACACGCTTTTCCAATAGCCACAATTAATGCATGGCGTTTTGGCTCTACTTTCTTTCTGAATGGACGTGCCACACGTTCTATACCTTCTTTTGGATTAATTGCGTAACCAATATTGGTATGGTGACTGTTTTGTACGTTACCATCTTTAAAATATAAGTATCCTAAGTTGTGTTCATTTTTAACAAACATGTCTGCTACTAACTGAGATACGTAGAATTTACGTGACTTCGTATGTGAGCCTTCAAGTACTACATACATTTTTCCATTCTTTGGATCAACTAGTTCAGTTTCATATCGTTCTTTGTCTAAATGAAATACGTGACCTTCATCCGTTATGGCATACATATCGTAAGGTTCATTTAATGGTTCAAATCTCATTATGTTTTTCCTCCAGTTTGATTAATTGATTTACATACACTTTCACTTTTTTCAAATCTTCAACGCCATTCTTTTGTTGGTATCTATGAGTATATTTGTATATGTTGGCTTTGTAAAAACCACGTAATTCATCATATGTTAATAAGTCATCTTCTAATACATCAAATAGTTGTTTACCTGAGTTGGTTTTGTATCGTTTGGTGTTTTGTAGTTCTTCCTGTGTGTCGGCATTCGACAATTGTTTAAATGATATATGTCTTAGTTGCTTTGTACAAAATGAATGACTACCCTGTGCTCCAAGATTCACTCTGATTGGGAATACAAGATTATGTGTGCTTTCTACTATACCACGTAATCCAATATACTGTTCATCACTGTAATCAACTACTTCTACCAGATCACCAATTTTTATTGCAGCTCCATCTTCATAAAAATGTTTATATTTATTCATTGTATCAAATCCTCTCTTTTTTTTTTAACTATCTCAATATTAACATATTCTTGTTTCAATGTCAACACAAAACTTTTAGTTTATGCTATAATAAATTATAGGGATTCCTCCTCCCTCCTCTCGTTAAGACTAGCCAATTGGCTAGTCTTTTTGTTTATAGTTTTGAATATCTGATAAATATCCAAAAACCTCGCGCGCTGTATGAAAATCAACTCTATGAGTATCTTGTGGTTCACTAACATGAAAAACCTCTACATAATATTTTAAGTCAAATCTTGACTGGCTGAATACTGTCGCGCAGTATCCATTTGTAAACTCTGTGCTAAATAATCGCTTGTCCATCAGTTATCCTCCTTATATTTAAAAGTGTAGCCTCCAACATGATTACGTTTACCTTTTAATACTTCGCAAATTGAACCATTTGATACTTGTAGTAATGCTCCAGCTTCACGTATACTATTGTAAGTATTTCCATTTGAACAAATCACAGGCTTACTACGTGAAGCTTTACTTCTTTTAATGCCTGAACCATGTCTTATATTATCCAAATGTGATACCCATTCTAGATTACTTGATTTATTATTACCTTTATTTTCATCAATATGATTTACATCAGATAAATTCAAGGGGTTATTTATGAAGTAGGTTGCAACTAGCCTATGGACCCTATAACATTTTCGTCCTCTTGTATTTCTAATATTGATGTAATAATACCCACTTGTCTTATTCTTAAATGGTTTTAAAATTCTATTTGTTTTAATATTTTTTACCCTACCTAAATTGCTTATTTTATAATTTGGAAAATCATTAATCGTCAGCCATTCTTCGCAATTCACGTTTTCTAACTGATTCATATGTTCTTAATACCTCCTCTTCTGACAATGGTGGGTTTAGTGATATTTGATTCACATATAAACTCCATACTCTCACTTCCTCATGCTCTAGTCCAGTTGCAAATAGTTTACCAATAATAGAGGTCAAAAATATATTCCTTGAGCCTTCTCCACATCCAGCAATAATATCACCTAGTAAATTAGCTGTAAATTTTCTCTCTCTTTTTTTGTTTTTCTTAGTGATACTTTTATCTGTGAACATTTCTAGCCATTTCTCAGGTAATTCTGCGAGTTCTACGTCACGTACTACTTCATAATACTTACCTTCAATTTGACTAGGTGGTGCTAACACTATTCTGCCGTGTGTTTGAAAATCAACACCTTTTAGTTGTGAATGATTTTGAATGAATTGCACATCATTATATTTATCATCAAGTTTAAAATGATAATGATAACCTCCACTTGGTGTCTTGACAACCTTGGTTTTTGGTAAATCAATGTCATAAGTATCCAAGAACTCTTTCAAGTTACCAAGACCATCTACTCCATTATGATTGTCAATGTCTATTACTGCAATACCACTTGTTTTACCAGTAGCGTACGCTACATTTCCTCCTTCTGCGATCCATTGGTCAACTAGTTGATCATCTTCTCCTCCAAATGCTCCCGCAACCAGTGGTGATTTACCATTTTTCTTAATTCGTAATCTTTTAATTTCTTTCAAAGTAATACCCTCCTCTTATTTATGTACCAAGTATAGCATGGTCAGCTATACTTGTCAACACTTTCAATCATTTCATTTGTAAAATCTTTTCCGCTTGTTACTGTCTCAAAAATCTTTTTCTCAATAGGTGTATCTGGAATAATGTGATAATACAATGGAGTTTTCTCTTGACCATGTCTATCCGTTCTACCTTTTGCTTGTAAATACTCTGTAGAGCTTAGAGGCATGCTATTGAAAACTGTCACATTACTAATCACAAAATCATTTATCCCAGTTGAAGCGGACTTATATTGAGCTAGGACTACGCCGTTTTCATTTTGTTTGAAGTTATCTAGTTCCTTAATACTTCCATTGTACACACCATATGGTCGTTTTAGTTTGTCTAGTAGCATTCTTAGCATTAAATATTCTGCTTTGTAATTATAGAAGATTACTACACGTTCGTTATTATGCGTTTCAAGGATTGCATCTAAACGATCAAATGGTTCTTTGGATACTGGTTTAAGTACGCCTTCAAGGAAACCATGACTGACTTGTCTGAGTCTATTAAATAGATTACTAGCGTTATCTAATTCAACAATATTACCATAGTCATCTTTATAAACTCTGTTTTTCTTCAACTTATTATACATTGTAGGCTTCTTCGTTTTGTAGACGTAATCTTGTGGTAAATACCCTTTATCACGTTTATAGTTCACACTTGCTTGGTCAATCATTTGTTGAAGTAAATGTTCGTTCTGATATCCCACAATATCCATGAATCGCATTGAACCCATTTGTCTCATTTGTTTTATCACAAATAGTTGTTCAAACTCTTTCTTAGGCTTTCTAAAGACGTTTGCAATGTATAGTTGTGAGTACCAGTTTTCAAGTTTACCATTGCTAACAGGCGTTGCTGTGCATAGATACGTGTACTTTGCTTTCTTACTTAGTTGCATAACGAACTTAGTTACCTTAGACTTACTAACTCCCACCTTATGTGATTCATCAATAATAATGAACGTGTCTTTGTCTACCCATTTCAATAGTTCAGTTAAGCGCCAGGAGCTTTCAAAACTAATTGTTACATTGTTTGATTCTAATAATAGTTCTCTATTCTTTTTCGTTCCTTTGTTGAGTGCTGTAATCTTCAAACCAAATGCTTCTCCATCTTCCACAAAATCTGATACTTTAGGAGCTAAACATATGATTAATAGTTTATTACACTCACTTTTTACATATGAGCCAATACTCATATATGACTTTCCAGTTCCAACGTCTGACAGATTTAGTGGTTTAGTCTCAAAATTTTCAATAGCCTCTTGCTGATAGTCAAATAGTTTCACACCCATTTTTCTAACTCCTTTTTCAACTCAAATAATTTATGCCACATCTCCATATTCTGAGTAATGTTGTAATGGTATTTCATTTTCAAGCGTATATAGTAATAAAATAGTTTCATCTAATTTTCTCCACTTCTGTCATCACATCTCCAACAATATCAAATGAGAAGACCACGCGATCTGGCTTCTGATCGTAATTTGTAATAAATTTTATTCTAATGATTATCATGGTGCTAGTCACACGATTTTTATCACTTTCAATTCTAGTATGTTTTAAACAGATATGTTGTCCCACGTGAAAATTTCTATCTCTACGTTCTCTTATTTCAAACGTTTTATCTCCCGCAAGTATGGGCAATAGATATTTTTCTTGAATGTCCAATGTTATCATAGTTCAAAAACCTCCTTAATACCTTCTAATTCTAGTGTGTTATGTGCGTAATCTACAGCGTCAAAAAGTGTTAATGCTGGTATCTGTATTCGATGACTAGTTGTATCAAAGCCATACCCATTGTATGTTTTCTTTTCATACGTAATTTCATATTCTTTAATCATAACTAATCTCCTCCACTTTGATTTCTGGCAACTCTGGTTGCTTGTATTGTCTTTCAATACCGTTGTCAATACAAGATAACAAAACCATGAGTTCTTGAAGCGTGTCTCTTAGAAGTAGCCCAAAGCCTCCTGCGTCACGTACTTTTTGCAAGTAACTGATCTGTAAAGGATCTGGCTGATAGTTACCCACCTTCAATTCTAAACTAATCCAATGCCCTTTATAACAACATTCTACATCAGAACGCCCAACTTTGTCAAACATGTTGGCGGTGTTGACGTTTACCAATGCTCCTTTTTCTTTTAAGTATTTGACAACTTCTTTACTGAATTGACTTTCTTTCATTATTTTCACTCAATCCTTTCTTTTTATCTAAAACCTGATCTTCACAAGTTACTAATACATCATCAATTGTCAAATTGTTTTCTTTCATTAGTTGCAACAATCCACCATATGCAGCCCACAAGAATTTCTCTTCTTTTTCTCCAGTATTTGGCATTACTTCTGGTGCTAGTTCATCGCAGATTTCATCCCATTCTTTAAGTGTTAAACTCATTTTTCTTCCTCCCAATTTATAATATGAGTTGTGATAGCGTCTTCTAGATAGCGTTTCACACGTTGTGCCTCTTTCAGAGTTAGTGTTACAATAGCGCAATCTTCTTCATCATCTATTAATCCAAGATAAATGTCACTATTATTAGCATACGTTCCAATACCTACTTGCTCATTAGTTTCTGTTGTTAGGTCTTTTCTATAATTCAGTTTATCCATATTAAAACACCTTCACAATTCTAATTTGATTGTTTGCATATCCTCTTCTGTTGTAATACTCAGATATTTTTTTTATACTAGCTATATCTATAGGTACATCATACATACCCAACACCCACTCACCATCATTCAATACTTCCATAGCATAAATATGATTTTTGTCTTTAAATCCAGTATGCATCTTAATATCCTCCTTCTTCTAACCAGTGGATAAGTACTCCAGCTCCGTAAATTACTGATCCAATAAATAATAATCCCATCATCATGAATGTCATTGTACTACCTCTAATTTGTTGATTTGTGTTTGTACTACGTATAGTGAGTTAATAACTAAATCAATAGCATCTTCCATCTGGTCTGCTAATGTGTATAACTTAATATCATCAAAATAATCCATCAACTCCTCTAACATCGCTTGTTTTTGTTTCAATTCTTTCTTGTGGTTGTATAATTCTTCAAGTTTTTTCATGTTTGATTCCTCCTTACGTGTGGTATACAACGTCTGCACGTGTCAAAATGTTAGTTCCACTAAAAATTGGTTTTTCTATCAGTACTGATATTACTACACCCTCTAGCCCATGCCTATCTTCACATACTTCATTTATATAAGCTTCTGCCTCCTCCTGACTACTGAATGTCTCTGAGTTGTACTCTAATTCACATTTTTCAGGGTTTATAATCTCTGCAATATACATTATTACTGCCTCCTCTCTATGAATTAATAATACCATGATAGAAAAAGAAAGTCAACTGTTTTAGTCAACTTTCTTTCAAAAAGATTAAACTTTTTCTGATGTGGTGATTGATACAATGTTGTTAACGCTTAGTAGTACATTGTATCTATATGTGCCCATTCCAATTAAATCTTTTTTATGTTGAATAACTAATGATTTGTCTCCAGATTGTATTGCCCTTAAATATTTATCAATCAAATCTTCCTCAGTTTCTACAACAAAGGGTTCTGCTGAATTGGTTGTGTAAATACTATATTTTTTCATTCTGTTTCCTCCTACAATACATCGTTAAAAATGTTCACGTACTCTGTTCCTGCTAGTGCGTTCATTAGATATGGTTTGATTGCCTCAGCATCTCCGTTACGTGCGATTTTTAGACCAGTGAGCACACGTGCTTTACTGGTACGTTTTTCTTCAAATCCTTGTTTCAGTAGTAACTCTTTCATGGTACGCCAATTCATCGATTTATTGATATTATTCTCTTTTGTGTACACATTAAAGATATTTTTTAGTAATGTTAGGTTAACAGTACCTTCTTTATCTTCAACAAGTACAGGCACTTCTCGCAAAAATTCTTTAGATGGGTCGTTGGATTCAATATAGGCTTTCTTAAATGCAATCATATCTTCAGTTTCTGTGAATGGGTTTTCACCATTTGTACCTGCATCTAAAATCTTTTTAAATTGTTGAATACAGAACCATGCAAATTTGCCAAGCTGTTCTTTAGACTCACGTTCGTCACGTTGTTTATTGAATTCATTAATGCGTTCGCGTGCTTCTGGTGTATCAAGATTGGTATTGAAATTTAATATCAGAATACGTCTATACCAACCATTTGTGCGATCATTAAAGGCTGGTAATTCATTCATTGAGAACATCAATTTCGCATAGTTGGTAAAACTAAAGGCATCTTTGCCCTTTTTCTCAGCATGAACGGCGTCAAGACCTCCTGAAAGCTTTTTCAGTGTCTCTGTACCCTTCACAAAGTTGGCACTAGAATCAGCTTCAAAGTTCAATAATTTATGGTGTAATGAAGCTTTGTCAAAACGATTGTTTTTATCTGCTAAGCTGTCTAGACCAACGGCTGAGCTGTTTTTGAAACCAATTAATTTATTCATGATAAAGCCACCTACGTAAGATTTACCATTTGAGCCATTACCTAAGAGATACAATATTGATTGATATTTGTACTCCCTATAATACATATACCCAATATACTCATATAAGGTCTGTGCTTGATCTTTTAGTAAATAGTCAATCCATTGTTTTGCTAGTAGCTCATCTGTCTCATCTGTTTTAATTAAAGGGTATGGCAATTGTAATGTATGATAATCTTCTAATCTGGTTTCTCTAATATCATTTGTTTTAAAGTCATATGTGCCGTTTTCAAACGCAATAATATTTGGATTAGGATTGTCACCTAAGGGTGCATGTTCACCACGG
>JAFEHB010000062.1_pt3 | contig 34510 bp, 30 predicted proteins | sample 9267121 | NCBI WGS metagenome assembly JAFEHB01 (sample SAMN17103336, study PRJNA684904) | human gut metagenome | isolation source: diarrhea sample from child under the age of five | host: Homo sapiens | place: South Africa: Mafikeng, Mafikeng Provincial Hospital | collected 2019-09 | reverse complement strand
AACTCAAGACGGAGTGTCTTAGCACCACTTTTGCATTTTATTCTCGGAAGTCGGGATCATTCTACCCATGAACGCGCGCTCGATACAGTGCGCCATGCGACGGGCGGCCCCGTCTCTGCCATGGTGAATGCTTCGATTTCACAGGTCGCTCTATTGTACTCCGCAGGGTCGTCTTTCGTTTTCGAAAACCGCAAGCGGCACAGCGGGAACTCGGAAGGAGCGAAGCACGGCTAGCGTCTACGCAACGTCGGCATGTCCGCAGCCGCGCGAGCCCCGTACACCGCCCGCACGTCGCCCGCCCTCGCTCGCACACACGGCAGCTCAATCACGCCTCGCACATTGCCCCGCCGCCTCGACCGTCGCGTCAAAAAGAAACCCGCGCACAAACGTTCACTTTTTCTTATTTCTGACGAAAAGTTGTCGTTTGTGCGCGGGTTTTGACGTTGGCATCGCGTATCACTCCAACGCAGACGCCCAGCCACCCGAGAGCGCCATCCAATTTGTTGCTCAACAGAATCCCCGCCGCAAATGTGTGGGAAAATGACACACTGTTCGCAATCTTAACAGCGCGCCTTCGGAAATCGCACCGAAGGCGTGCCAAAAGATCGGCTATTCGGTTATCGGACAGTTTTTACCCGTGAGTTCACGACCAAACCCAAAGCTACAGTGTGCGACGGGCCTCGATAGCACGACCGAGCGTAAGCTCGTCGGCATACTCCAGGTCGCCACCCACGGGAAGACCGCTCGCCAGACGGCTCACCTCGATGCCAAGAGGCTTGATGGTGCGCGCCAAATAGCTCGCCGTGGTCTCGCCCTCGATATTGGGATTGGTGGCGATAATGACTTCGTGAATATCCTCGGTTCCCAAACGCGCCAGCAGCTCACGGACATGAAGCTGCTCGGGACCGATTTTGTCCATAGGGCTGATCACGCCGCCGAGCACATGATAAAGACCATGGTAGGACCCCGTGCGCTCGATCGCCGTAACGTCGCGAGGCTCGCCCACCACGCAGATGCGCGTGGTATCGCGCGTGGAGTCCTCGCAGATAGCGCACTCGTCATCCGTAGCATAGTTAAAGCAACGGCTGCAAAAATGCACCTGCTCCTTGACGGAGAGGATGGCGTCTGCCAGGCGACGCGCCTCCTCAACGTCGGATTCCAGCAGGTAATACGCGATGCGCTGGGCCGACTTGGGACCAATGCCCGGAAGTCTGCCCAGCTCATCAAGAAGAATCTGTAGGCTATGGTCTGCCGTCATGATTTAGAACGGCATACCCGGGATGTTGAGACCGCCGGTGATGGCGCCCATCTGCTTGTTGGCAAGCTCGCCCACGCTGCGGATAGCCTCGTTGACGGCAGCCATGATCATGTCCTGCAGCATCTCGACGTCCTCGGGATCGCACGCATCCGGATCGATCTTGATGGACTCGAGCTTCATGTCGCCCGTCATGGTGACCTTCACCATGCCGCCGCCTGCGCTGGTATCGACGGTCTGGGTCTTGAGGTTGTCCTCGGCTGCGGCGAGCTGCTCTTGCATCTTGCGCGCCTGCTTCATCATCTGCTGCATGTTCATACCGGCCATGATGGCTCCTTATCTTCGGCGTTTTAACCAGAAGAATCGTACCATGCACGCGGGGCGGCAACCACAAATACCTTTGCGCTTGCACCATTACGACGAGCGACGCGGTGTCGCCGTAACGTCCGCGCCGCATTGCCGGTACTATTTAGTATGAATCGCGTGCCCGCCAAAGCCGTTGCGCATCGCTGCGACCGCCTTGTTGGCAAACGAGTCCTCGATATGCGAGGCGTTGCGCGTCATGAGTGAAAGCGCAATCACAGGTACCGGGACCTCAAGGTTAAGAGCTGTCTCAACCGTCCACTTGGCTTCGCCGCTTGCATCCACTACGCCGCGGATGTCCTCCAAGCCGGGATGTTCACCAAGCTGCTGCTCCATAAGCTCCATAAGCCAGCTGCGAACAACCGATCCGCAGTTCCAGTTATGAGCGACGGCCTTGAGGTCGTAATCGAAGTCGCTCGCCTCCATGAGCGCAAAACCCTCGCCGATCGCCTGCATCATGCCGTACTCGATGCCGTTGTGGACCATCTTCATGAAGTGACCGCTGCCCGCACGACCGGTGTACAGCAGGCCGCCCTCGCACGACATGTCATCGAGCATGGGCTCCACATACTCATATGCGCTACGATCGCCGCCAACCATGAGGCAGGCGCCGTTGCGAGCACCGGACTTGCCGCCCGACGTGCCCGCATCCATAAATCGGATACCGTGGGCAGCAGCCTGCTCGGCATGCGCCACGGAATCATGATAGTTGGAGTTGCCGCCGTCGATCACGATATCGCCCTCATCGAGCATCTCGAACAGCTCGGCGAGCACCGCATCGGTAATGGGGCCGGAAGGGACCATGGCCCAGACAACACGGGGAGTGCCGAGCGCAGAAACCAAGCCCGCCATGGACTCGACCGTCTCGATATCTTCGGCCTCGACTGCGGCGCGGGCGGCCTCGCTCATGTCAAAACCCACCACGCGATGCCCGCTGTCCCTCAGGTTCATCGCGATGTTTGCGCCCATCTTGCCCAGACCGACGATTCCGATCTCCATGCTGCCCGCCCCTTTTCCAACGAAGACCACACTGCCAAACGTAAGCCGGCGTGTCGTGGAGAGAAAACGCACGCCGGCTCCCCCGTTATCACACCTCCGCGCGCCCCATGCAAGGGTGAAACGTCGTCTTTTTTGCTTGTGGAATTGGTCAAACGTCTTATCAAGATCATTTTTTGAGCGGTCTTCGCAAAGTCTTGACAATTTATCACGCCGAATTCGAAAAAATTTTTGTCTAATGCCGATAAAACATTGCTAAAAACAAGGGCATTCGTCACTATATTTAATGATGGAGGACCGAAAAAAATATTTTCGGCATACATGTCGTTTGTTAACAGAAAGTCATGTTTGGCAACGCGGTTTATGAGAGAGAGCCGCAAGAAGGGAGCAATCGTGACCAGAGCAATTGACAAACTCGAGCCGTTCCAGAGGGCAATTTCCAAGGCACACCTCGCCTCTGCAGGCGTAGCCGTCGATTCCCTCGAGAACCCCGACAAGCCGTTGATCGTTATCGCCAACAGCTGGAACGAAATCTGCCCGGGCCACGAGCCTCTGCGCCAGCTCGCCCAGGAAGTCAAGAAGGGCATCCTCGAGGCCGGCGGCGAGCCCATCGAGTTCAACACCATCGCTATCTGCGACGGCCTGGCACAGGGTCACGCAGGCATGCACTACAGCCTTCCCCATCGCGAGATCGTCGCCGACTCCTGTGAGGCCCAGATCATGGGTCAGAACTGTTTTGACGGCGTCGTCTACATGGGCAGCTGCGACAAGATCATCCCTGGCCTGCTCATGGCTGCCGCTCGCATCAACCTGCCTGCAGCACTTGTGACCGCCGGCCCCTGCTATGACGAGGTCAAGCCCTCTTACTCCAAGAACCTGCGCGCCAAGTTCCTCCGCGGCGAGGCCACCGAGCGCGAGGTCATCGAGGGTACGCTCAAGTACTACACCGGCCCTGGCATCTGCCCGTTCCTGGGTACCGCCAACACCATGGGCTGCCTGGGCGAGGCCCTGGGCATGGAGGTCCCCGGCGGCGCACTGCAGCCCGCTCCCTCCGCTCAGCGCCGCTTCATCGCCCGCCGCACCGGTGCCGCCGTTGTGGACCTGGTCCGTCGCGGCATCAAGCCGAGCGACATCATGACGCAGGCTGCCATCGACAACGCCGTGGCCGTCCTCGCCTCCATCGGCGGTTCCCTCAACGCCCTGCTGCACCTTCCCGCCATCGCCGCCGAGCTTGGCCTCAAGTGCACCTGGGCTCAGGTTGCCGAGGCTACCTCCAAGCTTCCCGTCGTCTGCAACGTTGTTCCCAACGGCGATATCTCCTGCGTGAACCTCTATAAGGCAGGCGGCATCCAGGGCGTCCTCAAGACCATCGAGGGATCCATCGACACCTCCGTCATGACCGTCAACGGCCACACCATGGGCGAGAACCTCGCTCAGGTGGACGTCGAGAAGGACATCGACCGCTCCGTCATCCGCACTCAGGACGATCCCGCTTCTGTGGCAAACGGCATCCAGGTGCTCTACGGCAATCTGGCTCCCGAGGGCACGCTCGTCAAGACCTCTGCTGTTCCTGCCGATCAGCACACCTTCGACGGCCCGGCCATGTGCTTCAACAGCGAGGAAGAGTGCTTCGACGCCTATAACAAGCACGAGATTCCTGCCGGCACCGCCGTCATCATCCGCTACGAGGGTCCTGTGGGCGGTCCTGGCATGAAGGAGCTGCACCGCGTCACCGAGATCATGAAGGGCATCCCGGGCTCCGCCGTCATCACCGACGGTCGCTTCTCCGGTGCTTCGGGCGGTCTCTCCGTGGGCTACCTGTGCCCCGAGGCCGCTGAGGGCGGCAACATCGCCCTTATCCAGGATGGCGACATGGTCCACATCGACCTTGCCGACAACTCCATCAACTTCGACATCACCGACGAAGAACTGGAGCAGCGTCGCGCCAACTGGACGCCCGTCGTGCACCCCGTGCCCGGCAAGCTCCTCAAGCGCTACCAGAAGATGGTCGGCCCTGCCAAGGACGGTGCCCTGCTGAGCTGCTAATCGCCAGCAATCACAACGTTTCCCCCTAGCAAAGCCCAGAAGGCCAAGGCCTTCTGGGCTTTCTTCATGGGACGATAGATTGTAGGGCATCTATTGCAGGACGCGAAAGAGCATACACACTCGCATCCCAAACAAAATGAGGCTCCGCACCAATTGGCGCGGGGCCTCATTGCAAAACTCATATAAGAGTGCGCGAGAACTACTCGCCGCAACCACCCTTGACGAACTCGACGAGAGCGGCCACAGCCTCCTTCTCGTCCTCGCCGTCAGCAGCGATGGTGATCTCGGTGCCGCAGGTCAGGCCCTGGGTCATGAGATTCAGAACGGACTTAGCGTTCACGCCGTCGCCCTCGGCGTCGGACTTCTTGACGGTGACGTTGGACTGGAAGCCAGCGGCCATCTTGGAAAACTGGGAAGCCGGACGGGCATGGATGCCAGTAGCGTTCACAACGGTAACGTTCTCAGAATACATTAATGCCTCCTATTGGATTGAGCAGAGGTCGGAGCCAACGCAGCGCGGACTCTACCTAATGACAACGTTTTATATTACACCATCTCGCGCACGGCCTCGTGCAGACGCTGGCGATCTGCCGGATCTGTGCTGTTGTAGTGACGGGAGTTCACAATGTACTCCTCGATCGTGTTGAGGTTCTCCTCAGTGGGCTCGATGCCAATCTCGCCAAGGGTCAGCGGCAGGTCCATCTTACGCATGAACTCGCGCAGCTCGGCCTCCTTCTCCTGCAGGCCATTGAAGTACAGCTGGCAGAACAGGCCGATAGCCACGATCTCGCCGTGGATGGCGTCGGCAGCCTCGTGGGTAAAGTGGGTGCGCACGCCGTCATAGATGACGTGAGCGAGCTCGGACTGACGGAAGCTCTTGGTGGTGTTGGCGATAACGCCGGTAGTGATCACGTTGAGGAAGGCAACGTCACCGAGGGTCTTGGTGCACTTGCCCTCGCGGTTGTCGGCAATGGCCTGCTGACCATAGGTATGCAGCACATCGTAGACGTAAGCGGCCATGTTGTATGCGGTGTAGACGTCGATGGGGTTCTCGTCGATATGCATCTCGGGACGACCGTTGAGCATCTCGATCTTCTTGGCCATAGCGTCCATGATGCCGGCGGCATTGTAACGGATCGGGCACGCGGCGATAACGTCGAGGTCCATGTAGACAGCGTCGATCTCGTGGTCAAAGCGCCAGGAGGTCTTCTTGCCACCCTCAGGCGTGTACATAACGCTCATGCAGGTGAAAGGAGCGCAGGTAGAGGCAGAGGTCGGGATGTTGACAGTGCCCAGCTGAGCGGTCTCGCCAATGGCCTTGGCAAGGTCCATGATCTTGCCGCCGCCAACGCCGACAATCTCCTCGGCGCCAAAGGCATGGGCCTTCTCGGTCAGCTCGTCAGCAGCCTCGTTGGAGCACCAGCCGGTCCAGATCTCGAGCTGGTAGTCGATGCCAGCCTCCTTCAGTGCAGGCTCAAGCTGATCTTTGACGGCATCCCAGGAACGAGGGCCGGCAACGATGAGCACCTTCTTGCCAAAGCGAGCGATCTCCTCGCCCAGCTGCGGAAGCAGGCCCTGCTCAGCACGCACACGACCGGCGCCGAACTTGATTGCGGTATCCAACTTGGGTTGATTGCTGCTCATTGAAATCCCCTTTTCCGTGTAGCAAACCATATCTTCAGCGCCCAAAAGGCGCCTCGAACACGCGTGAATAAGACGATCGTCCTAGCCGCGAACCTTCTTGACCACAGCAGCGGCTTCGGCAGTCATTTCCTCGACCTTGGAGAAGTCGCCATCGGCAAAGAGAGCGGGCTTGACCATCCAGGTGCCACCAGCGGCAATGATGGACTTAGAGCCCAGGAACTCGGGCAGGTTCTCGAGGTTCACGCCACCGGTGGGCATGAAGCGATGACCAACAAAGACGGCAGAGAGCGTCTCGGCAGCCTTGAGGCCGCCGTAGAGGTTTGCCGGGAAGAACTTGGTGATGTCAAAGCCACGGTTGATGAGGTGCGTAAGCTCGGCAGGAGTGACAGCACCCGGGATCAGGTTGACCTTGTTCTCGAGGCAGTAGTCGATGATGGCGTCGTCATAGCCCGGGGAGACGATGAACTTGGCACCGGCCTCGACTGCACGCTTGCACTGCTCGAGATTCACCACGGTACCGGCGCCGACGAGGATATCGGGGCACTTCTCGGACATCTCACGAATGCAATCGGCAGCAGCAGCGGTGCGGAAGGTCACCTCAGCGGCGGGAAGACCTCCCTTGACCAAAGCGTTGGCCATGGGAACAGCATCCTCAACCTTCTCCAGCACAACGACAGGCACAACGGCCGTCTTCTCAAGCTGCTCGTAAAAACCGTTCTCTTTCATGTACTCGGTCGACATATCGATTTCCTCTCTCTTCATGTCGAACTTATAAATAAACATATATGCCGCAGGCCTGGACCCAGGCATTAGGGGATACAGGTACACCACACTTCCTGGTTGTGGAAGATGGAGAAGTCGTCAAAGCCCAAACGCTCCGCCGCAGGCTCAGCGCCATCGCACACGTCTTCGAGCATCCGATAGAGGTGATCGCCCAGCTCGGCGATGGTTGAGGTTCCCTCAACAGCACCTGACGCATCAAAGTCAATGTTGTCGCTCATGCGCGCGTAGGTTTCGCAGTTGCCCGTAACCTTGATCACGGGGATAAGCGGGTTGCCGATCGGCGTTCCACGGCCCGTAGAGAAGATAAGCACCTGAGCGCCACCGCAGGTCATGCCCGAAACAGATTCGATGTCATAGCCCGGGGTATCCATGATGGTAAGGCCGCTCTCAGTCGGACGTACGCCATAGGGAACCACCTGGGTAATGGGCGTAGTGCCACCCTTGCTGATGCCGCCCAGAGCCTTCTCCTCCAGCGTGGAGAGACCGCCTTTCATGTTGCCAGGCGAAGGATTTGCACCGCGCACATCTACGCCGGCCTCAGCAAAACTTTGCTCAAGCCCGTGGACGATCGTATAGATATCATCGGCAACCTCGGGCGTGGCCGCACGAGAGGCCAAGATGTCTTCGGTACCGATAAGCTCGGTTGTCTCGCCAAGCATTACAGTACCGCCCGCAGCTACGACCTTATCGCTCACGACGCCGATAACAGGATTGGCGGCAAGTCCGCTCGTTGCATCGGATCCACCGCAATTGGTCCCCAACAGCAAGTCGCCAAGCTCCATTGGCTCGCGCTCGACCTTCGAGGCATCTTCAACAAGCTTGCGCGCAATCTCAACGCCACGCTCGAGGGCGCGCACGGAACCGCCACAGTCCTGAATGGTAATGACCTCGAGAGGCTTATCGCTCACCTGACGAATCTCGTCGGCAAGCTCGTAGGGCTTGGTGGTCTCGCAGCCAAGGCCGACGATCAGCGTACCGTAGACATTGGGGTTGAGCGTGAGGTTAAACAGGCAACGGCGCATAATCGCGCGACCGGAACCAACCTGGCCGCACCCCTTGGAGTTCTCGAGTGCCACGGCGCCGGGAACCTGTGCCGCGATCTTGCGCACCATTATGTTGGCGCATCCCACGGTAGAAAGAATCAGGACATGGTTGCGAATACCAAAACGGCCGTCGGGCCTGCGATAACCCTTCATCGTTCCACCCCCGTCTTAATGCTCTCGATGTTATGAATGTGCACATAATCGCCGCGCTTGATAGGCGCTGTGGCCTCACCGATAACCTGACCGTACTTATGCACGATGTCATGAGCCGCCATATTGCGCAGAGCAATTTTGTGGAACCGAGGGATGTCGTGTGCGGAGACAAGCTCCTCCACGGCCTTTCCCTGCTTGGTCTCGACGGCAACCGTGTCGCCCGCGCAAACCGCTTCGATCACGGTCGCGACGTCATCAGCTTCTGCCATGAGCAGCGCACGTTTTGCCATCACACGCCTCCTTAGAATTTCTTTCCGAGCTTTGCCAAAGGATCTTCGAAATCGACAAATTGAATCTCGCCGTTAAGAGCAGGGATCGTCTCCTTCATCCACTCAAAGGTCTCTCGAATATCCTTGCGGGCAACCCACAAGCCGGAGACCTCGAGGGCGTAATATGCCTTGTTATCGTTGGCAGCAAGCTGCTGGCGAATTTCGGGCGTGATGTTTCCCAGCTGGTCGGCGGTCTTGTAGCCAACGATGTTGAGCATCAAATCATTACTGTTGGCAGCCTTCAAACCCACGCTCACCAGCTGATTCCAGGGAAGCGTGATGACATCGTCCGGCTTCGAGTAATCGGTCACGCCGTTCTCATCAAAAACAAACAGCGGCTGGCGGTTGAGCATCTTGCGAAAGGTAAAGACAAATGCCGCGGCGATAACCACGTCGATCAAAACGCCAAAGACCTTCAAAATCAAAAGATCGGTCTGAGTGAGGACAAGCGCGCTCACGGCGACGGCAATCAGCACATACGAGACCATGATCATGATGGTCTTTCTGATACTGGTATAAATCTCGCGTTTTTCCATGTCCAAAACCTCGCTTACTGCCGCACCGAATGGGCTTTCTCCAGGTATCCGATAACGTCATCAAGCGTATCAAACGACAAATCGGCAAGCGCGCGAACATCATCAACGCTCATAAGGTCGATAAGGATCGGGAAACCGGTATCGACCGAACCGGCAAATGACAGATCGTCGTACACGAATCCTGACACGAAACCACCCGCATTCGCAGCGGTGATACCTGCCAGTCCGTCTTCGAGAACCAAAGCATGCTCGGGCTCGACACCCAAAAGCGTCGCTGCCCTGAGGAAGACCTCTGGGTCGGGCTTGCCTCGTTCCACCTGGGAGCCATCGACGATATTCGTAAACTCGTGGAGTAGATACTCGCTCTCGAGATACGAATCAATGGTCTGCCGGGTGGAAGAACTCGCCAACGCAAACGCAACGTCGCGTTCATGCAAGTAACTCAGAAGAGCAAGGAGGCCGGGGCGTTTACCAACGCGGCCCCCTTGCGCCTTACGAATGGAAGCCTTTTGCTCACGTAAGTAGGCACGCCAAGCTCGAACATCCTTGTCCTGCCCGTACATGCGCTGCATCTGCGCGGCACAATCTTCTTCCACACGTCCCGTCAAATTAAGGTGCATTAGCTCATTCATCTGGAAACCAAAATGCTTGGCGGTGCGGATAAAAGCCTGCATGGCAATGCGCTCGCTTTCAAAAACGAGACCATCCATGTCGAATATAACCGCATGGATTGAGCGCATTTTTCCCTCCAAATTTCGATTTCGATGGGGCTAATTACGAAATAATTTCGATTAATTTCGAAATTAAAATCCGCATCCCCCAGCCGGGGCCAGGAGATGCGGATGTCAGTGCACCTTACGCAAGCTTGGTCTTGGCGTTAACCGGAGCCTCGCCGTTGACGAAGCGCTCAACGTCACCCACGCACTTCTCGCCCATGCCACGCAGACACTCCTCCGTATAAGCGGAGATATGCGGGCAAACAAGAACCTGAGGATGGTTGAAGTACGGATCGTCGGGCAGCGGCGGCTCGTCATGCATAACGTCGATAGCCAGAGCCTTGACCGTACCGTCCTCGAGAGCAGCAAGCATGGCAGACTGATCGATGAGGTCGGCACGCGCGTTGTTAACGACGTAGCAGCCCTTCTTCATCTTGGAGAACGCCTCGGCGTTCAGGATGTGGAAGGACGTGGGGTTAAGGTCGGCATTGAGCGTCAGGACGTCGGAGTTGGCAACAACCGTGTCAACGTCGGCATACTCAAACGGAACGCCAAGCTTAGCAGCCCAGTCGTCGTGGTGAACGGGATCGCAAGCAAGAACCTTCATGTCATAGCCGCGAGCGAGGATCTCGACGACGCGAGATCCAATGTTGCCGCAACCGATGATGCCCAGGGTCTTGCCGGACAGGCCGTTGCCGACAAAGCTTGCACGCTCAGCCCAACGGCCATCGTTGGCGGCGACATGGGAATCGCTCACGCGACGCATGGCGTCAAGCAGAATGGCGACGGCGCCCTCGGCGACCGCGTCGCGCTCGACGAGCGGAGAAACGGTCGTAACGAGGCAGCCAGCCTCTTCGGCAGCCGGGATATCGATGTTGTTGTAACCGATACCGTGACGAGACAGCAGGACAAGATCACGCTTGTTCTCGAAGAACTCCTTGTCGAAGAACGGAGTCACCGAAGAGATGACAACGTTAAAGCCCTTGAGAGCCTTAGCGAGCTCAGCACCACAGCACGTGCCGGCAACGCGGACGCGCTCGACCTCACCGATCTTGCGAAGACGATCCATCTGATCGGGGAAGCGGGTGCCAAAGGAAGAAGAGTTAACGATTGCGATACGATAATCCATGTTTTGAACTAGCCCATCTTTGCGAGTGCAGCGGACAGAGAAACGTTTTCAGAAGAAGGAATCTTCTGGAAGTAGACCTTGACGCCAGCGGCGTCGAGGGCGCGGCAGAGCTCAGCGTCGTCCTTGGACAGACCGACGGACTCGATGACCTTCGTGGTGCCGGGCTTGATGGCGATGCCGCCAACGTTCAGCTCCTTGATAGGCACGCCGCCGTCGACAGCCTTCTTGGCGTACGCGATGCTCTTGAAGATCAGAGCAACGTTGTCATCGCCGAACTGGTTCTTGTTCCACTCGTCAACGATGGAGTCGGAAGAGAAGACCTTGATGGCGAGGCCGCCCGTGGACTGGGTGGACTCGTAAATCTCCTTCATGAACTCATCAGCGGCGGTGGCGTCGTCGATGACGTAAGCGGCGTTGGTGCCGTGGCCCTTAGTCCAGACCTGCATGACCTGGCCGTGAACCAGACGGTCATCGACGCGAGCAAGGGTGATTTCTGCCATGTTAGTACTCCTTAGGCTTGTGCGTGCTTTTTCTCAGCATGATTGATCAGCCACATACCATTCTGGCCCTCGGCGAAGGCGCTCTCGGCAAGCTCCGAGTCCTCCTGGAAGGTCAGGCCGGAGATGGCAGCGATCAGCATCGGCATGTTGACACCGACGAGTACGTCGCAGTCGACCTCCTTGAGGCACGTCATGAGAGCGACGTTGCTGGGGGAGCCACCCATGAGGTCAACCATGACCACGGTGTGGAAACCATCAGCCTCGTTCTTCTTGACGATCTCAAGAGCCTGAGCGTGGAGCTCGTCAACGGACTGACCAGGGATCAGACCAAGAGCCTCAACGTTCTCCTGCTCGCCCATGATCATCTCTGCGGACTTCTTCAGCTCGATGCCAAAGAGGCCGTGCGTAATGATAAGAACCTTGTTCAGCATTCCGAGTAACTCCTTAGAGAAGGCCGATGGCACCGAGGACAATCAAGATGGCGGTGAAGCCAAGCATAGCCTTGGTAACCTTCATGCCCTGCTTCTGGAAGAAGAAGAACAGGCCCAGAACTGCGCACAGCGGGAGGATACCGGGCAGGATGCCGTCGAGGATGCCCTGGAGGTTGAACGCCTTACCAGACATCTCCCAAGCGAGCGGGGTGGACAGAGTAACGTACTTAGCAGCCATGATACCCATCATGAACAGGCCCAAAACACCAAGGGCGTTGATGATGGACTTAATCTTGCCACCCTTCATGATCTCGAGCGCGGCACGACGGCCCATGGTGTAGCCCATCTTGGTGAACAGGAAGCCGTAGATAAAGGTTGCGGTAGCAAAGCAAACGAACGGCAGAACGGCGCCGAGCCAGCTGCCCTCCTGGGCCATACCCAGGAACAGAGCGATGAAGATGTACTGGACGGTACCGGAGTCGATGGAGTCGCCGATACCAGCGAGCGGGCCCATCAGACCGATCTTGGTGTTCTGGATCATGGAAGGATCGATAGCACCATCGACGTCGCCCTCGTTCAGAGCCTTAGCGCGCTCCTCCTCGAGAGAGACGGTGATACCGGAGATGATGCCGCCGCCCCAGACAGCCTGGGTGTTGAAGAACTGAAGGTGACGCTGATAAGCCTCGCCGAGCATGATGGGGTTCTTGTAGAGCTTCTTCAGAACCGGCATCAGGCCAAAGGTGAAGGCAGGAGCAACCATGCGGTCGAAGGAGTGCGGGACCTCGTTTGCCCACCACCAGCGGAACCAAACCTTAAGCAGGTCCTTCGTGGTGATCTCCTCGGGCTTGTTCTCCTCGCCCAGCATCAGACGGGGATCGGCGACGATCTGGCCGTCCTCGTTGAGGTAATCGTGATAATCCTGAGAAAGCGGGGCCTCAGCCACAGCTTCGTTCAAAATCTCTTCGCTCATGCGTATTCCCATCCTTTCTTTAATCTAGAAGGGTCGTTACTCAGCGGACTTCTCGGTGAGCTGCTCGTAGACAACAGCGATGATCACGCCAATGATGGCCCAGAAGATCATCGGAACGCTGAAGCTACCCTTGACAGCGGTGAGCTGCGTGTTGAGCATGTTGGCGAACACCTGCATGAAGTAGGCCAGGAAGAAGAACGGCAGCAGCTTGCGGTTGCCGATGACGTGCATGGTAATGGCGATACCAAGAGCAGCAAGGCCGCCACCGACGGTGCTGAGCACGTGAAGCACGGGACCGTTAGAGATGGTGTCCATGAAGCCGGAGACCACGGGAGCACCGAGGTACAGAGCGACGAACATCAGGGGCACGAACAGCACGAAGGAGAAAATGGTGGGCATAAGGCCGATCCACAGGGCAAGACCACGGGAGTCAGCCTTGACGGCACAGGCATCCATCTTGGTGACCGCGAACGTGTTCATGAAGAAGCGGAGCTGATACAGGTAGCTGCCCAGCAGGCCGACAGGCACGGCGATGGCGACAGCAGCCTCAGGCTTGAGGTTGCCGACGATAACCGTGGAAACTGCCATAGCGGAAGCGATGCAGGGCTCGGACGGCATAGCGCCACCGGGGGCGACAACGCCCATGTAGATAAGCTGGATGGTTGCAACCGTGGTCATTGCGAGGGGCATGTTGCCCAGAACAAGACCAACCACGAAACCCGCCATCAGCGGCGAGAAGCGCATGGTAAGGGTTGCGTAGCCGAGGGCACGCGACTCGACTGCTGCGACGAAAAGTGCAATCAGCAGTGCTTGAACGACACTCATTGGCTCTTCCTTTCTCTCCTCTTTCTAGGACCAGATCCTCTTTAACCCGACCCTTCTTCCACGAAGCTCAACACTGCGCCAACAGCCAAACTCCGTGCCTTTCGAAAAAAATTTTATGAGCAGACACGATTCATTCATATCTTTAATTTTGACTTTCCGGCGAACGGTATGTAACACATCGTTCACATAAGTCCTCTTGAAGGTGAACGGTTATGGATGTATATTTTTAGTTTATTTGACACAGAGCTTTTGAAAAAACATTTTTGTTTTTCTTTCGGAATTCTTTCTGTTCCATGCCTCAGGTTCCTTTCGCTCACGTTTTATCAATGGGCCGACCCCTGTGGCAATCATTGTCATATCCAACCCCTCACCTATCCATTATTACCTGCAAATACTGTTGGTAATAATCGCGGCGGATGGGCTGCGTATATATAAAAGTGAACACCGTTCAATTACCCGGGATGCTTCTCATCGAAAAATATTTGCCGATGAGATACTTTCTTTTGATTTCGGTCTACACTGCAGAGTGAGAAATAAGCTTTTTCTAACTAGGAGCACCGATGGCCGACGCCGTACTTCTAAAAATCAAGTCCCTCATGCCTAACCTCTCCGCCAAGGAGCAAAAAATCGGGCGTTTTATCCTCGACGACCCGCGCGCAGCATCGCGCATGACCATCTCCGAGATGTCCAGCACGCTCGACATCGCCGATTCGACGGTCTTTAAGTTCACGCGAAGCCTGGGATACGACGGATTCCGCGACTTCCGCAACAATTTGCTCTCCGAAGAATTCGACCCCGAGATCTCGATTCACGAAAACGTTCGCCCCAACGATAGCTCCCTCGACATCGCAAAGAAGATATTCCATTCCTCGGCGACTTCGCTTTCCGACACGCTCGCGATGATTCGCAAGGACGATCTGGAGAGGGCGCTGCAGTTTTTAACGAGCGCGCGCATCGTCTCGTTCTATGGTTGCGGCGCATCGGCAGTCGTAGCGCTCGACGCTTACCAAAAGTTTCTGCGCTCCCCCATCAACTGCCACTTCATCATGGATTCGCACATGCAGCTCATGCATGCCTCCCTCACACAACCGGAAGATTGCGCCTTTGTAGTCACCCACACAGGTGTTACCAAAGAGATGCTCGCCATCGCGCGTATGGCCAAAAGTGTGGGCGGCAAGGTTATCGTGATCACGAGCTACCCCAATGCGAAGATCTCCGAATATGCCGACGTGACGTTTGTCTCGACCTCTGAGGAAACAGGCTATCGCTCCGAGTCGCTCTCGAGCCGCTACCCGCAGCTCGCCATCATCGACTCGCTCTACACCACGTTGATGTTTCGCAACCCCAATGCTTCCGAATCCTTGAGCCGAATCCGCACGATCATCAGCACCACCAAAGAGGACCATTAAAGGCTAAAGGCACGGGGCAAAGGCAAAGGGTTAAAGCAAAGGGCAAAGGCGCTTCTTCCGCATTTCGCTTATATGCGCCCCCGGTGATACTTTCTGCTTATATGGCTTATATAGCTTATATGCGGTCCCGGCGATACTATCCGCTTATATGAACCCTCGGCAATACTTTCTTCGTCCTCATTTTGGGACGAGACTGCCGCCTGACCCCCCGCTTCAAATGACTGGCGGGAATTCGCTCGTTCTCAAGATGGGTGGCGGAAATTCACTCGTCTACAGGGCGTTTCCCCCCCCAAACGCATGCGGAACCGCCGCTCGTTCTAAAACGGATGAAAAGCCGCCGATCATCAGAGGGCGGTGCGGCGGAAAAGAATAACGAAACCGCCACTCGTTCACGGCAGCACGTTGCCTATGAGCGCGCCCGGCCGTGCTCGATGCATAGCCGGGCGCGATTTTTATCGTTCGCTATATCGTTCGCTTAATTGTCGACGGACTTGAAGACGACGCCCTCGCCAAAAACGCTGTTGAGCAGGTCTTTGCCCTCCTCGACGGTCTGCGGCGTCAGGTTTTGCTCCATCACGTTGCCAAACGGGCTCGCGGCAAAAGGCGAACTCGGCGCCGGAGTCGAGCGCACCGGCTCGACGGCGGGCGCAGAAACAGGTGCCTCATCAACCTGGGGTGACGAAGCGGGTTCGGCAGGCGCCGGCGCGGGTGCGGGTACTGCAAAAGGCGAAGCTGCGGGGTCGGAGGCGGGCTCTTGGAAGGGTGGCTCCTCGGTGTTGGCCTCGCCGATCATGGCATCATCATAGGGAACCTGCTCGCCCTCCCAAGGGGCACGCTCGTCAGCATCGCTTGTCGGAACCGCACCGGGAGCCACGGTCTCTGTAGCAGGAGCAACCGCGGGCGCAATCGGCTGCGAAGCCGGAGCCGGCGTTGCAGGGACTGCGTGAGCAGCGCTCGAAGCGGGCGGCTGGAACGGCGATCTTGACGCGACGGCGGCGGGGGCAGCAGGGGCGGCGGGAGCTGCAGGCTCAGCAGCGGGGGCAGCGGGCTCAGCGACAGGCGGCACCGGACGTTCGAACACCTCAGGCACAGGAGCGGAAGCGGGCGCAAAATCTTGCTGGGAAGGTGCCGCGGGCGTCGGCTGCGGCGCAGGTGCGCCAGGCTGTGGCACAGGTGCCGCGGGCGTCGACTGCGGTGCAGGTGCGCCGGGCATTACATACTCGACGGTTCGCGAACCGAATACCTCGCACACCACCGGCACAATAGCCTCGGAGGAATCTACGCGTTGCAGCATCTTCATGGCAAAGACGGAACCCTCAGGAAGCTCAATGGCCAAACGCGATCCATCATCGGACTGCGCACGAGCGTGAAGAAGCAAGGCCCCGCGCGCTGCCTTTTGTGCCGTCACGCGCTTCACAACCTCATTCCATTTGCGTTGAAGATCGGACTGGTCTTCCACGGCAGGGGTCTTGGGGGCATCGGCAACGGCACGCTTTGCCACCGTAGATTGCTGTGGCGCCGACTTTTGAGCGGGTCGCCCTAAAGCAGGGGCGGGTGCGGGGGCAGCCTTGTGCGCTGGCTGCGCTGCAGATTGCGAGGCAGAAGACGCCGGCTGAGGTTCAGGCGCGGTGGGAACCGAGAAGGCGGATCGTTCTTGAGGCGCAGATGCGGCTTTTGGCGCCGCCTGCGTCAAAGCGGGCTGAGGCGCAGGCGTCGAATTGTTCCAAGACACCGCCGTATTCGAAGTTGACCCGTTCGCCGACGCGGTAGCCTGCGGCACGGCCTTCTGTTCGCGATTCTGCACAGAAGACGAAGCAGCGGGAGTCGCAAAGGAACCACAGGACAGCTTTGCCTCAAGCATATCCAAGCGCTCGGCCAAAGCCTCGAGCGTCAAATCGCTCTCGGGGCGCGAAAGACGCGTGAGGGCGATCTCGAGCACCAGACGCGGGTCGGAAGCATTGCGCATCTCGATAGCGGCATCATCCAGCACGGTAAGAATGCGCGCAAGGCGATCGGACGTCTCGAAGCAAGACGCCTCCTCGCCCAAGGCGGGAACGTTCTCTGGGGGGCAATCAAAAAGTTCGGGAGCGGTACCCGCCACACGCGCCGTGTAGACATCGCGCATGTGCGAGACAAGATCACGCGTGACCTCCAGCAGATCATTTCCCTCTTCGACCTGTGCGCGAACCAGTCCAAAGAGCATCGCAACATCGCGCGTGGCGATACCCTTCGAAAACTGCGCGAGAATCGCGCCCGAAGCCTCGCCCAAAAGGGAGCGAGCATCGCCCACTCGCACAGCACCGTCGCCAAAAACAGAAAGCTGCTCCAAGGTGGAAAGAGCATCGCGCATGCCGCCGCGGGCATGGCGAGCAACAATCTGCAAAGCTTCTTCGTCGCACTCAAAGCCCTCCTGCTCGCACACGTAATGCAGGCGGCCCTCGATATCCTCCATCGAGATGCGGTGGAAATCAAAACGCTGGCAACGGGAAAGAATCGTCTCTAAGATCTTTTGCGGATCGGTGGTGCATAGGATAAACACCACATGCGCAGGCGGTTCCTCAAGCGTCTTGAGGAGAGCATTAAACGCCGCCGGCGAGAGCATGTGAACCTCGTCGATGATATAGACCTTGTAGGCACCGCGCACAGGGGCGAAGCTCACCGAATTGATAATCTCCTCGCGCACATTATCGACGCCGGTGCGCGAAGCCGCGTCGAGCTCGTAGACATCGGGATGCGTTCCCGCGGCGATAGCCTCGCATTCAGGACATGTTCCGTCGGGCATGCAGCCCGATGCACCCTGGGCACGAGCCCCTTCTGCCTGCTGACACAACAGGGCTTTGGCGAGAATGCGCGCCATGGTGGTCTTGCCCGTGCCGCGCGGGCCGCAAAACAGGTATGCGTGAGACAAACGTCCCTCCGCCACCGCGTGTTCGAGCGTCGACACGATATGCCGTTGTCCCACAACGGAATCAAAGGTGAGAGGGCGATATTTTCTGTAGAGCGATTCCATGGGTGCTCCTCAACTCAAATGATTACGGGCTCTATTCTACCGTGTCGTGCGCCGCCGCACCCATAGCGGCCGTGCTAAACTAACGGCAAACATGACACCCGCACGTACCCCGTGCGAACCAAAACCCAAACGCATTAGGTGACTTCATGCCGTTGTTTTCGCAACATAGCCCGCAGCAAAACGGTGCTGCAACCCTCCTGCGCCGTTATCGCCCGCTCGAGACGCGCGCAACCGGAGGTTTTGGCAGCGTCGAGATCTGTCTCGACACGCGCCTGCAGCGACGCGTCGCCATCAAGCGCATCCCCCTTGTTGCAGAAGGCATGCCCGCACCGGCAGGCTCCACCGCCGCAGCGCTTGCCGAAGCACGCACCGCAAGCATGCTGCAGCACCCCAACATCGTTTCGGTCATCGACTTCACCTACGACGCCTCCTTTGCCTACTTGGTCATGGAATACGTGGACGGACTTTCGCTCGAGGAGTTCCTCGCTCAAGTCGACGGCCACTCACTCACGTACGATGAAGAGGCGCACATCGCGGACTCCTTATGTCAGGCGCTTGCCTACGCGCACGAAAACGGCGTGCTGCACCTCGATATCAAGCCGGCAAACGTGCTCATCGACCACAGCGGGCACGTCAAACTGGCCGATTTTGGCATGGCGTGCCTCACGAGCGCCGCGGGTTGGGGCGGAGCGCGCGGCGGAACCATCGGATACATGTCGCCCGAACAGCTCGACGGGTCTGTAGTGGACGAGCGCTCCGACCTGTTCTCCCTTGCCTGCGTGCTTTACGAGTCGCTCTGCGGCGACAAGCCCTTTGTCGCCGCGTCTCCCGCAGACTCGCTCAAGCGCATCGAAGCTGGTGTTGAGACGCCCAGCGAGCTTTTGCCCGATATTCCCGCATCTGCGGAGCACGCGCTTTTGCAGGCGCTCTCCCCCACACCGCAATCCCGACCCGTTCGCGCGGACGACTTTGCCGAGGCGTTCCTATCGGAGATGGGCAATGCGCGTCAGGGCAAAAAGAGCCTCGCACGCATGATCGCGCGCATGACTTCCGACGAGATGGACCCCGTGGAGCCGACCCAAGACGACGAGCCCGTCGCAACCGATCCGGCAAAAGGCCTTTTGGGAACCAGATACCCTCAAGCCCGATTTCTGCTGGGCGTCATCGCGTCGGGTCTCGGCGTCGCTTGGCCGTCTTTTGCCATCCTGCATGCCATGGGCCTGGCTCAGGCTCCTGCCGCCCTCTCCGCCATCGTCATCGGGGCCGCTGGCGGCGCCGCGCCTCAGATCGGCTCGGCCCTGCTTGCAGCCGGGCTCTTCACCATGATTGTCAACTCGACCCCCCTCGTCCCCGCGCTGCCCTCCCTCGCGCTCATCGCCGCCGCGGGAACATCGTGGTGGCTCGTATGGGGACGCACCTCGCGCCATGCATCAACGGCGCTCGTCGTGACCTATGCCTTATCCGCATCGCCATCGCTGCCGGTCGATGCCTGTCTTGTCGGGGCCTGCCTGGCCGCGTACCTCGCGTCGCCTGCCGAAGCGGGGATCTCGTGCGCGCTCGGCATGACCTTAGGGAAGCTATCACTTCTCGCTTGCACAGCAGGCGGAGTCCTTGGAGCCGATATGCTGGCCCAAGGACTTCTCGATGTATCCTTTATCGCCCCTGTCCTCATTTGCGCTGCGGGGGCGGCGGGGCTCTCCTATTTGCTTGACCGTGGGTGGTCAAATTACCAAAAACAGGGCTCTCGCCTGCTCTTTTTGCTCGCCGAAGCCTGCCCGGTCGTCCTCGCCATCGGCATCCTCTGTCTTGCGCACCCTATGGAAATTGCCAGCTTGAGCCCCGAGAACATCGCAAATGCATTTGGAGCCGGAATCGTATCCTCTATAATTGTTTGGATTGACATGTATCTGTTTGGCTATGAACACGGCCCGTCGAAAGAGTGATCGTACGTGAAGTTTCTGAACACCTTCGAAGACCACGTGGCAGGCATCCTTGGTGCCGCCCGCGCACCATTTTCCTTCAAGAAGCTCGCCAAGCAGGCAGCTCACGAGATGGAAGATCAGACGCTTGTGGTCAATGGCGCCAACACCGCGCCGGCACTCTATACGATCTTGATTGCCAATGACGACGACCCTTTGATGGCCCCTTACTACCCGCAGCTCTCGCGTGAAGTGAGCGAGTTCGTCAAGGCTCAGGCAGAGAAGAAGCACTACGCCTTTGTAGGCGAGCCCCTGGTGCGCTTTATGATCGACCCCTCTCTTAAGGGCGGCAAGTTCTCCGTCTTTGCCGAGAACGTCGATGCCCCCACGCTGGGACGCCTGTACGAGGAAGAGCGCGCGTACCAAAACGGCATGTCGGCACCGATGCCGCGCCAGCAGCAGACGCCGCGCCCGAGCCAGCCTGCTCCCGCGCCGCAGCAAAACCCCATCCAGCCTGCCCCTGCCTCGCGTCCCGTGGCACAAGTGCCCAGCCCGGCCGCCGTCGAAAACGATCCGTTTGCCCCCAACCCGCCCGATCCCGCAGCGCCCATCCCTGTGCCGCAAACCGTAACGCGCGAGGCAATCGCCGGCATGGGCGGAGCGGCCGCAACCGGTGGTGCGATCGGCGCCGCGGCAAGCATCGCTGCCAACATGGCAAACGCACGCGCAAACCAAGCCCCCGCACAGCCTTTGGCCCAGCTCATCGATGTCGTGACCCGTGAAACCCTCGAGGTCAACGCGGCGCGGTGCATCATTGGCCGCGAGCGCGCCGCCGCCGACGTGGTCCTTCGCGACCCCAACGTCTCGCGCCGCCATGCCGAGCTCACCTTCACGGGCTCCGACTGGTCCATCGAAGACCTCAACTCCACCAATGGCACGTTTGTGAACAACCGCCGCATCACGCGCTGCCCGCTGCGCAACGGCGACCTGCTCACCTTTGGTCTTAGCAACTTCGAGTTCAGAAGCTAGGAGCAGCTCATGATCGACCTGATCTTGTTCACGGGGCGCATCGTCCTCGTCGTCTTGCTCTATATCTTCCTGTTCGCCGTCATGAAGACCGGCGTAGGCCTCGTCCGCGGTCAACGCCGTGACTCGGCAATTTGGACCATCGATGTCGACAAGGGCCCTCGCGGCATCCGCGGCATCCATGTGGACATGCTCGGACCCGTAATCGTGGGCCGCTCGCCTTCGTCCGACATCTGCATCAACGAGCCCTTTGTCTCGGCATCGCACGCACGTTTCACCACCCAAGGTCCCGCCCTTGTGATCGAGGACCTCAACTCCTTGAACGGAACGCTCGTCAACGGCCGCACACTCACCGAGCCTGCCACCCTGCGCGAAGGCGATGAGGTGCAGATCGGCGATGTCGTGATGAAAGTGAATCGCCGATGATCGACGAGGAGAACAATTTCTCTTTCGAAGCTGATACTGGTCGTGGCGACGATGCCGCCACGCCAGCGGCGCATGCTGCCCATATGGCGGCTTCCCCTGTCGAACACGCCGATGTTCCCGCAGTGGGGGCGCACATGGCAGAGCCTGTGGATGTGCCGCGAGACACCGCACCAGCCGACGATGCCGACCGCACCGCCATGCACGCCGCCGCCCTCGATATCCTGAACGAAGACGCCGCCACGCATGCTGCTGCCGTCGACATCTTGAATGAAGACATCGATGTGGCCAAAAAGAACGCCGTCCCGGCCCCTGTCACCACCGCCGTCAATGCCGAGGCTCCTGCAGAGCTATGCCCGGAGCAGGCGCCCGACGCATCCGACGCCGCGCCCGATGACGGGCCCGCGACCTCGAACCACGCTGCACCAAAGCCGCGTCCGCTTCCCACCGCCTCGCTCGACGATACGGCCGAGATTGACGTCGAAGCCGTGGAAGCACAGCTCAAAGACCCTGGTAGCACGCAAAGCTTCGACCCCATCACCGAAGAGCGCATCGACACCGACTCGACCTACGATGCCGGAACCACCACCACGCTCATGTGGGGAGCACGATCCGACGTGGGCTGCGTGCGCTCCCATAACGAAGATTCCTATCTGGTGCAGTCGCCGCTCTTTTGCGTCTGCGACGGCATGGGTGGACACGCGGCGGGCGAAGTTGCATCTTCGCTTGCTGTGGAGACCATCGCGAAGACGGCGCCGAATGCTGCCGACCCCGCGCTTCTCGCGGCATCGGTCGAGGCCGCCAACGCCGCCATCATCGAAGCCGCAGCGAACGGCTTGGGCAAATCGGGCATGGGTTGCACCGCGACCTGCGCCTATATCGACGGCACCACCATTGCCATTGCCCACGTGGGCGACTCGCGCGCCTACCTGCTGCATGAGGGCACCCTCATCCGCGTAACGCGCGATCATTCCTATGTCGAGGAACTCGTAGACGCCGGTGAAATCACCGCCGACGAGGCGCGCACACACCCAAATCGCTCGGTCATCACCCGCGCACTCGGCTCCGACCCCGCCATGTACGCAGACCATTTCCAGCTCAACATCGAAGAGGGCGACCGCCTGATCCTGTGCTCCGATGGTCTATCGAGCATGGTCCCGGACGGCGATATCGAGACCATCGCCGCCCAGTCCTCGACCGCACAGATTTGCACCGACAATCTGGTAGACGCAGCCCTGGCAGCAGGCGGCGGCGACAACGTGACCGTTGTCGTCGTAGATGTGGTGGACGACGGGCGCATCAAAACCCTCATCAGCAAGCGCCGCCGTAACCTCATCATCGCCTCGGTCGCGCTCGTAGCCGCGCTCGTGCTCTCGGGCATCGTTGTCGCCGTGTCTATCACGCGCTCCGTGTTTTTGGGTGTGAACAGCGACGACACCGTGGCGATCTACACCGGCGTCCATGCCGACTTCTTGGGCATAAAGCTCTATCACATCGAAGACACCACGTCGGTCAAGCTCTCTGACCTACCCGACGATACGCGCAACCGTCTTGAAGAAGGCATTCCGCAAGATAGTCTCGAAGACGCGCGCAATACGATTTCGGAATACCGCGCGCAAATCGATGCCGCCGAAACCGAACAGGTGCTCACCGCCGAGACGATTCGCAAGAGCACGGATGCCAACGCGGGGGAAGCCGATTCGAGCGGCGCCGATAGCTCCGCCACAGGCACTCCGACTGATACGACCGATACGACTCAAACCACCAAAGGAGGCGCATGATGGGAAGCCGCCGCAACACCGAGCTTTTCTTGCTCATCGCTTCCGCGTTCCCGGTAACGCTTCTGTATGCACTCTATGTCGCGGGCACCGGAGCCGCGCTTTCATTCCAGACACTTGCCGTACCCATCGGCCTGTTCGCCGCATTCACCGCGGCGCACATCGCCGCGCGCATCTTTGTCCCCGGCGCCGATCCGGCGATTCTGCCCACTGTCTTTTTCCTTTCGGGCATCGGCATCACCTTTGTCACGCGCCTGGCACCGAGCCTTGCCATGAACCAGCTGATCATCCTGTTCGTGTCCATCGCGCTCATGATCATCACGCTTGCTTTGGTCAAGAATCTCGACATCGTGAAGCGCTATAAGTACACATTCGGCGCGATCGGCATCCTGCTGCTCATCCTGCCCATGTTTATCGGTACCGAGATCTACGGCTCCAAGCTGTGGATTCGCATTGGCTCGTTTACCATCCAGCCCGGCGAGTTCGCCAAGGTCTTCATCGTCTTGTTCCTGGCCGGCTACCTCTCCGAGAACCGCGAGCTGCTCTCCATCTCCAGCCACTCGATCATGGGCTTCAAGATTCCGCGCCTGCGCCTGCTCACCCCGCTGTTCTTGGTGTGGGGCATTTGCCTTCTAGTCGTTGTTTTCGAACGCGACCTGGGTTCGGCGCTGCTGTTCTACACCATCTTCTTGATGATGCTCTACGCCGCAACCGGCCGCGTCTCCTACGTGATCATCGGCTTTTTCCTGCTGGCAATCGGAGCCGTGGGCGCCTATCACTTCCTGTCCCACGTGCAGGTGCGTTTCCAAATCTGGCTCAACCCGTTTGCAGACGCGCAGAATAAGGGCTATCAGATCGTACAGTCGCTTTACTCCCTGGCCGACGGCGGGCTGGCCGGCGTGGGCGTGGGCAAGGGCCTCGCCAAGCTCATCCCGATCGTCGAATCCGACTTCATCTTCTCCGCCATTGGCGAAGAGATGGGCCTGCTTGGCGGCGCCGCGGTTCTTCTTGCCTTTATGCTCTTCGCGGTGCGCGGCCTCACCACCGCCGCACGCGCCAAGTCCGACCTTGCCGCTTTCACGGCAACGGGCCTCACCGCCGCCATCTCGTTCCAGGCGTTCTTGATCGTGGGCGGCGTAACCAAGCTCATCCCGCTTACCGGTGTTACCCTGCCCTTTATGAGTCAGGGCGGCTCCTCCCTGCTCGCGAGCTTTGTCATTGTGGCACTGCTCATGCGCGCAGGCGACGAGGCAACCGGTCGCAGCGTTGAGCTTGCGGGCACGGGCATTTCCACCGCTCTTCCCGACAGCGCTGTTGCAGGAGCTCCCACCAGCAAAAACGGCACCCGCTTCTTCACGGCCAACACCGGTGCCGCCGCAAGATCGCACGCTCGTCCAAACTCGCGCATGCGTCGACGCCTGCTTGACACGCCCGAATCCGGCGTGCTGGGCCGCGTCGCGCTGGCAAAGCGCCTTACGGTCACGGTGTTCGTCTTCACCGGCCTGTTTGCCATCCTCATTGGCAATCTCACCTATATCCAGGTGTTCCAGGCCAAGAACATCCAGAGCATACCCAGCAACAACCACACGATCATGCGCGCCGCCTATATCAAGCGCGGCTCCATCATCACCTCCGATGGCGTGACGCTTGCCGAATCGGTCCAAAACGCCGATGGAACCTATTCACGCTCCTATCCCAACGGAAACCTCGCCGCGCACACGGTGGGCTATTATTCCACGCAGTACGGATCCACCGGCATCGAAGCGTCCATGAACGATACGCTCACCGGCTCGCGCGATTACTCCAGCTGGAAAAATGCCGTCAACTCGCTTGCCGGCATCACTCAACCCGGCAATACCGTGAAGCTCGCCATCAACTCGAGCATTCAGCAGGCCGCCGAGCAGGCGCTTGTTGGCAAGAAGGGTGCCATCGTGGCGCTCGACCCGCGCACCGGCGCCGTGCTTGCCAAGGCGAGTGCCCCCACCTATGACAATTCCAATGTCGAGTCCCTTATGGGCAACGGCAATGACGAATCCCAGGGGTCGCTGGTGGACCGTTCCACGCAGTCGCTCTACACGCCGGGCTCGACCTTCAAGGTCGTCACGCTCGCCGCAGCGCTCGACTCGGGCAAGACAACCCTGGACCAAAGCTTCGAGTCGCCCTCGTCCATGAAAATCGGCGACGCCGATGTCACCAACCACCTCAACGCCGATTACGGCACCGTAAGCCTCGAGCGCGCTTTTGCGCTCTCTTCCAATGTTGTCTTTGGCCAGCTAGCCACCGATATCGGCGCCGACGCCCTTACGCAGTATGCGCGTGCATTCGGCTACGGGCAGTCGCTTGGCCAAGACTTCGGCACCGCCGAGTCGATCATTCCCGACGCCGGCGCGATGACGGAATGGGAGCTTGCCTGGGCAGGCGCCGGTCAGCCCGTTGGCCAAGGCCACACCCCCGGCCCTCAGACCACGGTGATGCAAAACGCCGTGATCGCCGCCGCAATCGCCAACAACGGCATCGCCATGAAGCCCTATGTTGTTGCGCAGACGCTTTCCCCCGAGGGCACAGTGATCAAAACCACCCAGTCGCGCTCACTTGGCCAGGCAATTAGCTCGGACACCGCAGCTAAGGTCAAAAAAGCCATGCTGGAGGTCGTTGAAGACGGTACTGGACAGGTCGCTCAGGTTTCCGGCGTTAAGGTAGCCGGCAAGACGGGCACTGCAGAGATCGGATCGGGAAACATCAACTCGGTCTTTATCGGTTTTGCCCCCTATGACACGCCTACCGTGGCCATCTCGGTCATGTTGGAGGATTACACCGAAGACAGCGACGAGGCCAGTGCCGCAGAACTTGCGAGCCAGGTTTTGAAAGTAGCCTTGGCCGTTCAGGGCGCGTGATGGTATATGACGAGTATGCATTCGATGCATTTGAAGTGTGAGGAGTAAGAATGGCGGAGCAACAGCGCTTGCTGGGAGGAAGGTACCTCCTTAAGGAGAAGGTCGGAACCGGTGGCATGGCCACGGTTTACCGTGCTCAAGACCAGGTTTTGAACCGTTCCGTAGCGGTCAAAATCATGCTGCCCCAGTATGCAGGAGACCCCACGTTCGCCGCGCGCTTCAAGCAAGAAGCCCAGGCAGCAGCAGCCCTACAGAGCCCCTACATCGTAGGCGTCTACGACTGGGGCAAGGATGGAGACACCTATTACATCGTGATGGAGCTGCTTCATGGCACCGATCTTAAGAGCGGTGTGCGCAGCCACGGCGCGCTCGACCCCAAGAAGGTCGCGCAGATCGGCTCGCAGATCTGCGGCGCGCTCTCGATTGCCCACAAGCACGAGATCATCCACCGCGACATCAAGCCTCAAAACATCATGGTGCAGCCCGATGGCAACATCAAGGTGATGGACTTTGGTATTGCCCGCGCAAAAAACAGCCACCTCACTCAGGACAACAACGTCTTGGGCACCGCCCACTACGTAAGTCCCGAGCAGACGCGCGGCCAGGAGCTCGGCCCCACCTCCGATATCTATTCGCTAGGTGTGGTGATGTATGAGTGCGCCACAGGCCGCGTTCCCTTTGACGGCGACGATGCCATCTCCGTCGCCCTCAAGCAGGTCAACGAGCTTCCCGTACCGCCGAGCCAGATCAACGCCAATGTCGACGGCGATCTTGAGCGCATCATCCTCAAGTGCATGGAAAAAGACCCGGCGAATCGTTTCCAAACGGCAGACGAGCTGCGTCAGGTCCTTAACTCCTACCTTGCGGGCCGCGCCGTAGATGTGCCCGAGCCCACCCGCGTCATCGCCGGCATGGCGGGCGCTGGCGGAACCGAGGCAATGCGCATGGGCGACAAGACGCAAGCCATGGTGCGCCCCACCGCCCCCGGCGACACGGCATCGAACCCCGTGATTCGACCTGACAATCAGGTCAATACCAGCTCCTACGACAATGAGAAGCACGGCATGGGCAAAGGCAAAATCGCCGCCATCGCCATCGCAATCGTCGCTTTTGTAGCCATCGCAGTCTTTGCCGTCTCGGGCTTTCTAAACGGTGGAGACCAAAAGAGCGTACCCAACCTTTTGGGTATGAAGCAGGAAGCGGCTGTTGCCAGTATCAAAAGCAGCGGCTTTGAGCCCGGCAATGTGAATCAAAGCTACAACGACCAATATCCCGAGGGACAGGTATGCGAGCAAACGCCGGACGGAGGCAAGACCGCTGCCGCTGGCTCAAAAATCGACATCGTGATCTCCAAGGGCCCGAAGCCTATTGACCAAGTTGAGGTTCCCAATCTTTCAAATGCCTCGAGTCTTGACGAAGCAAAGAAAATCATTGAGGAGGCCGGCCTCACCGTGGGCAGCACCACGCAAGAGGCAAACGATGCCAACGAGGGCAAGATCGTCGATCAGAGCCCCAAGGCTGGAGAGAAGGTCGATAAGGGTTCAAAGGTCGACATCGTCGTATCCTCGGGCCCCGAGACCGATTCGGTCCCCGGCGTGGTAGGCAAGACCGAAAGCGACGCTACCAACACGCTGAGCAACGCCGGCTTTAGCGTGAATGTCGAGAGCGGTGGCACCAGCGACACGTATGCCAAGGGCTATGTCATGAAGCAAAGCCCCACCGGCACCGCCAAGAAGGGCTCGACGGTCACCATCTATGTTTCCGAAGGCAAGGACACCTCGAGTGAGGGGGTCGACGTCGACTCCCTGGGCCTTACGGGCATGACGGCCGAAGACGCCGAGGAAGCTATTGCCAACGCAGGCCTCAAGTATGATCCGCGCCAGCAGTCCAGCAGCTCGGTCGAAGTGGGCAAGGTCATTAAGTACAGCCCCGGCGGCAAGCAGCCTGCGGGCACGGTGATCATCCTCTACATCTCGACTGGCCCCAGCGAATAAGCCAGCCTATACATCACGAGAGCAGCGGGCGCATTCCAAACGGGATGCGCCCGCTTTTTATAGCAGCAGCAATGCCCGCCAGTACAGGTCATCGTATGGCTGCGCAATTAAAACGCCCCTGCATCTGCTTGAAAACGCAGATGCAGGGGCTCAGCATGCGGCAAAGCGCAATCAAACCCGCCGCCAAATCTCATCGCTGTGGATTAAAACTCGCCGATACGGCGCACCTCAGGCTCAAGGTCAACGCCAAACTGATCCTTAACCTGCTTTTGCACATGCTCAATCAGGGCGCAGACATCGGCGGCAGAGGCATGGTCGGCATTGACCACAAAACCGCAATGCTTTTCGGACACCTGGGCCCCACCGACGCGAACACCGCGCAAACCGGCATCCATGATGAGCTTTCCGGCAAAATAACCCTCGGGACGCTTGAAAGTCGAGCCGGCGCTCGGCAAATCGAGCGGCTGCTTTTCCTCGCGACGTGCCTGATACTCATCCATCGCGCGGTGAATCATATCCGGATCGTCGGGCGTCAAGGCAAACGTCGCAGAGAGCACGATCCATCCCTCGTCATGAATGCGGCTCTTGCGATACCCCATGCCAAGCTCGGCAATAGGAACCGTGCGAACCTGTCCGCTCGCGCGGGAGCCATCCTCCAGCTTAGCGCCGGGAACATAGACTTCCACAGACTCCAGCACATCTGCAGTACAGGAATCATACGCGCCGGCATTCATAAAGCAGGCTCCGCCCACCGTAGCGGGAATGCCCCACAGGGGCTCTAATCCCGAAAGCCCAGCGTCGGCAGCGGTAAGCGCCACGTCGCGCAAAAGCGCTCCCGCCGCAGCCCGGATACGATCGCCGGCCACCGTCATGTCGCTATAGTTATCACGCAAAAGAATGCACGCCCCGCGCAGCCCGCGGTCTCCCACCAAAAGATCCGACCCGTTGCCCACGATCTCGCAAGGCACGCCGCCCGTCAGACAGATATCAAGGACGCGGACCGCCTCGTCACGCGTACGCGGCAAGATCATCACGTCCGCGGGACCGCCGATATTAAACGTCGTGTGATCGCGCATGGGCTCGGCCATCAGCACGCCATCCTCGCCCACAATCGATGCGAGGACACATAGAAAATTGGTGTCGAAACAATCGTCGAATTCATGCATGGTATACCGCCTTGGGTCTTGATGGACTGCCTAGACTATACCGCAAGCCCCTTTATGCTATACCGCGTCGATGGTTGATGAAAAACTTAACGGACCTCTCAAAATACGCTATCCTGAATACTCATATAGGGCTTTCGACATATACACGAACAACCAATGGAGAACATATGTCACAGCATCCGCGCACTGGCAATGGAACGCAAGCCAACGCCAAGTACGTTAAATCCACTTCATATATCTCGTACGGTATGACACGCCGCGAGGCGCTCAGGTTCGCCTTCGGTGCCGTTACTGCCGCCGTGCTCTATGGCATCCCTCGTACCGCCTCGGCTGCATCGGCGACCAAAGAAACCACCGATGCCCTCAACGACGCCCAAGCAAAGTACAACGAGGTCCAAACTCAGCTCAACGCAATCGCCAGCGAATACCAAGCGCTTGCCGAGGAGCTCAACAAGACCATGGGCAACATCGAGTCGGTGCAAAACGATATCGATGCCACCCAGGCAGAAATCGAGAAAAAGCAAGAAGAGCTCAAGCAAAAGCAGGGCACCCTTTCCGCTCGTGTGAGCGAAAGCTACAAGAGCGGAGGCAACAACACACTCACCCTTTTGCTCTCCTCCTCTTCTTTTGATGAACTCATCTCGAACGTGTACTACCTCGACAAGATGAACGATCGCGACCGCGCGACCATCGGAGAAATCCAGAACATTCAAGACGACCTCGCTTCGAAGAAAGAAGAACTCGAGAATCAAAAGAGCAATCTTGAGGCGCTGAAAGACGAGCAAACTCAAAAGCTTGGCGAGATGAGCGCCAAGAAGGACGAGGTTCAAACCGTTCTCAATGGCCTGGACTCCGACGTCAAGGAACTCATGGCGAAGCGCGACGCAGAGCTGCTTGCCTCCCAGCGTGACGAAGAGGCGGCACGCAAGCGCGCGGAAGAAGCGAAGAAGGCCCAGCAATCGGGTGGCAGCTCCGGCGGCAGCTCCGGCGGCGCCTCCGGCAGTGCCGGCGTGGGCGGCGGTGGAACAGGCTCTGCCTCGAAGGTCGTCTACTGGGCACAGCACACCCCCTCGCCCGGTGCCGGACTGTGCGCCTGGTGGGTGGCAGACGTCTTTTGCAACGCGGGTCTGGGCAACGTACCGGGCAACGCCTGCGACATGTATGCCAACTACTGCTTTAGCTCCAATCGCAGCAATCTAAAGACCGGCATGATCATCGCCGTCTCCTCGCACCCCTTTACGAGCGCGGGAGCCATCTACGGCCACGTGGGAATCTACGTGGGCGGCGGGACCGTTATGGACAACATCGGCTATATCCGAACCTGCACCGCCGATTACTGGATCAACTTCTACAGCTCCACCGTCACGCCCCGCTGGGGCTGGGCAAAGGGCATCGTGCTGTCCTAACGCCACCTTCCAAACCCACTGCTACGCCTTTCAACCGGTCGCTTCTGCGGCCGGTTTTTTCATGCCATAACGCAGCGGTTACCCCACTCTCGCAAAACGCATAAGCCGATGTTCTATACTGATTTGCACGGCAACCATTTCCGAAAGGAGACTTTATGTCCCAAATGCTCGAGCCGCAGAATACCTGCGTGCTGGTAACCGGCGGTGCTGGTTTTATCGGCTCCCATACCGTTGTCGAACTGCTTAATTGCAACTACCAGGTCGTTATCGTCGATGATCTTTCCAATGCAAGTGAGGTCGCCGTATCGCGCGTGCGTCAGATCGTCGGGGACGAAAAGGCGCAAAATCTCACCTTCTATAAGGCGAACGTGCTCGATCGCGATGCCATGGAGAAGATTTTTACCGATCACAACATCGACCGTGTAATCCACTTCGCCGGCTTCAAGGCCGTGGGCGAATCGGTGACCAAACCCATCGAGTACTATCACAACAACATCGAGAACACCTTGGTGCTCGTAGACGTCATGCGCAACCATGGCTGCAAGTCCATTGTGTTCTCCAGCTCTTCCACCGTCTATGGCGACCCCGACAGCCTGCCCCTCACCGAGCAGAGCCCCAAGAAGAGCGCCACCAACCCCTACGGCTGGACCAAGTGGATGATCGAGCAGATCCTCACCGACCTCCACACGGCAGACCCCGAGTGGAACGTCGTGCTGCTGCGCTACTTCAACCCCATCGGCGCACATCCCTCGGGCCTTATCGGCGAGGATCCCAAAGGCATCCCCAACAACCTGGTACCGTATGTGGCACAGGTTGCCGTGGGCAAGCGCGAGGCCGTGCAAGTGTATGGCAACGACTACCCCACCCCCGATGGCACCGGCGTGCGCGACTACATCCACGTGTGCGACCTTGCCTCCGGCCATGTTTCGGCCTTGCGCTGGATGAACGGCCGCGAGGGCGTTGAGGTGTTCAACCTGGGCACGGGTACCGGCAGCTCGGTTCTCGACGTGATCCACGCCTTCTCCAAAGCCTGTGGCAAAGAACTCCCCTACGTCATTCGCGAGCGTCGCGGAGGCGACATCGCCGCAAACTGGTGCGACGCCACCAAGGCCGAGCGCGAGATGGGCTGGAAGGCTCAGTACGACCTCGCCGACATGTGCCGCGACTCCTGGAACTGGCAGTCCCGCAACCCCAACGGCTTCGCCGACGCCGAGTAATCAATCGCATTTGGCGTGGGGCAAATTCCGTGCAAGGGATTTGCCCCACGTTTTGTTTGCTCCACTCGTTAGCGACCGGCACCCCTCACCCGAAAGAGCATTACTGTGCAGAGTTCCTTCACTGAGTTCCTAAGCGCCCACCTCAACGAGATCAACGCTTATCTGGATACGTACTTTCGCCACCAGACCGATAGCGCCGATATCGAGCGATACCTGTATGCGCCCCTCGGTCACTACTCGGCCAACGCGGGAAAACGCCATAGGCCGCTCATCTGCATGCTTGCCTGCCGCGCGGTAGGCGGCGACTGGAACCGCGCGGCAACTTGCGCCGCCGCAATCGAGCATTTCCAGACCGGAGCGCTCATCCACGACGACATTGCCGACAACGGACAGCTCCGTCGCGGCGAGCCGTGCCTGCACATCACCGAAGGCGAGGGCATCGCCATCAACTGCGGCGACTACGCGCTCATGCTCGTTAGCGCCGCCGTGGCAAACGATCCCGACCTTGACGCGCCTCTCAAAGTGCGACTCATACAAGAGCTCACCTCCATGACGGCACGAACCATCGAAGGCCAAGCGCTTGACCTGGGCTGGGTACGTGACGGCCGCTTTGATTTGAGCATCGAAGACTATCTCACCATGGCCACACACAAAACGGCGTTTTACAGCGGCGCCACTCCACTTGCCTGCGGAGCCATCATCGGCGGCGGCAGCGAGGAGCAGATCTCTGCCTTGCGCACCTTTGGCCTTCACACCGGCCTGGCGTTCCAGATTCAAGACGACTTGCTCAACCTGGTGGGTAAAAAAGAAGCGCGCAACAAGGACTTTCGCTGCGACATCACCGAAGGCAAGCGTACCCTGGTAGCTGTGCATGCCCTCAACTATGCCGACGGCGCCTCCCATGACGAGCTGATGGATATCCTCACAAGCGGAACCACCGATCCCGATCGTCTGGACCGCGCCGTTCAGATTTTCGAGCGTACGGGCGCCATCGCATATGCGCACTCATACTCGCTCGATCTTACCGCCCACGCCAAAGCCGCACTGGAAAGCGTCGAACTCGACCCTCAATGCAAGGACCTGCTTTTGGGCATGGCGGATTTCTTTGTCGAGCGTCTGAACTAAAGGTAAAGGACAACGAGAGCAGCAGCCAGCACACCAAACAGCGCGATAGACGCCAAAGCAGCACGGTCTTCCAGCAACGGAACAACGTCCGCCTTCGTGCCGTCGTCCATTGTCATTACCTCGCCCCATGCGTCGCTCATGGTGTTTCCCCTCTCTTGGCGTTTTTTCTTTAGGCTATGGGACAAACAACAAGGGAACGTAAAGGGCGCCCGAGCGTTTTGTCAGGCTCGCGCCGGACGGGCACGTATGGTTTTGCGTGCGTGCGATGGCTGCAAATGTCGTGCGACTTAGCGCATAACTCGTTAACTTGATACACTGATGGGTAACTTTGAACGCGAACCGCCCACAGGCGGCACCGCGCCTATTGCATATGAAAGGGGTTCTCTTGGATCCGATTACAAAGGGCATGCAGGGACCCGCAGTTGAAGATATTCAAACGCGCCTGATTGGCCTGGGTTATACCATCGACGAACAGGAATACACGCAGAAGCTCTACGGAGATACGACTGCGCGCGCCGTGGCGTCGTTTCGCGTCACCTCGGGCCTCGACGCCCTGGGCGATGTTGACATCATCTGCTGGAGCGCGTTGGTAGACGCCTCGTATAAACTGGGCGATCGCACGCTTTACCTGCGTCTTCCCAACTTCCACGGGGCCGATGTCGTCGCCTTGCAGCAAGCTTTGAACGCCCTGGGCTTTGGGTGCGGCGATGTTGATGGCTACTTTGGCCCACATACCGAAAACGCCCTGCAGCAGTTCCAGGAAAATGTCGGCCTGTTTGCCGATGGCATGGCCTTCCAGGACACGTTTCGCTACATCGATCGCCTGCGCCACGTATGGGAGGGAAAGCCCTCTGTACTGGAGGCAGAAGAGCGTACCGGCTTTGCGCGCGCCGCGAATGTGCTTGAGCATTATCGCATCGCCGTAAGCGGACAGGACGCCATCGCCCGTAACATCGCCTCGCGCATGTGGAATATCGCCTCGGCCACAACGGAAAACAGTGGCATGGTGCTAAGCGAGGGCGAAGCTCCCGAGGGCATGGATTTGGTTCTTGAGCTCGCAAGTGACGAGCTCCCAGAGAACGCCGAGCCACGTCCAACCCTCACGCTCGCTCAGTGCAACAACCTTTCTAAGCGTATTAGCACCGCTTTTGAGGCCGCGGCATCCAAGCCCGCACATCTGCGCATCGAACTCACCGGCCTTACGTGCTACAACGGCACGTTCACGTCAAGCGATGCGCAAACCCTTGCTGTGCGTATTCTCGATGGCGTTTGCGCTGCCTTGAGTGATTAGGTAAACTAGATAGGCTGCGATAGCAGCACGTCCGCATTGGGGTATCGTCCAGCGGCAGGACCCCGGTTTTTGGTGCCGGTTACGGGGGTTCGAATCCCTCTACCCCAGCCCTTGTTTTGTTGAGCCCCGGCCA
>JAFEHB010000381.1_pt1 | contig 34727 bp, 43 predicted proteins | sample 9267121 | NCBI WGS metagenome assembly JAFEHB01 (sample SAMN17103336, study PRJNA684904) | human gut metagenome | isolation source: diarrhea sample from child under the age of five | host: Homo sapiens | place: South Africa: Mafikeng, Mafikeng Provincial Hospital | collected 2019-09 | reverse complement strand
CTAACCATTCAGCATTAACAGTAGCGAATAAATCATCTTGAATCCTTGTCATATCGACCTCCTATTATGGATATTTTTTATATTATATCACACTTACAAAAAAGCGCTGACGAATTCCATCAGCACTTTTTAACAGCAATTTGAAAATTAATGTAAACTCGTAATTAAATAGTTCTGAAACGATAAATTTTAGCAATTTTGCCAAAAAGTTCAGGGACTTCGGCAAGGCTTCCAGCATCACGGCTTAGACAAGTAAGCTTTTCATCTTTTACTGAAAGCTTGGCAAAATGGTCATGTTGCAACAAGAAATTATGGATCAGCTCTGCAAAATTTGCGTCAGTAAATTTTACAAAAAGTAAATCTCCATTACCAGGAGCTTCCGCATCTAAAGGACCCCCAACGAGTTCAAAAACTGCATCGTAATCATCAGGAAGTTGCTTTGTGAGCAGTTTGATTGTTTTGCGGCTTTCTTGTAGCGCCCAAGTATTATCACCACAAAATACAAATTGTTCAGTACTCAAAGAAATGGGCTCTCTTTCAAGAAGTTCAAGCTCATCAATTCGATTTTGAATATAATTTAGCAAGTTTTGTTTATTATCTAATGTAAGATATTCAAACAAAAGCTTTGCCTTATTATAACTGTACTTGTCATCTTTACCAAGAAGGTATTCAGTTGTGACATTAAAATAATCAGCAATTTCTGTCAATCTTTTGGCAGAAGGTTCTTTTCCCAATCGATAATTAGCAAGGGCGTTTCTGGGATATCTCAACTCTCTTTCGACCTGGTTGAAAGATTTCTGAGAATCAATAACTAAAGTTTTTAGACGGTCATAGAACATTAAAATCACCTCAACATGTATTGAATAAATATTTTTAATATTTGTAACAAATATATTATATAATATAGTTATTAGATATAAAATACCTAAAACTTAAAAAAATAGCAATATTTAAGTTAAAAAATCAATTGTTGCAAATTCTTTAACAAAATTGACATCTATAACGTCGTGTGGTATTATAAAAGTAATCATAGGAATACTCAATATGCTTTTTGAGAAGAGAAAGGGAAAAATTGAAAGAAATTTATGACAAAATCCAAGACATAAATATTATTTTGAAAAGATCATTTATTGACCTTGGAAAACCACTAGCTTATCAAGAGGTGGTAGAGAAAAGTGCCAAAGTTTTAGAGTCTAGCCTTTTTATCATAGATACCAAACGAAATTGTTTAGGTTATGGTTTTACTGATTCTGATAATTCTTATCAGGATGATATAAGCCTCCAAAATTTTTTTATCTATCAAAAAATATCAAAAGATATCTCTAGTCAACTATTAAATCACTACGAAATGAGCGCAAGCCTACCAATGGCCCAATCAATTTTAGAACCAGTGAAAGAAATTTCGAGCAAATTTCCAAATAAATTTCTCAGCTTTCTACCTATAGAAGGAAATCATTTGAGATTGGGAACCCTTTTTCTACTGACAGATTCTCCTCTGGAAGAAGAAAAGAGAATATTGGTAGATTTTTTATCAACATTTATAGGGAATCAAATGTCTTATATCATGTTGGCAGAACTGGAAGGGCAAAGACGAAATGAAACCTTTGTTTCTTTAGTTCAATCATTATCTCGTTCAGAATTAGAAGCATTTAAAAGCATCATTGAAAAAATAGACCGTTAAACTAGAAAAAGCTTGAAAATTTTCATATAAAATAGTATAATAGAAATAATGGTTTGTCAGCAAAATCTGTGGGATATATTGTCCCCATAGGCTTTGTAAGCAACGAAACACTACTGTTTTCGTTGCTTTTTTGGCGTCTTTTATATTGAATAAACCAGAAAAGTTATAAAAAAGACAAACTACAGACTTTTCGGTTTTTTTAATTAAAAATTCATCAAAAACACAGACTTTTTTAATCAAATCTAAAAAATAGAGGAGAAAACACTTGGCAGGACATGACGTAAAATACGGTAAACACCGTACAAGACGCAGTTTTTCACGTATTAAAGAAGTAATCGGTTTGCCAAACCTCATCGAAGTTCAAACATTAAGTTATAAAAACTTCCTCGATGAAGGTCTTGCAAATGTCTTCAAAGAAATGTTTCCAATCGACAACTTTGCGGGTACAATGGAACTCGAATTTGTTGGTTATGAAATGAAAACCCCAAAATATACTGTTGAAGAAGCTCGCGCACATGACGCAAACTATTCAGCACCTATCTATGTAACCTTCCGTCTTGTAAATAAAGAAACTGGTGAATTAAAAACACAAGAAGTCTTTTTTGGTGACTTCCCACTCATGACTGAAATGGGGACATTTATCAATAACGGTTCAGAACGTTTGATCGTTAGCCAATTGGTACGTAGTCCTGGTTCATACTTCCATCTTAAAGCTGATAAAAACGGTCTTGAAAGTTTTGGACATACAACAATTCCTAACCGTGGAGCTTGGTTTGAGTTAGATACAGATGCTAAAGGCATTGGTTATGTTCGTATTGACCGTACACGTAAATTAACTTTTACAACTATGCTTCGTGCGCTTGGATTTGGTTCAGATGAAGAAATCCTTGAATTGTTGGGAGAAACTCAACTTTTAACAGACACTATTGCAAAAGATGTTCATAAAAACCCAGCTGACACGCGTGTAGAAGAAGCGCTCAAAGACATCTATGACCGCTTGCGTCCAGGAGAACCTAAAACAGCAGATAGCTCACGTGGCTTGCTTGTTGCTCGTTTCTTCGATCCAAAACGTTATGACTTCGCACCTGTTGGACGTTACAAATTTAACAAGAAATTAGCGCTTAAAAATCGTTTGCTTGGTTTGACTTTGGCTGAACCGATTGTTGACCCAGAAACTGGTGAAATTCTTGTTAATACAGATACTCTTGTTACTCGTGATGTGCTTGATTTAATCGAACCATTGCTTGATAACGGTCTTGGAAACTTTGTTGTTGAACCATCTGACGACGCTGTAATTCCAGAACCAATTACTTTGCAAAGTATCAAAGTTTATTCACCTAAAGATCCAGAACGTGTTGTTACATTACTCTCAAATGGTAATCCTGATGCAGAATGCCGTGTCTTGACACCAGCCGATGTGATTTCAAATATCAGCTACTGGCTTGGTCTTGCTGAAGGAATTGGTAAAGTAGACGATATTGACCACTTAGGTAACCGTCGTATCCGTTCAGTAGGTGAATTGCTTCAAAATCAAGTACGTATCGGTCTTTCACGTATGGAACGTGTTATTCGCGAACGTATGTCATCTTCAGAAAATGAAAATATCACACCACAAGGTTTGATTAACATTCGTCCTGTAACAGCTTCAATTAAAGAATTCTTTGGTTCATCACAATTGTCACAATTTATGGACCAACACAATCCTTTATCTGAGCTTTCACACAAGCGTCGTTTTTCTGCCTTAGGACCTGGTGGTATCTCACGTGACCGTGCTTCATATGAAGTACGTGACGTTCACTATACTCACTATGGCCGTATGTGTCCTATTGAAACACCTGAAGGACCAAACATCGGTTTGATTAACAACTTATCATCATATGCCAAAGTAAACGAATATGGTTTCATCATGTCACCATACCGTCGTGTTGACCGTGTGAACGGTGTGGTTACTGACGAAGTTGAATATTTAACTGCCGATGAAGAAGACAACTATACTGTTGCCCAAGCCAACTCACCATTGACTGAAGATAGCCGCTTTGCTAACGAAACAGTTATGGCTCGTCATACTGGTAACAATATTGAAGTTGAAGCTTCAACAGCAGACTATATGGATGTTTCACCTAAACAGGTTATCGCCGTTGCTGCTGCATGTATTCCATTCTTGGAAAACGATGACTCCAACCGTGCCCTCATGGGTGCCAACATGCAACGTCAAGCAGTTCCATTGATTGACCCACATGCACCTTGGATTGGTACTGGTATGGAACATCAAACTGCTCGTGACTCAGGTGCTGCGCTTATTGCAAAACATGCTGGTGTTGTTGAGTATGTTGATGGTAATGAAATTCGTGTTCGTCGTACTTCTGGTGAACTTGATATTTACAATATTACAAAATATCGTCGTTCAAACTCAGGAACTTCTTATAACCAACGTCCATTGGCTCGACTTGGAGAAAAAGTTGAGAAAGGGGACATCATTGCTGATGGACCTTCTATGGAAAATGGAGAAATGGCCCTTGGTCAAAATCCACTTGTTGCTTATATGACTTGGGAAGGTTATAACTTCGAGGATGCGGTAATCATGTCAGAACGTTTGATTAAAGACGACGTTTATACATCAATTGCCATCGAAGAATATGAATCAGAAACACGCGATACAAAACTTGGCCCTGAAGAAATTACTCGTGAAATTCCAAACGTTGGGGATGAAGCACTCAAAAACCTTGATGAATCAGGAATTATCCGTATTGGTGCTGAAGTTAAAGATGGTGACTTGCTTGTTGGTAAAGTAACTCCTAAAGGTGAAACTGATCCAACACCAGAAGAACGTTTGCTTCGTGCAATCTTCGGTGAAAAAGCTCGTGAAGTTCGTGATACATCACTTCGTGTTCCTCACGGAGGTGGCGGTATTGTTCATGACGTTCGTGTATTTACACGCGAAAATGGTGATGAATTGCCATCAGGCGTGAATAAACTTGTTCGTGTCTTCATCGCTCAAAAACGTAAGATTCACGTTGGGGATAAAATGGCCGGACGTCATGGTAATAAAGGGGTTGTTTCAAATATCGTTCCAATGGAAGATATGCCTTACTTACCAGATGGAACACCTATTGATATCATGTTGAACCCACTTGGGGTACCATCACGTATGAATATCGGACAAGTTATGGAGCTCCATTTAGGTATGGCTGCTCGTACACTTGGAATTCACATTGCAACTCCAGTGTTTGATGGAGCATCTGATGAAGATATCTGGGATACCGTTAAAGAAGCTGGAATGGCCGATGATGCGAAAACGGTCCTTTATGACGGACGTACTGGTGAACCATTTGATAACCGAATTTCAGTCGGTGTCATGTATATGATTAAACTTCACCACATGGTTGATGATAAACTCCATGCTCGTTCAGTTGGTCCTTACTCACTCGTTACACAACAACCGCTCGGTGGTAAAGCGCAGTTCGGTGGACAACGTTTTGGGGAAATGGAAGTTTGGGCACTTGAAGCCTATGGTGCTGCCAATGTTCTTCAAGAAATCTTGACTTACAAATCAGATGACGTGATTGGACGTACGCGCGCTTATGAAGCTATTGTTAAAGGAGAACGTATTCCTAAACCAGGTCTTCCTGAATCATTCCGCGTATTGGTTAAAGAGTTACAATCACTTGGTCTTGATATGAAAGTCCTTGATGCTGACCGTAATGTTCTTGACTTACGTGAATTGGATGAAGATGAAGTAATGACTCGTCCAGATAATACAGAAATTACTCCTGAAATGCTTGAAGCACAGGAAGCTATTGTTGCACAAGCAGAAGCTGAAGAAGAAGCTTTGATTAACGCTGATACTGAAAAATAAGATTTTGTAATTAATATTTTGAGATAGATTTACTGACAAAAATTTCTGTCAGTAAATCTCTAATCTCATAATCGTCTAGCGTTAAATTTATTAGAAGTGGAGAAAGAATTGGTTGATGTAAATAAATTTGAGAGTATGCGTATTGGTATCGCATCTCCACAAAAAATTCGTTACTGGTCATTCGGTGAAGTTAAAAAACCAGAAACAATTAACTATCGTACACAAAAACCTGAACGTGAAGGACTCTTTGATGAACGTATTTTCGGTCCTCAAAAAGACTGGGAATGTGCTTGTGGAAAACTTAAAGGTGTTTTCTACAAAAATCAAGTCTGCGAACTTTGTGGTGTTCAAGTAACAACTGCAAAATCACGTCGTGAACGTATGGGACATATTGAGCTTGCTGCTCCAATTTCACACATTTGGTACTTCAAAGGAATTCCATCACGTATGGGACTTGCTCTTGATATGAGTCCACGTGCACTTGAAGAAGTGATTTACTTTGCAAGTTATGTTGTGATTGATCCTAAAGAAACTGATCTTGAGAAGAAACAACTCTTGACTGAACGTGAATATCGTGAACAACTTTTGAAAAATGGTTTTGGTTCATTCGTTGCAAAAATGGGTGCTGAAGCGATTCAAGATCTGTTGAACGATGTTGATATTGATAAAGAAGTTTCTGAACTCAAAGAAGAGCTCAAAACAGTTACTGGACAACGTCGTGTAAAAATTATTCGTCGTTTGGACGTTTTGTCAGCTTTCAGAAAATCAGGAAATGCTTTATCTTGGATGGTCTTAAACGTATTACCAGTTATTCCACCAGATTTGCGTCCAATGGTTCAATTAGATGGTGGACGTTTTGCCACATCTGACTTGAATGACTTATACCGTCGTGTTATTAACCGTAATAACCGTTTGAAACGTTTGATGGAACTTAATGCTCCAAATATTATCGTTCAAAATGAAAAACGGATGCTTCAAGAAGCTGTTGATACTTTGATTGACAATGGTCGTCGTGGTCGTCCAATCACTGGTGCTGGTAACCGCCCATTGAAATCTCTTTCACACATGTTGAAAGGGAAACAAGGACGTTTCCGTCAAAACTTGCTTGGTAAACGTGTTGACTATTCTGGACGTTCAGTTATCGCTGTAGGTCCAACACTCAAAATGTACCAATGTGGTGTTCCGCGTGAAATGGCGATTGAGTTGTTCAAACCATTCGTAATGGCTCAACTTGTTAAGAAAGAATTGGCTGCTAATATTCGTGCGGCTAAACGTAAAGTTGAACGTCAAGATTCTGATGTTTGGGATGTACTTGAAACAGTTGTTAAAGAACACCCTGTTCTTCTTAACCGCGCACCTACGCTTCACCGTTTAGGTATTCAAGCTTTTGAACCAGTCTTAATTGATGGTAAAGCCATCCGTCTTCACCCACTTGCTTGTGAAGCCTACAACGCCGACTTTGACGGTGACCAAATGGCCATTCACTTGCCATTGTCTGAAGAAGCACAAGCTGAAGCACGTCTTTTGATGCTTGCTGCTGAACATATCTTGAACCCTAAAGATGGTAAACCAGTTGTTACACCATCTCAAGATATGGTCCTTGGTAACTACTACCTTACGATGGAAGAAAAAGGTCGTGAAGGCGAAGGAATGATTTTTGCAACTCCTGAAGAAGTTGAAATTGCAATGCGTAATGGTTATGTACATTTACATACTCGTATCGGTATCGCAACAAAATCACTCAACAAACCTTGGACAGAAAACCAAAAAGATAAAATCTTGGTAACTACTGTTGGTAAAGTTATTTTCAACTCAATCATTCCTGAAGGAATGCCTTACTTGAACGAACCAACTGATGTTAACTTGACAACTTCAACTGATGACCGCTTCTTTATGGATGCTGGTCAAGATATCAAAGAAGTTTTGGCTGGAATTGATACTGTTCGTCCATTCAAAAAAGGATATCTTGGAAATATCATCGCTGAAGTCTTCAAACGTTACCGTACAACAGCTACATCTGAGTACCTTGACCGCTTGAAAGACCTTGGTTACCACCAATCTACTTTAGCTGGTTTGACTGTGGGTATCGCCGATATCCCTGTTGTTGAAGATAAACATGAAATCATTGATGCTGCCCACAAACGTGTGGAACAAATCACTAAACAATTCCGTCGTGGTTTGATTACTGATGATGAACGTTATAACGCTGTTACAGGCGTTTGGCGTGATGCAAAAGAAGCCCTTGAAAAACGATTGATTGATGAACAAGATTTGACAAACCCAATCGTTATGATGATGGACTCTGGAGCCCGTGGTAACATCTCTAACTTCTCTCAACTTGCTGGTATGCGTGGTTTGATGGCCGCTCCTAATGGTAAAATCATGGAATTGCCTATCATCTCAAACTTCCGTGAAGGTCTTTCTGTCTTGGAAATGTTCTTCTCAACTCACGGTGCCCGTAAAGGGATGACCGATACGGCCCTTAAGACAGCCGACTCTGGTTATCTTACTCGTCGTTTGGTTGACGTTGCCCAAGATGTTATCATTCGTGAAGACGACTGTGGAACTGACCGTGGACTTGTAATTTCTGATATTGCTACTGGTAAAGAAATGGTTGAACCACTCTTTGAACGTTTGGTAGGTCGTTATACTCGTAAATCAGTGCTTCATCCAGAAACTGGTGAAATGATTATTGCTGACGACACTTTGATTTCTGAAGATGTTGCCCGTAAAATTATTGATGCTGGTGTTAAAGAAGTAACTATCCGTTCAGTATTTACATGTAAAACTCCACATGGTGTATGTAAACATTGTTATGGTATCAACTTGGCAACAGGTGATGCTGTTGAAGTTGGTGAAGCTGTTGGTACAATCGCCGCTCAATCAATCGGTGAACCTGGTACTCAGTTGACAATGCGTACATTCCATACGGGTGGTGTTGCGTCAAGTTCAGATATCACTCAAGGTTTGCCTCGTGTTCAAGAAATCTTTGAAGCACGTAACCCTAAAGGGGAAGCAATCATCACTGAAGTAACTGGTACAGTTGAATCAATCGTTGAAGATCCTGCTACACGTACTCGTGAAATTACTGTTAAAGGTAAAACAGACACTCGTAGCTACACTGTAGGTATGGCTGATGTCTTGATGGTTGAAGAAGGTGAATTTATTCACCGTGGTGCACCTTTGATTCAAGGTTCTATCGAACCTAAACACTTGCTTCAAGTTCGTGATGCCTTGTCAGTTGAAACTTACTTGCTCGGTGAAGTACAAAAAACTTACCGTTCACAAGGGGTTGAAATTGGTGACAAACACATCGAGGTAATGGTTCGCCAAATGCTTCGTAAAGTTCGTGTCATGGATAATGGTTCAACTGATATCCTTCCAGGTACTTTGATGGATATTTCTGACTTTGAAGCTTTGAATGAAACTGCACTCTTGAATGGTGAAATGCCTGCAACTGGTCGTCCAGTCTTGATGGGTATTACTAAAGCCTCTCTTGAAACAAATTCATTCTTGTCAGCTGCATCATTCCAAGAAACAACTCGTGTCCTTACTGATGCCGCAATTCGTGGTAAAGAAGATCACTTGCTTGGTTTGAAAGAAAATGTTATTATCGGTAAGATTATTCCTGCTGGTACAGGTATGTTCCGTTACCGTAACATTGAACCTTTAGCTGATTTAACAAATGCTCCGGAAGTAGAAGAAGTTGAAACAGAAACTGTGGAAAACTAATTTTAAATCTAGAAAATAAATAAAAATTACTGACAGAATTTCTGTCAGTGATTTTTTTATTTTTGTCAGTAACCTTTTTTATTAAATTTACTGACAAAATCATTAAAAACATAAAATCTCTGTCATTTTTGGTAAAATAATTCTATGACTTATTATCTCCTTGCAAATCCCAATTCTGGTGCAGGTAAAGGTGCTCGGACTTTGGAGACTTTGATTCCATATTTGGAAAAAAATAATTATGAATATCGACTTTTTAAAACTAAAGCTGCTGGCGAAGAAGGCGCTTTGGTCAGACAAATATTAGACCTTAAAAATCCGGATGACCACTTAGTTATTATTGGTGGGGATGGTACCATTTCACTTGTCATTAATGAACTTCCAGAAGAAGAGGCCTTTTCTTATATTCCTTCAGGTTCTGGCAATGATTTCGCCAGAAGCTTAAAGTTGAAACTTGACCCAATTGAATCTTTTGAAGCTGCTCGTAGAGGAATTAATCATGAGATTTTTATCATGAATTATCAATCTAAAGGATTGAGTGGCTATGCTCTAAATAATATTGGAATTGGTTTAGATGCAACTATCGTGAAATCTGCCAATGAAGGAAAGCTTAAACAAGTGCTTAACAAATTGAAATTGGGAAGTTTTTCATATATTTTGACTGCCTTGCACGTTTTGATAACTAAAAAACCATTTCCAGCTTTAATTGAAGTAGAAAATCAAGAAATTTCACTAGAAAATGCCTTTCTGATGACTTTTACCAAACATCCATACTTTGGAGGTGGAGTAAAAATTTCTCCTGAGGCCACCAATGAAAATGCAGATATTCACCTTGTTGAATATAATAAACATCACTTATTACGGACTTTTTCATTAATTCCAAGTGTTCTTCGCGGAATGCATTTAAAACATCCCTTATTTTTACACCGAGTGAGTCCTCAGTTTTCTGTAGAATTAGCAGAAAGTCAACCAGTCCAAATTGATGGAGAAATTCATGAGTTAGTTGCTGCTGACAGACTTTCAATCAGTACTGAAAGAAGAATGATTATTTACTGACAGAATAAAAAAACTCCAATTATGGAGTTTTTATTTATTTTCAATTAATTATTATACAATAATTGTTGTATTTTTATACTTTTTATATTATAATTATGCTATTGTTTTTTTATAAAAATAGAAATTATAAAACAGAAAAGAGAAAATATGAACTTTGATTTTTTACCGAAATATCTGCCCTATTTTAATGATGGGATGATTGTCACAATTTTGATTTCAGCTTTCGTGGTTTTGATTGGAACACTCTTAGGGATTGTCACAGCCCTTGCCAAGATTTCTAAAATTGCTCCATTGCGCTGGTTGGCAAATATCTATATTGAAATTTTCCGTGGAACACCAATGCTCGTTCAAATTATGCTTGGTTTTGGCTTAATGGGAAGTCTATCTTTACCAACCTTTCAAGTTGGGATTTTACAACAAGATTTGGGGCGCTTGATTCCAGGGATTATTGTAATCTCATTGAATTCGGGGGCTTATATGGCGGAAATTGTTCGGGCTGGAATTGAAGCTGTTCCTCTTGGACAAAAAGAAGCAGCCTATTCATTAGGAATTCGCCCAAGACAAGCGATGGCAACCGTTATTTTACCTCAGGCTTTGAGAAACATTCTACCAGCCGTCGGCAATGAATTTGTGACAATTATCAAGGACAGCTCGCTTCTTTATACAATTGGAGTAATGGAAGTTTTCAATGGTGCACAAACAGTAGCAAATTTGACTTATCAAACCATTAGCCCGATGTTATTTGTAGCTCTCTACTATTTTGTAGTCACTTTTGTTGTCAGTCGCTTACTTGTTTTATTTGAAAAGAAACTCGGGAAAGGATATGCAAAATAATGAATGAATATTTAATCGAAATAAAAAATCTGCATAAATATTTTGGAAAAAATGAAGTCTTAAAAGGACTTGATATCCAAATAAAAAAAGGTGAAGTTGTTGTGATGATTGGCCCCTCTGGCTCTGGGAAATCAACTTTTTTAAGAACGATGAACTTATTAGAAAAGCCAACAGATGGTCAAGTCTATTTTGAAGGAGTTAATATTGCTGATAAATCAGTGGATGTCTTCAAACACCGAGAAAAAATGGGGATGGTTTTTCAACAATTTAATCTATTTCCTAATATGACAGTCCTTGAAAATCTATGTTTGGCTCCAGTTAAAACGGGTAAAATGACCAAAGAAGAAGCTAAAAAAACGGCGGAAGATTTACTTCAAAGAGTTGGACTCTCAGATAAAGCAGAGGCTTATCCACAAGCATTGTCAGGTGGGCAACAACAAAGGGTAGCTATTGCTCGTGCTTTAGCTATGAACCCAGATGTGATGCTTTTTGATGAACCAACGTCAGCACTTGACCCTGAAATGGTTGGTGAAGTTTTAGCCGTGATGCAAGAACTTGCCAAAGAAGGCATGACAATGGTCGTTGTAACCCATGAAATGGGATTTGCTAAAACAGTTGCTGACAGAGTTTTGTTTATGGCTGATGGAACAATTGTTGAGCAAGGAAAACCGGCACAAGTTTTTGATTCTCCAAAAGAAAAAAGAACACAAGACTTTTTAGCAAAAGTCCTATAATTTAAAAGCTTATAGTTAAAGAGAATATCAAAAAAACGGCATGTCTGCTGTTTTTTTTCTGGTCTGTGGTATAATACTAATAAGACTGGTAAAGTGATAGAAGACAAATTATAGAAAAGAGAAAACAAAATGAAATATGAGGATATAAACGAAAATACTATAAAAATCACCTTGTCTTTTGATGATTTGACAGATTATGATATCAAATTATCAGACTTTTTCGGAAATCAAGAAGTCATTGAACAATTTTTCTATGAATTGGTTGATGAGCTTGGTTTAGAAAATCGCTTTGGAAATGTGGGAATGTTAACTTTTCAAATCCAACCTTTTCCTCAAGGTGTTCATATGATTGTTCATGAAGAAGCGATGCTAGGTGAAGGTGGAGAAATTCCAGATGACCCAGAAGAGTTTGAAGAATTGATGACTGGTTTTTATAATAAATTAAATGAAATAGGGGCAGATATGGCGCGCGAGCGAGGAATTACTGATTTTAAACCTGGGCTTGGTTTACCAGGAACAAAAAAAGACGAAGCTGAACAAGAGCCAGATTTTATTTATTACTCTATTCGTTATGAAGATATTATGTCTGTCTTAACAGGAATAAAAAATGTGAAGTTTGCTGATGAAGAATCAGAGTTTTATCGTTATGATGGCAATTTTTATCTTGTTGTTTTGGATAATCAAAAAGAAAAAGGCAAGATGCATGTTGAAAGTACCCGTTCACGAATGATGGAATATGGGGAAGCAACAAAAATGAGTCGAGAATTTTTGCAGGAGTATGGTGAATGTCTTATTGCGACACGTGCTTTAGATGTTCTTAGAAAAATCTAAATATGGTTGATACATTAAAAGAAATCCCCTTTGCACTTAAGTTCCTAATTGTTATTATTATCACTTTTGGTATCTCTGTGATTTTAACGCCAATTATGACTTTTGTGTCCAAAGCAATTGGTGCGGTGGACAAGCCTAACGAGCGTCGTGTGAATAAAAAACCAATGCCCTCTGCTGGAGGTTTGGTCATTTTCATTGCTTTTGCGATTGCGACCTTGTTTATTCTGCCACATATTGTTCATAATCAGCCTCCCATTCATTCGCAACCTCCAGTACATGGCGCAAGTCATCAGCCAATTCAGCTAGTCAGCTATTTTAGCTACATTTGGCCCTTTATTGTTGGTGCTGGAATTGTTGTTTTGACTGGTTTGATTGATGATATAAAAGAAATTTCACCTAAAATGAAACTTTTAGGATTGACAGTTGCGGCGAGTTTTATCTGGTTCTTTACCAATGCCCGCTTTGATAATTTAAAAATTCCTTTCGGGGGGCCTTTACTAATCTTTCCTGCTTGGTTATCCTTTATTTTTACCGTTTTTTGGATACTTGCGATTACTAATGCAATAAATTTAATTGACGGATTGGACGGACTAGCAAGTGGAGTATCAATTATTTCACTGACAACAATGGGAATTGTTTCTTACTTTTTCTTACCTAATCCAAATGTATTTTTACCGATTACCATTTTTATAATGGTGGCTGCAATTATGGGATTCTTTCCTTATAATTATCATCCAGCGATTATTTATCTGGGAGATACGGGAGCTCTGTTCCTTGGTTTTATCATCTCGGTTGCTTCTTTGCAAGGATTGAAAAATGCAACGGCTGTAGCCGTTTTGACTCCTTTATTAATTTTAGGAGTACCAATTACGGATACAATTATGGCAATGATTCGTCGTAAACTTAATCGTCAATCAATTGCAACGGCTGATAAACGACATCTTCACCATCGCCTAATGGCACTTGGTTTTACTCATCGTGGAGCTGTTCTAGTCATTTATGGAATTGCATCGATATTTGCATTTATATCCATTCTTTTGCAATTTTCAAGTCGTATCGGTGGGATTCTCTTAGTGATTGCTTGTCTCTTTGGATTGGAAATATTTATTGAACTTGTTGGAATTTTAGGCGAAAATCGGCAGCCAGTCTTAAAAGCACTGAAATTTGTTGGAAATTCTAGTTATCGTGATAAAGTTCTCCATTCTGATGAAGATGCAGATACAGATGAAAATGAAGAAGATATTGAAAATCATTCAATGATAAATGAGGAAATTGATGAACCAACACAAGAATTCCCAATTCAAAATTATCGTAGAAGTCGAAATAAAAAATAAGAAAAACCTCTAATTTTAGAGGTTTTTTTGATATCTAAAAATGCCTGTAGTCATTTATTATTTATATTGCGATTAATAAAAATAATGTATGCGAAAATAACAAATTTTGTCAATTTTTTGTTAGAATAGAGACTATAAATGTCAAATACAATTGACAATTCAAAGGAGCGAAAAAATGGCTACACTTGAAATTAAAAATCTTCATGTGGCGATTGAAGATAAAGAGATTCTCAAAGGAGTCAATCTAGTCATCAACACCAATGAAATCCATGCGATTATGGGACCTAATGGGACTGGTAAATCAACATTATCTGCTGCAATTATGGGAAATCCTAATTATAGCGTGACACAAGGAGAAGTTCTTTTTGACGGTCAAAACGTTTTAGAAATGAGCGTTGATGAAAGAGCTCGTCTTGGACTTTTCCTTGCCATGCAATATCCATCTGAAATTCCAGGAATTACGAATGCAGAATTTTTGCGAGCAGCAATGAATGCTAAACGTGCTGAGGATGACAAAGTTTCTGTTATGGAATTTATCAAAAAATTGGATAAAAATATGGAAGTTTTGAGCATGAAAGAAGAAATGGCTGAGCGCTATCTCAATGAAGGCTTTTCTGGTGGTGAAAAGAAACGTAATGAAATCCTTCAACTTTTGATGTTAGAACCAACTTTTGCCATTCTTGATGAAATTGACTCAGGACTTGATATTGATGCTTTAAAAGTTGTTGCTAAAGGTGTTAATTCAATGCGTGGTGAGAAATTTGGGGCATTGATTATTACTCACTATCAACGTTTGCTTGATTATATTACACCAGATGTTGTCCACATTATGATGGATGGTCGTGTGGTGAAAACAGGTGGCGCAGAACTAGCTAAACGTCTAGAAACTGAAGGATATGTCAATATCGCTGAGGAACTTGGTTTAGAATATAAAGAAGAAGTTTAAGGAAAGGAGATAGTAAGTTATTTTTGCTTACTGACAGAGCTGTCAGTAAGTCTAAAGTTCATTAATTTACTGACAGAATGTTTTGTCAGCAAATTAATGAATTCAGTTAAGAAAATGCAAACTTGCTAATATTAATTATGAATCAAGAAATCTTAAACTTTTCACAAATGCATGCTGAACCAGCTTGGTTATCAGATTTACGTCAAAAAGCTGCACTTGAATTTGAAAATCTAGAATTACCTAATATTGAACGAGTAAAAATTAATCGTTGGGGCTTAGACCATTTAACAATTTCTGAAAACGAAGAAATTGGATCTGTTCCTACTTTTACGGAAATTCCAAATCATCCTTTGCTTGTTCAAGTCGGAAGTCAAACAGTTATGGAACAAATGACACCAAATTTGGCTGAACAAGGCGTAATTTTCACAGATTTCAATTCAGCTTTAACCGAAATTCCTGAACTACTTGAGGAAAATTTTGGTTCTGTGGTTCCATTTAATGAAAGTCGTTTAACAGCAGCAAATACTGCGACATTTAATTCTGGATTAGTTCTTTATGTTCCAGATGGTGTGGAAGTTCTTGAACCCATTGAATCAATTTTGATGCAAGAGGGTTCATCAGAAGTTCCTTTTAATAAACGAATATTAATTATTGTTGGGAAAAATGCCAAAGTTGACTACCTTGAACGTTTGGAAACAAGTGGAGAGCAAAGCTCAAAAGCAAAAGCAAATATTGTCGTTGAAGTAATTGCAAAAGCAGGAGCTCAAGTCAAATTTGCAGCCATTGACCGTTTAGGAGAAAATGTTACAGCTTCAGTTGTTCGTCGCGGATTGATTGGTGATAATGCAACAGTTGACTGGTCTGTTGGTGTCATGAATGACGGAAATGTTGTTGCTGACTTTGATAGTGACCTCAAAGGGAATGGTTCTCATTCACAAATTAAAGTGGTTGGGATTTCAACAGGTCATCAAACGCAAGGAATTGATACAAGAGTGACTAATTTTGGTCTAAATTCGGTTGGTCATATCTTGCAAAATGGTGTAATTCTTGATAAAGGAACTTTGACATTTAATGCCATTGGTCATATTATCAAAGGGGCGAAAAATGCGGATGCCCAACAATCTTCTCATGTTTTAATGCTTTCTGATAAAGGACGAGGAGATGCAAATCCAATTCTCTTGATTGATGAAAATGAAGTAACTGCGGGTCACGCAGCTTCTGTTGGTCAGGTAGATGAGGAAGATTTATTCTATCTTCAATCTCGTGGACTTGATGAAGAAACTGCTAAACGACTTGTTATTCGAGGATTTCTCGGTTCAGTTGTCAGTGAAATTCCTGTCAAATCAGTCCAAGCAGAATTTATTGAAACTATTGAAAGAAAGCTGGGCATGTAATGCTTGAAGGCATCAAAAAAGATTTTCCAGTATTGAATCAAATTGTTAATGATGAACCTTTGGTCTATTTGGACAATGCGGCAACGACTCAAAAACCTTTGAAGGTTTTGGCTGCGATAAAAGATTATTATGAAAATGATAATGCTAATGTCCACCGTGGTGTTCATACTTTGGCAGAGCGAGCAACTGAAAAATACGAAGCGGCGCGTGAAAAAGTCCGTCATTTTATCAATGCTAAATCAACAAAAGAGGTTTTGTTTACTAGAGGAACAACGACTTCAATCAACTGGGTTGCTCAATTTGCTGGGCAAATCTTAAAAGCAGGTGATGAAATTGTCATTTCGATTATGGAACACCATTCTAATATTGTTCCCTGGCAAGAAGTTGCTAAGAAAACTGGAGTAATCTTAAAGTTTGTCTATCTTAAAGATGGTCAGCTAGATATGGCTGATTTACGTAAAAAAATCACTAATCAAACTAAATTTGTATCGATTGCTCATGTTTCTAATGTATTAGGGACAATTAATCCAGTAGAAGAAATTACCAAAATTGCTCATGAACACGGTGCTTACATGGTGGTTGATGGTGCACAATCTACACCACATATGGCGATTGACCTTCAAAAAATGGATGTCGATTTCTTTGCTTTCTCAGGTCATAAAATGATGGGACCAACCGGAATTGGCGTTCTTTACGGCAAAGAAGAACTTCTAAATCAATTTGAACCTGTCGAATTTGGGGGAGAAATGATTGATTTTGTTTATGAAAGTCATTCAACATGGACAGAACTTCCTTGGAAATTTGAAGCTGGCACACCTAATATTGCGGGTGCTATTGCTTTAGGAGCTGCGATTGATTATATTCAAGAGCTTGGAATTGACCAAATTCATCAACATGAAATTGAATTGATTGATTACCTCATGCCTAAACTTCAAGAAATTGAAGGCTTAACCATTTATGGACCGAAAGATAATGTAAAAAGAGGCGGTCTAATTACTTTTAATATTGAAGGACTTCATCCGCATGATGTCGCAACTGCCCTTGATATGGAGGGAGTAGCTGTAAGAGCTGGTCACCATTGTGCTCAACCTTTATTGAATTATCTCGAAACTCCGGCAACTGCTAGAGCAAGCTTTTATCTTTATAATACAAAAGCTGATTGTGATAAATTAGTTGAAGCAATTAAAAAAACAAAGGAGTTTTTCAACCTTGATTAATATGCTTAATTGGGTCGCCTCCCTCCCACTTTGGTTGGCAACCACATTTCTATTTGTTGTTGTTTTCTTTAGAGCTCAATGTACTTTTTGGTTAGGAAAATTGAGTTATCATGGAATTTTGAAAACGAAGTGGGGCAAAAAACTTGAGAAAAATTCAGAGACTTCCGCTGGAATTTTAGCCATTCAAAAAATGGGTTGGCCAATTATTCCTCTGTCTTTTTTAACAGTCGGTTTTCAAACTGCTGTTCAATTTGGCGCTGGTCTAACAAATTGGTCTTGGTATAAATACACATTGGCTGCGATTCCAGGTTACTTAGCTTGGGGATTTATCTATGCCTCAGGAGGACTAAGCCTATTTCGTTCACTCGTTCAGGGTTCGATTGGCTTACTCATTCTATTTATCATCATCATTTTAGCTGTGGTAATTGCAGCAAATCTCGTCCTTCGTTATATTCGTAAAAATGGAATAAAAACGGATGATTAGAGAACAAGAATAATCAAAAAGTTACTGACAGAAATTTTATAAGTCATTAAAGAAGGCTGTCAGTAACTTTTAGAATTTATTTTTATCAATATTAAAATAAAGAAAGTGTGAAAATGTGGCTTTATCTAAATTAGATAATCTATATCGTGCAGTAATTCTTGACCACTCATCAAATCCACGTCATGCTGGAGAATTACAGACAGGATGTATGGTTGACCTCAACAATCCAACCTGTGGTGATGTGATTCGCCTGACTGTTGAATTTGAAAATGATGTCATTTCAAACATTGCTTTTAGCGGTCATGGCTGCACAATCTCAACAGCTTCAGCTTCAATGATGACCGTTGCTGTTCTTGGAAAAACAAAAGAAGAAGCAAAAGAGCTGGCAACTATTTTTTCAGCAATGGTGACTGGTGGAACTGACGAACGACAAGAAGAACTTGGGGATGCTCAGTTTCTTGCAGGGGTTAGTAAATTTCCAGCTCGAGTAAAATGTTCCACTCTGGCTTGGAATGCCCTAAAAAAAGCCATTGATGTTGGTGAAGCACAAGAAACAGTAATTCATGGCGAATAGCTAAAAGTTACTGACAGATTTTTTATCAGTAAATAAAAACTCGTCAGTAAAACTGAGGAGCCTGTCAGTAGCGACTGAAAAGAGTTTTTTGCCAATGAATGAAGGACTTGTCAGCAAAGCTGGAAAGTCTGTCAGTAAAAAGCGATTGAATTGAGCTTTTTATCAATGGATAAAGGATTTGTCAGCAAAGCTGACAAGTCTGTCAGTAATAAATATGCCAAAGAGGAAGAAAAATGACAGAAAATAGTACACAAGAAGTCGTCAAAGACCTCGAAGAATATAAATTTGGATTTCACGATAATGCAGAACTTGAATTCACAACAGGTTTAGGTTTGACCGAAGAAGTCATTCGCGAAATTTCTGAAACAAAAAATGAACCTGAGTGGATGTTAGAGTTTCGTCTGAAATCTTTTGAAGCTTTTAAAAAATTGGACATGCCAAAATGGGGCCCAGATCTTTCTGGTATTGATTTTAATGATATTGTTTATTATCAAAAACCATCAGCAAAAGCTGCGCGTTCTTGGGAAGACGTTCCTCAAGAAATCAAAGACACTTTTGAAAAAATTGGTATTCCAGAAGCTGAACGTTCATATTTGGCAGGAGCTTCTGCTCAATATGAATCAGAAGTTGTTTACCATAATATGAAAGATGAATTTGAAAAATTAGGAATTATTTTCACTGACACTGATTCAGGATTACGTGACTATCCAGAAATTTTCAAAAAATATTTCAGTAAACTGGTGCCACCAACGGATAACAAATTGGCGGCCTTAAATTCTGCCGTTTGGTCTGGTGGGTCATTTGTCTATGTTCCTAAAGGAGTCAAATGTGAGATTCCGATTCAAGCCTATTTCCGTATTAACAACGAAAAATCAGGACAGTTTGAGCGGACATTGATTATTGTTGAAGAAGGGGCGTCTATTCAGTACGTTGAAGGATGTACTGCACCAACTTACTCTGCAAGTTCACTTCATGCAGCAGTGGTTGAAATCTTTGTTGAAGAGGGTGGTTATATGCGCTACTCTACTATTCAAAACTGGTCAGATAACGTCTATAATCTGGTTACCAAACGTGCTGCTGCAGAAAAAAATGCGACGGTTGAATGGATTGACGGAAACTTAGGTTCAAAAGTATCCATGAAATACCCAGCCGTTCATTTGAATGGACCAGGAGCGCGGGGAACAATGCTTTCAATCGCTTTTGCTGGAGCAAACCAAAATCAAGACACAGGTGCTAAAATGATTCATAACGCACCAAATACTTCAAGTTCAATCATTTCTAAGTCTATTGCCAAAAATGGTGGAGCAGTCAATTACCGTGGACAAGTTACTTTTGGAAAAAATTCTAAAAAATCCGCTTCTCATATTGAATGTGACACAATTTTGATGGATGATTTATCAAAATCAGATACCGTACCATTCAATGAGATTCATAATTCACAAGTTGCCTTGGAACACGAGGCGAAAGTGTCAAAAATTTCAGAAGAACAACTCTATTATTTGATGAGTCGTGGACTTACAGAAAAAGAAGCAACTGACATGATTGTCATGGGCTTTATTGAACCCTTCACCAAAGAATTGCCAATGGAATACGCTGTTGAATTAAATCGTTTGATTTCTTATTCAATGGAGGGTTCTATCGGGTAAAATGATAAAGTGTTGTTATATCAACATTTTATGATTGTTTTTTGTGAAAAACAATTCCAAAGGGGCATAAAAGGGGCAGATATTAATAAGTTAATTAATTAGTGATATATACTGATTAATTAACCATTGTGTTTGTGCCCCCCTAAAAGTAAATTATGCCCCTTGCAAATAAAAAGTGCCCCTTGTAATTGAGAGGCATTTTTTATTTAATCTCATTTAGTTTTTTAACAATATCAATCTTAACAGATTTTGTGACGTGTGAATAGATGTTAAGAGTTGTCTTATAGTCGGTATGCCCCACTCGATCCATTGCAGCGCTTAGAGGTATTCCAAGTTCTGCCAATAAAGCAATGTGAGAATGCCTAAAAATATGGGATGTAATATGCTTTGTTATTCCAACTTTTTCTGCAGCTCTCCTTACAACCACATTGAGGGTGTCCAAATCAACTGCAGCGCCATTAACAGTAAAGAAAATATAGTTATCTTTATTAAAATCATTACCTTTCAAAGAGCGATGAATTTCTAATAACTCAAGTTGTTCTTGGATTATATTTTTAATATTCTCTGAAATTGTTATTGTTCTGTAAGAGAACTCAGTCTTCGGAGTGGTTTTTATTTTCAACGCCCTGTCATAAGTGCCGTTAATTGTTACTGTCCCGTTTTCCAAATCTATTTCATCAATTGTAAGAGCAGCTGTTTCACCATAGCGAGCACCAGTATATGCCATAAATTCTACAAAATTGGCAATATGCTCAACTCTTGAAGTTATTCTCAGAACAGAAAGAATTTTTTTAATATCACTTAATTCAAGATAACTATCTCGTTTTTCCTGAACTTCATTAAAAGTTTTTATTTTTTTGGGAGCTTTAACAAAACTGGCTTCATTTACTTCAAGATAACCCATCCTAACTCCGAAATCTAGAATGGAGTGAAATCTTTTCTTGAAACCATTGTAGTAGCTATAGGCATAGCCCTCGTCCATCATCTCATTTACTAAATCTTGGATTAACCGGCGATTTACATTTCTAGCTTTTGTATTTTTACCGATTTTCTCTAATATGCGATTATCATTGGCTGTTGTTCCACGAAGTGATGAGGCTTTGACCGTTGGAGACCAGTTTTTATAATATTCATCATATAAATCAACAAAAGTGATATCACTTCCTTCATTATGAGAAAGTATTTTATTTATTTTTTCAGTTAATTCTTTAAGTGCACTTTTTTGTGCTCGTGGTGTTTTTTTATCAAGGGTTACAGAAACCTTTTTTAATTTCTCTGTCAGTGGATCACGGTATCTTTCAAAATATTTATACTTCCCATTTGGTAAATCTTCTATCCACATTTGATTTTTACTCCATTTCTTGCTAAAATTGAGTACAGTAAAACAGCTTCATCTGAAGTGTTTATACTGTATCTGATATTTAATCCACCCTCGTCCGACCAAAGATAGGGTGGATTTTTTGTTTATTTTAATAATTTCGACTTTTGAATTTCAAATTCTTCTTGTGTAATAGCGCCTGAATCAAGTAATTCTTTAAATTTCTTTAATTCATCAGCTATACTGGTAGTTGATGAGGTAATTTGCATTGATTTTGAATAAATCTTTGAATTAGTATTGATTTGATTAATGAATTTCATGGCTTTATCAATATCTTTTTTATCTCTTTTAACTTCGGCAGTCCAGACAAAATCTGGTCCTTCGATTGTTAGATATTTCTCTCCTCCTTTTTTCTTCTTTGCAGCAAAAGCAAATACCCCGAGCGCAACAAGTCTCGTCATTGTCACTCGAGCTTGAAGCTCGGAACCAGATTCTAGTCTTGCAGTGACATCATTAAGTGGTTTTGTTTCAAATCCTTTGCTAATAGAATCTTCACTCAATTTAAAACCAAATTTAGAACTTGAAGAAGTAATTAGCGAAGCACCAGCATTTTTTAATACCTCGGTTTGTGTTCTGTTTTTTAATTCTTCCATTTTTTGAGGATCTTTTTTTGCATCAAAATACTCATTGAAAGATTTCGCTTTTAATAATTCCTTAAATCCCATAATTTTCTCCTTACCAGTTTTGTGATGGTGCACATTATATACTTATAAATCAATTTCTACTTTGACAGCTTGACCGATTACAGCTGCTGGATTGTCTTGTGTAGCAAATTGGTCTTTAAATTCTTTGTTGATTGACACAAGTCTCAAGCAATCCATTTCGTGATAAACTTTCTTTAAAGTTGCCTGACAATCATCTTGGAAAAGAACAGCTCCAATAGTACCGTCAGTCACATCAGGAACAGATTCAATTAAAACATAAGATCCAAATGGAATCTTTGGCTCCATGCTATGCCCATCAACCATTAACCAATAATAATCACGAGCAGAAGATAAGAAGTGCGCAGGTACTGGTCTTGTACCGTCGAAGTTTTCTACTGCATCAAGAGGAAGTCCGGCCGCTATCCTACCAAGAATAGGAACATCTACCATGTCTTCATCAGGCTCATATTCCATAGTATTTGCAGGCATAACGAAATTCTCTAATATCTTTCTACTTATGTATGGTGGTAAATCATCAGGTATCTTATTAATCGGAATCACTTTAGATTCTTTTTTCTTTTCTTGGTTTTGCTCATCTAATTGATTGGTTGCAGTTTTTAAAACTATTTTTTGTCTTGGCTCTTCGAGTTGCTTCATTGCGTCAATAGTTTTTTCAATAATAGGAAACTCATTTTCGCTTACCCATTCATCGCTAAATCTTGGGTCTATATCAGATTTTAAAATCCCAAAGAAACTAGCAATTTTTTCAACATTACCAGGATTAACCAAAGTTTTTCCGCTAGTATAATCACTAATAGTACTTTGGGCTATTCCAGTTCCTCGTTGCAAATCTGCAGGTTTCTTGTTGAATTTATTTAAATATTTTTTTATATTACCTGCAATAATAGGCTTTAATGCTTCTTCTCTTGGCGTTAATTTTGATCTTCCCATTCCCATCTCCCTTTAATATTTAAATATATTATACCGAAAAAAATCGGTAGTGTAAATAATAAAAACTAAAAAATATCGAATAAAATCGTTTTTATAGTTGACACCGAATAAAATCGGTGTTATAATAATCTCATAAAGTCAAACAAGCGAACAATCATGGAGCATTCAGTACGGCGGACGGAACGGGCTCAAATGACGGTACACGACGTATCCACCGCGACGTAAGTAGCAAGTTTGGCAAATAAAAAGCCCCAGAGGGGCGGAATTATTTTTCTTTAAATATATCCTGTGTTATTCCAATTATTAAGAAAATTATAATTAGGAATAATGGGTCATTAGGTTTTACTAGAGAAATTAGAGTTGATAAAGCAGACGAGTAACCAAAGTTTGAAAGAATTCTATCGAAAGAGTAGGAGACGCCATGATTAAGCGATTCTTTAAAAAGTTTACACGAGACAACAAATTCAAAAAGCGAATATTGCAACGTTTCTATTTTCTCGGTTTTGCTGTTTACATCTCCTTTGCTTTTGGTACCACTTTGGAAACTGTTGGGCTTTACTTCTTGATTGGTATTTATGGCACTATTTTTGATAAGTAATTCAAGATTTTCTTGAATTGACAAAATAGAATTACCAGGAGAAGTGTTCGAGAAAATGTTAGAAGTAGAGAGAAAACTTAAAGATGATTGAATTTCTCGTAAGACTTTTTCATTTCTATTAATTAACTCAAATGCTGAATTAATTTGATTCTTAGAAAGATTAGCAGCTAATTGATTAGGAAATGCAAAAGAACCAGGATTAATTTTCGGTAAATTAGTAAAGATATCAGTCGGATACTTTATGCTAGACATAAGATTAATAGCCTTATATATTGGCAAAACATCAGGAGTAAGATAAGTTGCTGGCATAATAGATTTGTACATCTCGAGGGTTTTAGATATTGAATCAATTGTATTTGATATTCTTTTCGAATCCATGTCGTTAAAAGGCGACGTTAAATAATCTTTGGTCATAAAATCTCCATTCTATATTCTGATTAGACACCTTAATTATATCACGGAGTTATGATATCGCTAACAGTGAGCAGGGAAGACTGGCGAACAGGTTCGATTCCTGAACTTCCCTTACTGCGTATGCAGAAATTTTAAACACAGAAAGGAGCCAGTATGGCAGAGAAAACACCACCAAAAATCAAGCTAAAAGCTGCAAGAACCAATGCTGATTTTTCAGCTAAAGAAGTTGCTAAAATTGTTGGTAAAAACTATCAAACTATTTTAAGTTACGAAAAAGATAGCACTGAAATTCCTATGAGTTTAGCAAAAAAATTAGCTGAAATTTACGATTACCCTATTGATTTTATTTTTTTAGGAAAAACAACCGAGTATAAACGGTTTAAATCATATTAGAAAACTGAAATAAGAAAGGATTCAAAAATGAACCAATTAATTACAATCACACAAAATGAAAACAACGACCAAGTAGTAAGCGGTCGTGAACTACATGAATTTTTAGAAGTAAAAACACCTTATCATATTTGGTTTGAAAGAATGACAGAATATGGATTTACTGAAAACGTTGATTTTATAGGTTTTGAACAAAAAAGTTCAAAACTAGGCGGTCGTCCAAGTGTTGACCATGCGTTAAAAATTGACATGGCAAAAGAAATTTCCATGATTCAGCGTAACGAAAAAGGAAAGCAAGCTCGTCAATATTTCATTGAAGTTGAAAAAGAACTCAAACAACAGCTTTTACCGCAAACTCCTGAACAACAAATCGCATTACTTGCTCAAGGTAACGTGAACTTGAATAAAAAAGTCGAACAAATCGAAAATTCAGTTCTTGATTTGACTGACCGATTCGGACTTCCTTCAAATAAAGCTAAAGTTTTGCAAAAGAAAGTAGCAAGCAAAGTTTATATGTTTACTGGTGGTAAGTATTCAAATGCTCATAAGAAATTAGGAGCCAAGGTATTCAGAGAGTTTTATAAAGATTTGAACAATCGCTTCGATGTTGTGAAGTATAGCGATATTCCATTAAGCCGTTATGATGAAGCAACAGAATATCTTGACATGTGGCAACCTTCTTTCAACACAACACTTGAAATTCGTGGACTGAACTCACAAACCAGTTTTGATTTTGAAGCTTAGAAAGGAAATTAATATGCCCTATGCAAAAATAACCTATCTACCTGTAGAAAATGCAGAAGATGCAGAATGGTGTGACAAAAAACACCTTATGGAAGTCTGGCAAGGCTTGTCAAAAGGCACATTAACAGCCTGGCTCACTGAAATGAGAGACCGACCTGAATTTAAAAAAGGTGTACTCAATCCAACTCACGGTCTTGTATTTATCAATAAAGAAATATTTAAAGAGTTTGTAGAGTGGAAAGAAGCAACTCGTTATAAGAGTTATAAAAAATAGGAGTTACTCATGACCTACACATACATAGTCAACCCAGAAAAATTAAATGCGGTGCTCCGCTAGAAAAGAGAACGAAATGAAAGATATTAGTATAGAAATCAAAACAGAGGGAATGGATGAATTAAAAAAACTGCTCAACAAAGCTGTAGAGCAAGTTGAACAGTTAGAAAGCACATTAACTCAAATTAAAGAACTTAAAATCCAAGTTGTTTAGCATAATAATCAGTAGCAGCATCTTTATACATTTCTTCCCAAGAGTTAAAGCTTGAATTTTGGTTAATAAATATATCAAGTTCATCCTCAGGTATCCCTTCAACGTCTGACCAATCAAATTTACTGGCATCAGCAAAATCTTCGAAAGAACTAAATTTTGTGTTGGATGACATAAAGTTACTATTAAATAATTCGACTAATTTAACTTCTCTTTTTCCATCAAGTTCTTTCGCCTTTTTAGCCATATTGTTGAATTTTTTCGATAGGTCATCAAAACCATTTTCACTCATATGAAATGCTCCTTTCTCAAATATTTTGAAAGACAGGAGGATGTTAGTTGGTATTAACGGATTTGTCCTGAATTTCATTAACTCTATTATACTGCTACATGATATTTTAGTCAACATAACATACTATATATTGTGTTTAATTATGTAAAAATCAAGAAAGGAACACTAAATGTTGTGGTCGAAGATAAAAACTAAACTTGTTGAGAAAAATATGACCGAGTATGAGCTTGGAAAAGTTACAGGACTTGGCGCTCAACAAATTCATCAATTTAAAAAAAGAAATTCTGAAAATCCTCGTTGGCTAACAATGGTCAAAATAGCGGATGCATTAGACATCAGCTTAGATGAATTCAGAGAGAAAGGACATTAAAAATGTTCGGATTTAAAACAGAAGAAGAAAAATTTAAACTTGCGGATTATGATCGCATGAAAAAAGAATTGGAAACAACTCAACAAAGTCTTGTTAATTGTGAAAAAAGTCGTCAAGATTGGATTGAATTTGCCAATGATTTGCAAGAAGAAAATCGTGAGTTGTTTGCAGAAAACATGCAGCATCATAAAAATGATATTGCCCGTCAGAAAATGACAAACAAGAATTTAACGATTGCAAAATAAAAAAGCCCGCACTGGCATGCGGACTAAGACGTGATATACATCTTTATATATTTTATATCTAGATTATATCACGATTCAACAAAAATATGAAATGGAGAGGATTAAATGACCGAAGAAAAACAACCGTTTAAAGTCACAAACGACAGCGAACTGAACTGGGCGCTTGGTAAATATAAAGAACATCAAATCCAATGTGACGAGTATGAAATTCAAGCTGAAGAATCAAGAAAAGCTATCGAAGAAAAATACAATGCCGAATTGTATGAAATTGAACAGCGCCGTTTAAAACTTCAAGCTGAAGAACAGAAAGACATGGATTATTTCAAAGGATTGGCTGAACAATATTATTTAACTCTTGAGACAAAGAGCCCTAAGAAAACAATCAATGGTAGTGTTCGATTTTCAAAAAAAGAAAATGTTTCTTATGACGACAATTTGCTCTCAGAGCTTAAAGAAAAAGGGTTCGACAAATTCATCACAGTTAAGACTAAAACGACTGAAAGCGTCAATAAAAAGGCACTCAAAGCTTTTGTAAAAGATGGCGGTCAGCTCGTGTCTGAAGATGGCGAAATCGTAGAGGGTTTCAAGTTTGATAAAACAGAAGAATTTACAGTGAAAGTTTGAGGTTTAGATAATGAAAATAACTAAAGCAACTGATATCAGTAGAACTCAATATTGGAGAGTATTGCTTTATGGTAAACCTGGACTTGGAAAAACTTCTGCAGTAAAGGGATTAACTGGTAGAACATTAGTTTTATCTCTTGATAACTCCCACAAAGTATTAAGTGGCATTCCAAATATTGATGTGAGAACAATTGATGATGAAGGATTAGAATCGTTTAACAGGAACGAACCGATCGAAGATATCAATATTTTTCTAAAAGAACTTGATGTCGTCATAAGTGATTACGATAACTTGGTCATTGATAATGTGACGAGTTTTCAATCAGACTGGCTTATTGAACGAGGGAGAAGTTCAAAAGGTGGTATTCGTAACGAAATCCAAGACTATGGGGATTGGACGAATTATTTCTTGAGAATAATGACCAAAATTTATGGACTCCCAATAAATGTCTATGTTACGGCTTGGGAAGACACTCAAGAAATTTCGCTTGAAGATGGTCGAGTAATCACCCAGTTTGTTCCAAAAATAAGAAAGCAAGTATTAAGTGAATTGCTTGGTTGGACGGATGTAGTAGGTCGGATTAAAGTAAACCCAAATACTGGAAATCGTGGAGCGATTTTAGAAGGTAACGATGGTGTTTACGCTAAAAACAGAATTGACAGTCGAACAGCTTGTCCGATTGATGAATTATTTAAATTTGAAGGAGAAAAATAATGCAATATAACAGAAATAACGTAAGTAGTCTTGGTGGGAAACAATTTGAAGCGGGCGTTCATATCGCTAAAATAACAAAAGTTGAAGCAGGCAAGAGTAAAACAAACAAAGACATGTTTAAGTTTACCATTGAAGGAATGAATGGAGAATCTACAAACAGTTACCTAGTGTTTGGGGAACAGTGGTCTGATTCAAACCTTCAACGAATTCTTGCAAGTATTGAAGATAATGGCCAACAAATCGCGCCTATTGATTATGGATATAACCGTGAAACAGTCCAATTTTTAACAAATCATAAAGTATTTATACAAATGAAAGAACGCACAGGTACGTATGTCGACAAAAACGGTAAAACTCAAAATAGTACTGGGACAGAGCATAAAGCGTTCTTAACTCACGAAGAATATATAAAATTTGGTGGCGGTACACAGCAAACTAATATTCAAGGCAATAATGCTCAAGGAGATCCGTTTGGAAATTCAGCACCAATGAATATTTCAGACGAAGACCTACCATTCTAATAAGTTAGTGCTGGAGGGTGGCGGAACGAGCCGTAAAGTCCATGAGTATTTAGTGTTTACACATAACCACTCATCGCCAGCTTTTAATTTGAAAAATAAAACTTGAAATAAATATAGAAGAAAGGAGAAAGTTTGGAACAAAGTACAAAATTCTTCAATCAAATCCCAGTTCCAATTGTGGAAGCTGATGATTTAAATGATTTTGAAAAACTTCTTTTTAGTGAAATATACACGATGGCAAATTCTTATGGAAGTATTTTTCCATCAAATGGATATCTTGCTAAAAGATACGGGAAAACAAAAGGAACAGTTTCAGCTAATCTGAAGCGTCTTGAAGAAAAAGGATACATAAAATTAGAATATGAGTTTGAAAATGGAGAAGTTAAAAAGAGATATATTTATCCCTATGTTGATAAATCGGTAGGGGGTATACCGAAGAATCCGCATACCCCTACCGAAGAATCATTAGAGGGTATACCGAAGAATCGTAAGTATAATATATCAACTAATAAATCAATTAATAAATCAAATAATAATATATCGGACAAGTCCGATAAAGAGTCTGATTTAGAAACTAGATTTAATAATCTTTGGAAAATATATCCTAACAAAAAAGGAAAACCGAAAGCTCTATTAGCTTATAAAAGAGCTGTAAAATCTGGAACGACAGATGAAGAGATTAAAACGGGTCTTGAAAACTATTTGGAAGAAATAAGAGTTAAAAATACCCAACAAAACTATATAAAACATGGCAGCACATGGTTTAACGGTAAGGGTTGGGAAGATGATTACGATTTAACGCCTATTCAAGGATTTAAAAATAGCAAAGTCGTCAAATCTGCTCCTAACTGGTCTAATCAAAGATTTGAAAAAGACGAAGAAACGCTGACAGCGGAAGAATTCGAGGAATATATGAATGGCTTGGACTCTTAAAAAACGTGCTCTTGATGAGGGGCTATCAGAATATTACCGTAGCTTTATTCCTGGGATTACCCATAAACAATACTGCAGATATGTTGAAAAAGCTTATGAAGAGGAAATAGTATTAAGTCCTATCACTTTTATCGCAATAGTTAAAGGTATTGACAATGAAAAAGCAACCGAAATATTTTTTGAAAAAAATAAAGAACTGACAGATTCAGGAGTAATTCCTGCAATTGCTAGATTTGGAGAAGCAAGTGAAGTTTAAATTTAACTTTCTCAGAAAAGAAATGATAAATGAGAATGATAACAAGGGCACAACTTATGGTTCAAGAATTGTAGCCAATAATACAAAGCAGCGTTTAAGACGGATTGCATGCCGAACAGCTCATGAATGGCTAGACCAGTCAGATGAAGTATTTGAGCAATTCCATGAGAAGCACCGTTGCGATGTGTTCGTAGTAATTTATCCGCCCAAACGCTTTAAATATGATCCACCAAATTATGAACCAACTTCTAAGGCATTAATTGATGGACTGACAGATGCTGGAATTTGGAACGATGATAATTACAACGTTATTCGAAGAACAAGTTTTGAGCATGGCGGGCTTTCTGGAGATACAAAGATGTGGAAAGTTGAGTTAGTAGTGAAAGAACTGACAGAATAGCATTTAATCATGAAAATTGCGGTTACATTTAGCGCTTAAAGCATTTCATGGATAAATTTATCACGAACAAGATAAAAGCGCTTAGAAGCTAAAATATGAGGTGTTAAATATGGGATATTACGACACAAGAAATGAAGCTAGGCGAATCAGTAAACTTGCTAGTCAAAATATATCGAGTGAGCAAACTAAAAAAGAATTTGAACTTGATGGTCAAAGCAAATTTAATCAAGAAATGCAGGCTGAGTTTCACGAAAAAATTAAAAAATTAGGAGGAAAAAATGAGTAAAACAGAGAAACCAAAAGGATATTCTTTGTTTGTTGATGGAAAATTAGTGGCAAAAGGGTCGCGTGAAAGTTTTTCCGCTAAGTACGGAGTATCGTTGGCAACGGTAGATACTTGGGTGAGAAAAGGGAGATTGCCATTGCGTGAAAGAATGCCATTAAAACATGCTGTGCCGTTCGGATACGAAAACTCTGATGAAGTGCCACCAGTCAGGAAAAGTCCAGGTAAAAAAGGAATTGCTAAAAAAGTTTATTCTGTCTATCAATCAGGGCATTTACTAGGAACGGGGACAGCAGACGAACTCGCAGAACAATTTCATGTTAAAAAGCAAAACGTTTATTTTTGGATCTCTAAAGGAAAACTAGATTATGACCAAATTGGAACTGTGAAATATGCCATTTTTAACGAAACAGAAACTAAAAAACGTTTTCCTCAACTTGACACGCAAGGAAATTATGATTTAAGCCTAGATGAGCGTAAAGAAAAAGAACGCAGAAAGCACGAAACAAAAGAAGAACGTAGATTGCGAAGAAATATCAGAGCGCAAATAGCAATCGAAGCCATGCAAAAAAATGAATTTTGAGGACACGAAAAATGACTAAGTTTGAAGAAGAAGTAAAAAGACCGGCTAATGGTCCACTCACTGAACTAAATAATAATATGCAAGAAGTTTTCAGCCAATACCGCAAAATGCGCCAGTATGCTGACTATCTTGAATATGAGTCGAAACAGAAAGATGAACGTATTCTTAAGCTCGAAAATGAAAACTCATTCATACGAGATGAGCGTACTACATTCAATTCAAACGGTATGGCAGTTGAACCTAAACTCCAACAGCAAGCCCTGCCAGTCGTGCCTGAGTGTGTGGCGGAATTTATTGAAGATTGTAAAAAAGAAGGGGATTGTTTATTCGGTGTTTTTGCAGACGCAACAAGAGTTGAACACGATATGCCCGATTTGGTTTATTTTTGGCTGGGCGATGAAGGTAATAACGATGAGTTATTCGCTCGTGCATGGCTAGACGGCTACACAGTCGAAAAACTGCAGCTGTTCAAACTTATTTTTCCAAACAGTACTGCTGTTTTACAAAAAGATGGAGAATTAAACTCTTTTGCGGATACAGCTTATAAAAGATATTTAATTAAAAATGCAATGACTGAACAAGAAATCAAGTCAATTGATGAGCGTTACTGGCAGTTTGCTGTGCCTGTGGAGGACGAAGAATGAGCTTAGAATTAGTAGATACACCTAAAGAGCTAGTCGAAGAGTACGGAAGCAAGTGCCTTATGGGAACAGATAAAAATGGTCAAGTATTTTTCACAAAAGCACAAGTAACGTTTATAGAATTGGTTGAGGACGGAGGATGAAATACAAAATAATCGATGGCAGCAACACAGCGCCTAAAACTTTTGAAATGGAAGTATCGCAAGCTTTAAATAATGGCTGGAAATTGCAAGGTGGTATAGCAGTTACAGAAGTAGGTCCTGATACATACTACTATCAAGCAGTAGTTAAAGAGTGAAGGAGACAACATGACTGAAAAATCAGAAGAACGCATCTATCGTGAAGCTAAAAAAGAATAAATATGAGAAAAAATGGAGTGCACCCAAGCAATTATTTTGAAGGATGGGTTGTAGATTATATTGATTCTTCCACCACCGATAAACTTTCGGTTGAAAAACTCCAAGAACGTTGTGATAGATACGAAAAGGCACTGACAGAAATTTCTAAAACGAAAGATTTTTATAGAAGTGGACGTGATCATTGGGAAGAATTTTCACAAGATGCTTTGAAAGCACAAAAAGCACTCGAAGCGATTGGAGGGGGTGGATGTCCAGTTGGTCCAGTAGGTAAGAATGGTTTGACAAAAGAAGAACTTGAAGGGAGCGGCGATGAGTGAAGAAATTCAAGGTTGGAGAGATATTATCCAACAAAACGGGAAAATAAAACGTACCCAGCTCACGATCCCGAAAAGCGTTGCGGATGAATTGGAAAAATATGATTTTGAACTTACTAGTAAGGGTCTTATGTACAGGAATATAGATGATACATTGGTAGAGTTTTCCAGAGTAACATATGATGAAATACCACAGTTAATTGTTCAAACTATTGCTGGTAATTATCGAATAGTATTCGCTTACCTCAATCCGCTTACTCGTGATTTAGTGAAAGTGGTGTAATATGACCGACAAACTAATATCGCTGGTCAATGACTGGTGGGGAGGGATTGAATGAAACAATATTGGGTAATTGAAAATCATTTGGACGGAGGGTTTTATCTGCTGCCAGAAGATATTCCAGAAGAAGAATTAGGAGAAATTGAAACTCCTTGTGAGATGTGTGGAGACCACGATTCAATTATTGGTCAGTTTTCAGACTGGAAGCAACTAAAAAAAGAAATGACTGATGATGAAGGTTGGTGTCCATATTCAGATGAATATTTGCAATCAGTATTTGAGGAGGACAATCAATGAAACTTTTGTGTAAGCTGTTCGGGCATAAGTGGACGTTTGAAGATAAAAAATTGCTTCTATTGCCATATGGAAAACATCACTGTGAGCGTTGCGGATTGCTATATAAATATAACGAATCAGAGCCTGATACATACGTTAAATGGCTTGATAAACACATGGATTGAACACAAAAAAACTCCTGCTAGACAACAAATAGCAAGAGTTAAGTATGAACTGGCCGAGTTCTAATTTAATGTAAAATAAATCCAAAATCTAGATTAATTTGACCAAGATTATTGTAGCACTATTAACATTATTTTGTCGTTAACAAATGGCAACAAAAAAGTCTCGGTTGGCCAGTCGAGACATGGATAGTTATTTTAAATTCGCTAGTTATATTTTATCCAATTTTATTATAACACTATTATAAAACAACTATTGTTAACAAAAGATAATATAAAAGCTCGAGTTGACCAAGCTCGAGCGAAATACGAATTTACAACTTATTATAATATTTTTGGTCAGTTATATTATATCACACATAACAATAATTTATACCAAAATAAAAAAGCCCGAATTGACCAAATTCGAGCTTCGCATGTAAAAAATAACACTTTTTCATTTTATTTTGTGGTCACACATATTATATCACACATACTGAGCTAGGAACTCGCTAAACTCAACTGGAGGAGAAAAAATGTCACAAGAAATTACTGTTGATTTTTCAGAACAAATCGCTAAAACACAAACTAAAATTGATAGGCTTCAAAAATTGATTCATCATGTTAGAAATCAAAACATTGTTTTGGATGATTTTAAAAATAATCATATACCTGATGATACAAAATTTGAATTAAACTTGGGAGGAGTTTTAAAATGTTCAGTTAAGATTAATGTTGGAACGCTCATCCCTTTGTTGGAACAAAATATTGAAGATAATACAGCTCTTATTAATGAGTTAGCAAAAGAACTTGGAATTGATATTAATTAAACAAAAAAGCCCACGGCAATGGGCTTCGGCAACTGATTTATCTAACTTAATTATACCACAAAAGGAGAATTTGATGAATGGCAGATAAGTTAGATAGAATTATTGGAGATTACGTGAATGGCAGACTTGAAGCCAGAATAAAATCAATTGAAAGCAGATATCTTTATAAGCAAAAAGTAGATAACTTGGGCATTCGTACAGCTTATTCTGGTGGTTCTGAACAGTTAAGTCATGTTATAAATCAAGAAAAGCTTGAGAGTGACGAAGAATACATCAAGCTCAAAGACCTGATGTACCAATTCAACCTATGGTATGACTCCTTGATTTACAATGAAAAAGAAATTGTAAGGCTAAAACACTTCGGTTACGGTGGCCTTACTTGGTACAGAGTGATAATGGAACTTGATAACGAAGGAATTGAGATTTCAGAAAAGAAAGCTAAGTTTATTTATTATCGCTTTAGAAAGGACATTGACCCTCATATTATTAGTTTTATCTGAAATCATGGGACGAATTGGGAGAAAAATAGCACGTTTTCGGCATGAAATTGGCACCTCAACCCTTGTTTTTGCTGATATACTTGTATTATGAAGTAAAAGGCAAAAGCACAAATTTCGGAAAAGTAAGGTTGAATTTGCTTCATAAGCTTGTCAGGGTTCGACTCCCTGACTTGCTATTCGATTGCATTGCTTAATACCGATGCATGGAAAAATATTTAAATTAT
>JAFEHB010000380.1_pt1 | contig 34745 bp, 19 predicted proteins | sample 9267121 | NCBI WGS metagenome assembly JAFEHB01 (sample SAMN17103336, study PRJNA684904) | human gut metagenome | isolation source: diarrhea sample from child under the age of five | host: Homo sapiens | place: South Africa: Mafikeng, Mafikeng Provincial Hospital | collected 2019-09 | reverse complement strand
AAGACTTTGGTTAGGCCCACGTCCGAGGGACTCGGTAACCTTCCGCATTTCTTTTTATGGAAGCTATTGTAGACAAGCCCAAAGCCAGAATAATCATTATGACCGGTGAACGGTATTTATTCTCCGATAAACGGTATTTAGGCAGCACTTGGGGACGATCCTTGTTTGGTGCATTGGGGACAGGTTACTTTGCAACAATCATGAGTTGCGGTGAAATAGGGACTGAAAAGCCACTCAAAAGGCCAAAACAGTCCGTATTCCACCGCAACTTCAAGACGTTGGTGCATATGAACCTGTCCCCCCTGCACCAAAAAGGGCTCCGAGCAAAAACATGCCCGGAGCCCTCTGGTCGCCTCGCTCTAGCGCGCGACGCGTATGTTACTTGCGCTTGCCGCCGCCATCGCCGGGACGACGGGAGCTGCCGCCGCGCTTGCCGCCACGATTGTTACCATAGCTGCCACGGTTATCGCGACCGCCGGCACGACCGCCGCGGGAGCCGGCCTGGTTGCCACCACGTCCGCGATAGCCGCCGCGGCGCTCCTCGCGGGTGTCGTCGTAGTTGCGCCAGTCATCGCGACGATCGCGGCTGGCACGCGGGTCGCGACGATCGCGCGACTCGTTCGAGCGACCGGCGCCACCGCGGCCGCCGTTGCCACGTGCGCCCTCGCGACGCTCGCCACCACGGCCACCCTCGCGGCTGCCGCGCTCGTCAAAGCGCTTGCCGCCACGGGACTCGCTGCCACGGCCACCGCGCTCGTCGCGAGAGCCACGGCCGCTGCGCTCATCACGTCCGCCGCGCTCGTCATCGCGACCGGAACGACGACGGTCACCCGAGCCACGCTTGCCGCCGCGCGAGCCGCGGCCCTCGTCCTCGCGCTCGACACGGCGACGGCCGCCACGGTCCTCGTCCTCGCGACGGCGGCGGTGCGCCTCGCCCTGGAACTGCTTAGCACGACGCTCGGCACGGTTGCCGCGCGGAGCCTGCTCAGCGGCACCGGCACGCTCCTCGGCAGCAACCTCGCGGGCCACGCTCTCCACGGCCTCATCCACGCGGGCCTGAACGCCCTCGCGCACGCGGGTCTTACCGCCGCGTTTGGGACGGCTCGGGCGCTCGCCGTCGCCACGGCGCTCGTCGCGACCGCGGTTGGAACGACCGGCCACATCGCCGTAATCGTCGCCATTGCGCTTGCCATCGCGGCGCGCCTGCTCAAGCTTCTTCTTGCTCTTGGACTTGCCACGCTTGGTCTTCTTCTTCACCTTAAAGGCCGCAGGATCGCGCTCGGGATCAACCGCCGGCGGGTTGGGACCCACGTGCAGGTCGCCGGCCTCGTAAATGTCGGCCGTCTTGTCCATGAGCTTCTCGATCTCGTAGAACTCATCGACGTCCTGCTCGGTTACAAACGTGATAGCCCAGCCCAGCTCACCGGCGCGGCCCGTGCGGCCGATGCGGTGAATGTAGTCGGTCGGCTCGGCCGGCACGTCAAAGTTCACGACGTAGCGCACGTCGCTAATGTCGATGCCGCGGGCGAGAACGTCGGTTGCCACCAGCACGTCGACGGTGCCGTCACGGAAGGCAGAAAGCGCACGCTCGCGCTGGGCCTGGCTGCGGTTGCCGTGAATCGCGGCGGCCTTGATGCCCTTGCGCTCCAGACGACGGCAGCAGCTGTCGGCGCGGTGCTTGGTGCGCATAAAGACGATAGTGCGCTCCGGGCCCTCCTTTTTGAGGAACTCGGGCAGCAGGTTGTTCTTGGCCTCGATGGACACCGGGAACACAAACTGGTCGACGGTGTCGGCGGTCGACGTGGCAGGCGCGATCTCCACGCGGGCCGGGTCGCTCACCAGGTCGGTGATCTCGCCCACGGCCTCCTCGTCAAGCGTGGCCGAGAACAACAGCGTCTGGCGCTCGGCCGGCGTCTCGCGCACAATGCGGCGAACGGCGGGCAAAAAGCCCATGTCGAGCATGCGGTCGGCCTCGTCGAGCACCAGCACCTTGACCTCGTCCAGGTGGCAAGCGCCCTGCTCGATCAGATCGACCAGACGGCCCGGCGTGGCGACCAGGATGTCGCAGCCGTACTTGAGCGCCGCGGTCTGGGGCTTGTAGCTCACGCCGCCCACGACGGTCACGGCAACATGGCCGGTGACGTCGGCAATCTTGCTCGCGACCTCGTCGATCTGCTGGGCAAGCTCGCGCGTGGGCGTGATGACGAGCATCACAGGGCCGCGGCCGTTGCCCTCGGGCTTCTTGGCACCGCGACGGCGGTTGCGGCCGCTACGCTCGCGCACGGGCTTGGGCGGAGCAATGTGCTCCAGGTTATTCATGGTCGGCAGCAAGAAGGCGGCCGTCTTGCCGGTGCCAGTCTGAGCGGCGGCAAGCAGGTCGCGGCCCTCGAGCACCACGGGGATCGAGCCAGCCTGGACAGGCGTGGGCGCCGTGTAGCCTAGGTTCTCGATGGCACGAAGCATCTCGTCCGAAAGTCCCAGCTCGTCAAAGGCGGGCAGGTTCTCGGTCGCGGACTCGACGGCCTGGGCAGCATTGGCCTCATCGGCGGCATCGAAGGCAGCCTGGGTCATGGCCTCGCGGGTCTCGTCCAGAATCTCGGCGTCCGTGACGTCGGATACAGAATTACGCATATGTTGTTGTTCCTTATCTGCACGCGTTATGGGCACGGCATGCGGCCGCGCGAGCGTGCTTAGTAGTGCGCTAATACATACAAAAACAGGTGCGCACAGAGAGGACGTTGCTCAGCACGCTGGCGATCGCTTTGGCAGCCCTATCACGCGCCGTCCAGACGCAGCAGCTCTAAGCGATGGAGCAGATTCGCCGCCGGTTAGTATACCCGTACTCCGCATGCCCCCACGTAAACCACAGATGACGGGGTCTGAGATCGCACAGAGACTCCCCCACCGAGCAACATCTCAATCTGTAACATCTACGGGGCAAAACCGGTCGTTACTGTTACAGATCGAGATAAACAATCTGAGCCGTTCGGAAACATCTAAATCTGTAACAGTTACGGGGCGAAACTGGTAGCAAATGTTACAGACCGAGACAGAAGACTCCCCCGTCAGACAATGTCTCAATCTGTAACAGTTACTCGGCAAAATCGGTCCTTACTGTTACAGATCGAGACAAACCGCTATCCAGGACACAACATCTCAATCTGTAACAGTTATCGAGCAAATTGAGCTGTAGATGTTACAGATTGAGATTATTGACCGGCGGGGTGGCACTGGCTCCAACGTCGACAACGACACCGACCCCTATTCCTTCACGAACTGCGGCGTGGGCGTGTTGTTTTCGAACGACCATGCGTTGAACTCCGAAAGCCCGCTCATCATGCCGCCCGTAACCCCAGTCATAACAGGAAGTGTGTAGCGCCCCGCTTTGCCGTAGCCCGTCTGTACCGAAAGACCCTGGTCGTCACCCCTATACACATTAATCCCGCCAGGCGACGAAGGGTTCAGCACGAACACCAGAGCCGCGTCGCCCGACTCTGCACCGGTAATTTCTTCTGAGCTGGTTACCAGGCCGCCGCCTCCGCCAATCCTAAATCCCTTATAGCCACTGTCGTCGATGTCCTCGAGCTCAATATCGTCTTTTCTAAAGAGCATGCGACCGCTCAGCTTCTTCCTCGAAAGAGAATAGTCCGTCGACAACTCGACGGAAATCGTCCCCTCATCCTCGTCATAGTTCGAAATCTTGAGGTAGATGTCCGGCGTGGCGGCGCCGCCGGAGTCCTCATAGGTACCCGAAATGTCGAGCATGGGGTCGGAATCGCCGTCATCGTCGTAGCGACCGGAATCCGAGAGGCACCATCCTTCGTCGTCTTCGAAATAGTACGAGTACTCCTGATGGTACGACGGGTCGTAGTACCAGGGCGCACCTCCGGGGATCTCCTGCTTAACCGTGCACGACAAGCCATCGAGCTCAGGGTCCAGGTCCGTCAGCCCGTTTTCCTCGTCAAAGTCGATGCCCCTCTTGGGTTCGGTCGACTTATCGTTGAGCTTCAAGGTCACGTTTGAAACCGTGCCACCCGAGTCCTTAACGCCGGTAAACGTAAAGTCCATCGTCGAGCGGAAGCTGCGATTCGCCGTGACGGCTTCGGCCGAGCCGCTCACCAGCCCATTGTTCTCCGTCACGCTGCTCACCGTGACGGACTTGACCTTGCATGTCGATGGATTGACATAATTGTTGGGAACGAAGCCGCCAAAACTCTCGCCATACTGCTCGTCCACCGTCTTTTCGACAGCCGCCGTCGTCTGGTCGACCATCTTTTGGTGCTGAGCCTTCTGCCAGAACGAGAATCCCGCAAAGCCACCGACGCCCACGGCAATAACGGCAACGGCGATGGCCAGGCCTACAGCGACCCTCTTTCCTCGACGGGGCTTCTTAGCAGGAGCCATCGGCATGGGGGCCGGAGCAGAGTCCGGCTGGAACTGCTGAGGTTGAGCCCAGTGCTGTTGCTCCGGCTGAGCCTGCGACTGATCCCAATACTGCTGAGCGTGATCGGCGGTATTCGACATCGGCTCGTCAAAACCCTGGTCCATGACCCGAGCGCCGCAAATGGGACAAAACGTCGTGCCCGGCACCAGCTCGCTACCGCAACTTGAGCACCTCATGGCATCTCCCCTCAACAATGCAGAGCCATCCACGCGAGCGAACGCGCTAGAAGCTCCTCAACCTCTTCTTGGCGCAAGCATATGGGAGATATCGCGAAAGACGTTGCGCAACAATTCCAAGCGGTCGTTTCCACGCCGCCGGCAGCAGGTTTGTCTCGATTCGTAACAGTTACGGGTCAAAACTGAGTCTTAGTGTTACAGATTGAGATGTTTCATGTGTTGGGTGGAGAACTATCTTGATCTGTAACAGGTAGAGGTTGAAATCCCGTCCAGTTGTTACAGATCGAGACGGAATCCGTACACACGAGCACCACTATTGGCGTCGTCCGAAGGTTTTCCGAACTGTTGCGCAACAACTTTGTCCTATACCGCAGGTACCATAGATTCGAACCTAAGAAACACCTAAAAGAAGGGAGCTCACCTTATGTTTTGCACGCAATGCGGAACGAAGCTGCCTGACGACGCGCGCTTTTGCACCAATTGCGGAGCGTCCGTAGCGCCCAAGGCAGCGACTCAGGCTCCGGCGCCCGCCGAGACACAGGCTGCTGAACCTGCACCCGCCGAGGCGCCCGCCGTTGATCCGGGTGAGACCGTCGTTACGCTCGATGCCGTTGAGCCGACGTCCGAGCCCGCACCTGCACCCGAGACCGTCACCGACCCCGGCGAGACGGTCGTCACGCTGGACGCTGTCGATGCAGATCCCGGCGAGACTGTGGTGACCCTCGACGCCGTCGAGCCCTCGGCCAATACCGAAGCCGAAGCATCTACTCCGGCGCCCGTCGACCCGGGCGAGACCGTCGTCACACTCGACGCCGCAGACCCGGAGTCGGCCGCCCCGACAGACACCGCCGAGCCTCAAGCTGATCAGACCGACCCCGGTGAGACGGTCGTCACACTCGATGCCGTTGAGCCCGCGACTGAGCCCTCGAACGAGCAAACCACTGAGCCGCAGCCCGCAGCCGACCCCGAGCCGGCCGCCGAGCCCGTCGTCATCGACGACGCCGCGCCCGTTGACGCCGCCGAGGCCAACGAGATCTTCGAGACCGACGACAACGCAGCCGTCGCTGTCGCCTTCCCCGGCGACGATGCAGCCGAGCCCGCAGCCGTCGCCGACGACCCCACTACGCTCGTCAATGTCAATGATGACCCCACCACCATCGCCGAGTTCGACGAGGATGCCCAGGCGACCGCCGAGGCCATGGAGTCGCTCGGCGTGGCACAACCCACGGCCGGCGCCACCGTCGTCGACCTGCCGCAGCAGCAGATGACCGACACCACCATGCAAGCGGCGCCTATTCCGCAGCCGCAGCCCCAACCGCAGATGCCCATGCCCCAGCAGCCGCAGCAAAAGAAGCGCCGCTGGCCGGTCTTCGCGGGCCTCGGTCTGGTCGCCGCCGGCGCCGCCGTGGCAGCCATCCTGCTACTCACGCCCAACGCCAACGCCGTCGAGATCACCTCCGGCAGTCAGGACGCCGTCGTGTGCACCGTCGACACCAAGGTCCTGCCCAAAAAGAAGGACCGCGTGATCCACAGCTACACCGCGACCCTCACGCCCAAGAACGGCGGCAAGAGCTACAAAATTAAGGTCAAGGGCGACGACGGCTTTACGATCGGCGACTTTGGCAAGGTCAAGCCCGGCGACTACAGCTGCAAGATCGAGGACACCAAGGGCAATACGGTCCAAAACTTCAACACCACCGTGGTCAAGAAGGACGACACCAGTGCTGAGAAGCCTGCCGAGAGCGTGACCGTCAACACCCCCAAGAAGGACGACGCCTCTACCAGCACGGACAACGGCAGTTCCTCGGACACGACCTCCAAGGACGACGCCAGCAGCGACGACGCCAGCAAGGACGACTCCACGACCAAGGACGATTCGAGCACGTCAAGCGACAGCACGAGCAGCTCCAAGCCCAGCAAGTCCGACAAGAAGACGGACAAGAAGACCGACACGTCCAAGGACACCACGAACACCACCGCGCCCGCCACGATTGACAACGCGACCTACAAGGCCGCCTGCACCGCCTACAAGAGCAAGCTCAACAGCCTCATCAAAAAGTACGGCGAGCCCGAGCTTGTCTCGACCGGCACGAGCGACTACCAGATCAGCGGCGTCCAGTTTGCCCAGCTTGTCGACTTTAACGGCGACGGACTCGAGGAGCTCGTAACCGTCCACTCCAAGACCAAGGCAAAGTCCTTCAACAAGAAGACGCGCCTTTCGAACGGCGACTACGTCCTCGACGTGTGGGGCTACAACGGCAAGAAGGTCGTCAATCTCTACAGCGGCTCACCGGAGGCGTCCAACGGCGGCTATGTCTTTGTAACCTTTAAGACCATGATCGGCGACTCGAGCAATCACGTCTATCTGACCCAGCTCATGTCCGACGACACGGCCGTGCTCGTTGACGACGATGCCGAGTACAAGTATTTCACCTACGACGGTACTGAGTTTAAGGCTGCCGAGGGCGAGCTCCACGGCGACAGCTTCAACTACCAGAGCGCCTTCCTCATCAAGGGCTACAGCGACAACCTGGAGGACCAGGATGCCTCTGCCCTGGAGGGCGCCATCGATACCTCCAAGCTCAACCTCAACAACACGGTCGATACCGTCGAGCAGACCTTGATGACGCTCACCACCAAGATCAGCGGCACCGATACCGATGCCGATGCGAACAGCAGCAAGTCAACCGACTCGTCCAGTAGCAAGTCGAGCTCCAGCAAAAAGTCGAGCAAGTCGAGCAGCTCCAGCAAGTCGTCCAGCTACGACGACTCCGACGATGACTACGACTCCGACTACGACGACAGCTACGACGATTCCAGCGACAACGACAATAGCTACGACGACTCCACGGACTCCGTCCCGCCCACCGAGTTCACCGACGTCGACGAGTAGTGCCGAGCGCCACAGCCTCATTGCACAAAGAAGTGCCCCGTTTCCACCAGGGAAACGGGGCACTTTCTTGTAAGCGAAACTATTTAATGTAGATCGAATCGATGATGTACTCCCAATCGGAGTCGCCCGAAAGCGAATCGTACGATCCGAGCCACAGATTGGTCGATTTGCCCACGTTGTTCGTCTTCCCGATCGTGTTAAACCCGGAGCTGAAGTGGTTGGAGATCATCAGCGTTCCCACCGTGTAGCCATCGTGAACAATCGTGTAATCGACCCACAAACCGTTCTTGACGCCACTGTACGTGCCCTGTGAGGTCTTGACGTCCCAGTCGCTCCCCCAGTCCTCGGGAACTTCGAACGTAAACACGTCGCCGTCGTAAGTGCGGCCCTTGCGGCTCGTCTCCGAGACGGCCGCGATATAGCTCGCGACCGCACCGTTACGCGCCGAAGAAGCCAAGCCCGCCAGACGATCGGCCTCGTCCTTGTCGTCGCAGCCACCCTGGCGCGCGTAATTCTGCGCCATGGTGATCTCGCCAGCCTCAACGTCCACGGCATTGATCGGATCGCCGAGCTCAAACTTGGCATTCTCGCGCAGGTCGAGCTTCTCGCCCTTCTTGAGTGCGTCGCCCAGCTTAATGCTCACCGAAATGTTGGGTACGTCCCAAATCTCGCCATCGGCACCCAAGGGCGACGCGGCCACTGCAAGGCTGTAGTTGCCCTGCATGAGCTTGATGCCGTTGCCGTCGCTATCGACATAAAAGACCGTATCCACGTCCTTGCCGTCAACGTCGGTTCCCGTCACGTGCACCGGTAGCTTGGTGGCGCCGGTATCGGTATCCCACTGCATGCCGGTCGCCGTGATGCGCACCGGGTGCTTGGAGTGCTTGACGGCCTCTTCTTCCTTCTTCTTTTCGATACGCTCAATCTCGGCCTGTTGCGGGCGATACACGCCAAAGTAATAGCCGGCGCCACCGCCCGCAAGGATAGCCGCCAGTACGCCAACGGTGATCAGCGCAGCCTTCTTACCGTTCTTCTTGGGGCCCTGCGGACTAGGACCGCCTGCGCCCATGTCGCAGACACCCGGCACGTCGACCGGCGGCATATAGGGCGGCAAGTCGCTGGCGCCCGTTACAGAAGCAGGCTGCCCATAGCCCTGCTGCGTCTGACCGGGCTGCTGGTACGTCGGCTGTGCCGGAGCAGCATCAGCGAGCCCAAACTCCTCCATAGGGGCACCGCAGCTGGTGCAAAAGTGCTGGCCGTCGGGCACGTACGAACCGCATTTAGTGCAAAACATAAGGTTCTCCCTTACAACAATTCCGTTACCCAGAGTGTAACCCGCGCTCCGCCAACAACGTTGCGCAACAATCGCCACCTCATAGCAAAAGGCCCCGCGGAAGATCCGCAGGGCCTACGATAGTCTCCTGTAAGCGGGGCCGAGTCTAGCCCGCCAGCAGGCGTATCGACGAAATTAGTCCTCCTTGAGGACAAAGGAGCACACCAGGCCGACAGCCGAGAAGATGAGCGTGAGGATGGCGCCGAATGCAGGCTGGATAAACGGCTTGATGGACGCGATGATTCCGGCCGTGCTGCTGCTACCCATCGAGGTAAAAGCCGAAACCAGGTTGCTCTCGACCTGACCGTTAACGACAAAGGAAGCGATCACGCAGATCAGCGAAATGGCGGCAGTGGCGCCAAAAGCGGCAATCAGAACGACGTCGTTCTTCTTGGCAAACTTGAGGACGACGCCGGCAATCAGTGCAGCCAGGCAGGCGATCCACAGCACAAAGAAGACGGTGAGGACGTTGGCCGCCAGGTTAATGGAGCCCACAGCGCTCTGAGCCTGCTGCAGCGCCGGAAGATCGGCATAGCTCGACATCTGCGAAATATAGGTATTGGCCGCCGATGCGATACCACGTAGGCTACCGGAAAGGCTAAAGACGTGCGGCATATCGAACGAGGTGTTGATGAATGCCTTGAAGGCGCCGCCCAGCTGCTGCTCGATCATAGCGGTGCTCGAGCCGCTCGCAGACTGCTGCAGGGCATAGTCGAGGCCCTTGTCGGCAAACGGCAGCGAGACCCACGGCTGGAACATGCAGACGAACGATGCCACGGCGCCGCCAAGCATGGCGAGGGAGCGCTTGCCAAAGCCCGTGGCCGCCGACAGTGTGCCCTGGAAGTTGGAACCGGAGTTGCCAAACCCATGATGCGCGGCGGGTGCAGGCGCGGGCGCGGCAAAGGGCTGCTGCGGAGCCGGAGCCTGGCGGGCAGGAGCCGCCTGAGGCGTAGAAGAAGCACCAACCATGGACTGACCGCAGTTACCGCAGAAGACGGCGCCATCGGGCTGCTGGGCTCCACAATGAGGACAGAACATTTCATTCCCCTTTCTTAAGGGAGCGGCCGGGCTCGATACCGCGTCCGCTCGTTCACCTTTGACAGTTAGAATCATCCGTCCAAAAATTCAAAAGTTGTTGCGCAACATGGAAAGCGACGGCAAGTTTTTTACCTGCCGTCGCTCGTCTACAACGTTTTGCCTGGTACAGACCGTTATCTGTTAACGAATCTCGACCGTAAAGACCTCATTGCCCATCTTGAGCTTATCGCCGTTCTTGAGCTTGACGAGCTCGCCGGGCTCCAAACGGTTACCGTTGATGCACGTGCCGTTGGTAGAGTTCTTGTCCTCCACGGCAAAGCATTGGCCCGTGTAGCGCACCAGCAAGTGCACGCGCGAAATAGCCGTGTTGCCCTCGATGCGGACATTTGCCGCCGAGCCCTTGCCCACCGTGGCGGGGAACTCGGTAATGTCATAGCGGGTTCCGCGCTCGCGAATCAGCGCCATACGCGGGCCATAGGCAGAACGCGGCACATCGGAGGCGATGCGGGGCAGCTCCGAGGACGACGGATGATCCGAGGATGCCATGAGATCGTCGAGCACCGTCACGCCCGTGCTGGGACGGTTGTAGACCGCATTGGGCTGGTTGTAGCCGGCAGCCGGCTGGTTAGCGCCTGCCACAGGGCCACGAGGGATCACCACGTTACCGTTGGCGCCGGCAGGAGCGGCCGTAGGGGCAGCAGCAGGATGCGAGCCCGGACGCACGGCAGGGCCGGCGTCCGGGATGTTGGACGGACGGTTGTGCGAAGTACGGGCGGGACGCTGCACCGGCTGCTGAGGAGCCATACCGGCAGCAGGACGACCAGCCTGCGGCATCTGGGGCTGAGCCATGGGTGCCATGCCAGGACGAGCCGTCTGCGGCATCGGAGCCGCAGCGGGGCGCTGAGCGCCCATGCCCGTCTGTGCACCAGGCGCCTGCACGGGACGCTGCTGCTGAGCAGGAGTACGAAGCGTGGCCGCGGCGGCAGAGGCGCCACCGGGCATGTACTTGGCAAGCTCAGAGCCGCACTTTAAGCAAAACTTGCTGGTATTGGGGTTGTTGTATCCGCAGTGACCACAAAACATGATGGGTCCTTTCCGGCGCCAGGCGCCTTATTGTGCGATCTTGACGAGCTTGGGGTTCTCGGCCGAGGTGTCGAGCGCCCAAAGCGTAGAAGACTTGCCACTATTATCTGCCACAAAGAGCGTCGTGCCGTTGAGCCACAACGCCGAGGTTGAAGGATCTAGGTCGAGCTCGGCCTTGTCGGCAACCTTGTCGTAGTCACTCGAAAGGCCCGAGCTCGCGTCAATCCAACCGAGCTCGCCCCCCGAGAGCACGAGCGCGCAACCGTGGCTATTGGCCCACAGGCGGCCTGCATCGGCATAAGCGTCAAACGAGCTAAACGTACCGCCCTGGGTGCAGCGCGAAAGCGTGGTGTGCCCATCGGTGCCCGTCAGCACGGCATAGAGCGTGCCCTCGCCAAAGAAGGCATTCTTGAGCTGCTCGGAGCCGGCAACGTACGAACCAAAGGGACCGTGCGTCTCTTGCGGATGCTCTGCCTCAGCCTCGGCATTCTCCTGCTCAAGCGTAATCTCCGCAGCAGACGAAACGTCGGCAAGCGTCGCCTCGCACACGGTCCAACCCGTATCGGTGGCAACCACCACATCGCAATGGGTGTCATCGGCAAACAGCCAGGCGCTCGATGCCGGCTGGGCGGCCACCAGGTGCGCCGCGTCCTTGTCGAGACGCCACACACAGGCCTTGCCGTCCTTGAGCGTCATGGCAACGGCGGTGCCATCGCGCACGACAAGCCCCTCAACATCGCCCTCGAGTGTCGCCACCGTCTTGACCTTGACCTTGGACTTGTCCTTGCCGCCCGCCTGCTTGGCACACTCGGCAACGTCCTCAATCTTCATGACGCTGGCGCCGTCCGCATAATACAGATCGCCATCGCAAACATTCAGGTGCTTTGCGGTGGCCTTGGTAAGCACGGTCGCATCCACGGCTTTGGTGCCCGAAGCCTTGCGCGCCAGGATATGCGAGCCATCCGCCCAATACAGATACGAGCCGTCGCACACCATCGCGTCGCCGCCCAGGCCCGCCTTGGCTTGCGCCTTAATCTTGCGGTCGCCGCCCATAAGGTCGAGCTTGCTTTCGGACTTCTTCTTTTGGGCCGAGACCTGCTGCGCCTCGCGCTTAAGATCCTGATCGCCCTTCCAAGCCACGCCAACGCCCACGACCACCGCAACAACCAGAACGGCAGCCACGGCAATCGCGATCTTTTTCGCCAGCGGCTTGCGGACCGCAGCGCGAGCGTTATCCAGATGAGGCGTCATGCGCGGGGCCGCAGCGCCCTTACCAGCAGAGGCATTGGGGTTGACCCCCGCATCGCCATCCAGGTTATCGAGCGAGAACAGCGCATCCTCCCCCGTCGGAGCCTGTGCGGCAGGGCTTGCGGCCGGCGCGGAAGTCTTCGCAAACCGACGGCCAGGCTTCTTCGCGGCCGGTTCGGCGGCCGGCTCAGCAGCATGCGTGGCAACATCGGCAGCTTCGCCGGTGCCGGCAGTGTGCGACCCAACACCCACCGCAGCATCCTCTCCCGCACTCAGCGGCGCCCCGCAAAACGGGCAGCAACGCATTCCCTCATCGACCGGCTGTCCGCAAAACGGGCACAGTGCCTGTTTGGAACTCATCGATCAATCCTTTCCTAACAAAAAGGCGCCCCGCCCAGCAGTGGGGCAAGGCGCCGTAAAGCTCACAGATGCACAAGCGTCTTGCGAAGAGCTTACTTCTCCTCGTTCTCCTTGCGCTTCTTGGCGACGACCATGTAGATACCGCCAGCGACGACAACGATCGCGACGATGGTGCCAACCATAAGCGGCAGGTTGTTCATCCACAGAACGAAGGAGTCGTTGGTGACGAGCACGCCCGTGGCCTTCAGCTCCTTGGACTTGTTGCCCGCGGCGTCCCAAGCGACAACGGAGACGTCCTGCTTGGAGGAGCTGCCGTCGAGCGTAAACTCGCGAATCGGGCTCTTCTCGAGCTGGTCGGCCGTGAAGGTGGCCACGGTCTTGCCGTTCACCTTGATCTGAGCCTTCGAGAGCTTGAGGTTGTCCTCGAAGCTCACCTTGGCCTTGTGCGAGGATTCCTCGTACTTACCGTTGGAGGCAAGGTCGACGAAGGAAGCGATGGGCGCGGTGTCGTCAACGGCGAAGTTGATCTCGGCCGCAGCGCCGGACTTCTTGGCGTTCTTGCCCTCCATGGTGTTCTCGGAGGAGTTGCCAGCAGCGTCCTCACTGTGGAACAGCACACGGTACGCGCCGTCCTTGTCGTAGTTGGACTTGCTGACGGTGTAGTTGTACTCGCTCCAACCGCTCGCGGTGTTGGCATCGGTGGTGTAGTTGTCACCGCTCTTGAGCGTCGTGTTCTTGGTGTCGCGGGTCAGCTCGACAGAGGTCTTGTTGTCATCAAGGCCGGACGGGTTGATCTCGGTCACCTTAACATCGGTGGTCTTGGAGCTCTTGAGGTACTGGTCGAGCATCTTGCCGGTGTTATCGGAGATGACGTAGGTCGAACCAAAGCGGTTGACCGACCAGGTGACAGCCTCGGACTCGGTGTTGCCGGCCAGGTCGATAGCCTGAACGGTCAGGGTGTAGACGCCGTCGTTGCCCTTGATCTTGGCCGGGTTGAGGTAGCTCACGGACTTGTCAGTAGCCGAGGTGTTGATCGCGGCGCCCGCATAGGGGTTCGGATCGTCCTTGGACAGCGGGTAGCTGATCTTGGAAACCTCGATGGAAGTGCCATCGGCAAGGTTGGTGTCGTGGACAGCGGCGCTCGGGGCGACCTCACCGGCGTAGGCCGTACGGTTGACGACATTCTGGATGTCGATCTTGGGCTTGATGGTGTCGATCACGAACTCAGGCGAGGTATAGGACTCGGACTTGTTGGAAGCCAGGTCCTCACCGGAGACGGAGAGCGTGTAGACGCCCTGGCCCGGGAAGGTCACCGTAGCGGTGTGGGTATCGCCGTTGCTGGACCAGCCGCCGATCTGGGCAGGAGTAGCCTCGTCACCGTTGCCGGCAGAGACCGGAGCCTCGATCTTGAACAGGTTCGGATCGAAGTTGTGCTCCTCAACCGTAATGGTAGCCGTGCGAGCAGCGTTGTAATACTTACCGTTCTGAGCAGCCTCAGTGTTCCAAGACACATTCAGCTTAGGAGCGGTCTTATCGATGGTGAAGGTGTCGCCAGCGGCAGTCGAACCGCGACCAAGGATATCCTGAACGTTGACGTTCGAGACCTCGTAATCGCCATCCTCGGTAAAATCGATCGTAGCCACCCAAGTATCGTTGCCCTGAGATTTAAAGTCGCCAGGCGTGAGCGTCCTGTAAGAACCACCATCCTTGGTTACCGTTGCGAAAACCCGATCGCCCAGATACGCCTGGGTGTACTCAAAGAAAGGAGCATGGATTGTAACCGTAAGCGTACGGTTGACGTTGTAATACTTTCCGTTACTCGCAGCGGTCGTATTCCAGGAAGTGCTGATGGTCGGCGCCGTCGTAGTAGCTGCTAGCTCCTCGACATCAATGTTGGTGTTCTTTTTGCCATCAAGAATCGCATCGTTATAACCGAGCTCGTTGCTCTTGTTGCCAGCATTATCCGTTAACTTAACTTTGATATCCTTTGCACTAACCTTGGAATCGGCAGAGAGCTGGAACTCGTAGCCGTAGCTATCCTTGGTCTTCTCAAAAGCCGTTGAAGGAATGGGCTGATCCTCGCTCTTGCCCTTACTGGACTGTTCGGTATAAGAACCTTCAATTTTGTTGATACCAGAAGCGCAAGGATTCGTATCGTCTTTTGAGTTGTCTCCCTCGGTGGTGTAGAACTGCACCTTCATGTTCTCGGCAGCCCAGACCTTTTTATCGGCCGCCTTGAAGCTCTTTCCAACGGGAACAGCCTTAAAAGAGCTAAGACCAGGTATCACGTTGTCGAAGAGATACGATGTTCCCGTAATTTCGCGGACAATCTTGCCATCGTTATCCTGGACATAGAAGGAGTTCTCCATCTTGCCCTGACCACCACGATTGGTGTCATCGGTCGACTCAACAAACTTCGTATCAGCAGAAAGGCCTCCGCGAGTGTCAGCAAGCTTGCCACCCTGCCACGTGGCAGTCGCATTCGTATTTATCCACGTCTTGCTTGGAGAAGTAAAAGTTTCAGCCTTAAGACCGGTGCCGGCAAGCGACAGCCTCTTCGTCAAATCAGTACCGTCAGACCAAGCCTTAGACTCCATCGCCTTGACAACAACTGTAGGCTGACCGGTAATTGCATAGTTATCCAAGACGTCATTATTGCCCTGCTCGAGCGTCAGCTTTTTTTCGTCAAGGGTATTGTTCTTTTGGGCGGTAGCGTTTGTATAGTAATCAGAATAATCATCGGACTTGATGGAAGCACTCTTATAGAAATCCGAAACTTCATCTCCGGTTTTCGTGTCTTCGATTGCCTTCTTCGCAGCCTTATTGGCGGCATCCTTAAGATACTCGTCTTGATCGGTGGCCATACGGAAATCGACTTGATCCTTAGCCGTAACGCCCGAAAGATCGAGGGGCTTCTTAGCAATGCCCTTTACGTGCACCGTGGTCGTACCGGCACCATTGCCATTCGGGTATTTCCAGCTAATGGTGAACGTCTTCTCGCCATCAAAAGCCTTCTTGGGGGTAATCTGAATTTTTTGCGTCAGATCAGCACTGGAGGTCGGCGGTTCGGCACTGAAGTACTTGGCATCAGCGTCGGCAATCTGGACCGTGCCAGTCAAACCCTGCTTACCAAGCGAAATCTCATAGGGATCATGAGAGGTCTTGTAGATCAGATCCGTCGCATCGATATTGGCAACAGGAGCGAACTGGTCGTAATACTCTTTAGCCGAAAGCTGGCCAGTGGAAATAGTCGCGCCAACGCCGTAGCCGGAAGCAACGTCCTTAAGGGACACATCGTCCCTATCCGTGACCGTCTCGTGGGTGGTGGACTGATCCGTCTTGTCGCCGATAGCGCCAGATACATTCGACTGGTTTCCATCTTCGCTGCCGATACTAATGTCGAAGTTGCCGCCAGCATTATCTTTCGAATCGCTGGAATCAGACGAGGATGAGGTGACCGTCTTAGTCACCGCCTTGTCGTACTTGTAGCCAAAGTTCACCTTTGCGGAAATTTGCGTGACCTTGAGGGAGATCACACCGGTGATCTCATTGTCGGTCTCCACGGAGATACTTCCGTCATCATTAACCTTGGCAACAGAATTGGCCCCATCGGTATTATTAGCCAGCTCGACCTTGCACCCGGTAATTTCACGAGTCATCTTCGCATCGTTACCGTCATCGAAAACGGCATTTGAGTACTTCGTCTCAGTCTTCTCCTTGCCGTCCTTGCTGGTTTCGGTTTTATTCTCGGGCAACCCGCTTTTGTTAATCTCGGCAAGCTTGGCATCGATAGCTTTGGACAAAGCATCCTGGCCATCTCGCGTGTACTGGAACTGATCGTCATAAGAGGACTTCGTCAGCTCAGTGTTAACTAAAGCCGTAACCTGGTCTGCAGAGATCTTGGCAGTGGCTTTCCCGTCATTGATATGAGTAGAGAACGTCAGCTCAAGATTCTGCACACCGTCCCACTTAATATTCTTCGAGAGAACGGTTTTCGCGTCAAAGGCGGTCGTATTGGTTTCGCCCTTCGCAGGCTGGCTCTGCTGGCTCTCCTCCGCATACGCGGCGGTCACGGCCTGGGCGATCGGGGTGGTGGGGATGGTCGAGGTGGCCATCACGGTGGCGAGAATCACGGCAGCAGGCTTACGTGAATACGCCTTGAGTTTATCAAACACAGACATCGTTCGATTTTCCTTCCCTAGTTGCAAACCCGATCGAGAGACTCGTCGGTATGAACTACGATCACATTCTGTTTGAGTATGAAGCGGAATCCGTCATCCTCGTGTTGAGCAACACCATCGGCACCGATGTTTTCATAAACATCGCCGCTGCTGAGTACGTCGGTCTCGGATTCGGACGCCTCGGCGCCCTCGTCGAGCAGACCGGTCTCCTGCTCGGAGTCCTCGTCGGTCTCGTCGAGTAGGCCCGTCTCGCGCTCGGACTCCTCGTCCTCCTCCACGAGCAGGCCCGTAGAGCGCTCGGACTCTTCGTCGTCCTCGACCAGGACACCCGTCGGACGCTCGGAATCCTCTTCGTCCTCGGTAAGGACACCCGTCGGTCGCTCGGAATCCTCTTCGTCCTCGACCAAAACGCCGGTCGGGCGCTCGGAATCTTCCTCGTCCTCCACGAGCACGCCGGTCGGACGCTCGGTGTCAAGATCGTCCTCGGTCAGCACCTCGGTCGGGGTCTCGCTGCCGGCAAAGCCCTCGTCGTCGCTCTCATCGCGGACGGGCTTCTCCACCGTGGCGGCGTGCGCCTTGGTATGACGGGCCGATGCGGGCTCGTCGCTGATAGGCGCGACCACCGTAGTCATGTTGTCGTCGCCCTCGGGACCCTCATGCGCAATGTCGGTCACGCGGTCGTCGCCCTCGGGGCCACCCAGCACGGAGCGGGCGGGGTTGCCGGACTTTTTAGCACCGGCACCGCGCGAGCCGCGCGTCGTACGACGGCGTGTGCCCTCGCCAGACGTAGGCACGCGCTTGCCCTGGAGGAAGCGGATGGCGTTGATGACATCCATCTTCACAAACACAACCACCGCGGCGACGGCGAGCACGGCCGCGAGAACAAACGCGGCGATCGCTACGTAAAAGTAAACGTTTTCCATGTTCGCCCCTCCTTAATCCTCGGCGACGACGGCGTTGGAATACACCGTGGTGATCTTGCGCTGGACCTCGTTCTCCAGGCGCTGGATGGTCTCGTCGCGACGCTGCTCGGCATCGTCATCCTTGGGCGAGACGGACTTAAGACCCGAATCGACCTTCTTGTAGAGCTTCTCGGCCTGCGACTTCTTAATGCCGGCGGCCTTGAACTTATCCATGTAGGTCTCCATGGCGTTGGAGATCAGCGCGTAGCTGTCCAGGCGCACCGTCTCGTTGGACTCGCTGGCGATCTCGTCGGCCAGGTCCTCCAGGTTGCCCCAGTACTCCTTGTACATAGAGTCGGAGTCGTCGTCGGTCTTGACCGCGATGGCGATCTTGGTCGTGAACTGCGCAATGCCGTTGTAGATCTTGGCCTTGTCGCGGTTCTCGAACGACGGATCCTCCGCGGCGTTCTTAAAGTACTCGGCAGACGCCTTGATGCGCGTGGTGCGGTTGGCGTCCTCGTCGTCCTTGCTGCCGCCGTAGGAGTAGAAGTACCAGTACAGACGCCCCATCTCGTAAGACAGCTCCGAGAACCTGCTCGAATTCTCGAGCTCGGTCAAGTTCTGCTGGTACACGTCGTCGAGTTGCGCCTTCTCCTTGGTGGTAAAGGTGCCGTCGGCCTTGTAAGCATCGATGAGGCCCTCGTAGCCCTCGACGTCGCCCGGGCGATAGCCAATGGCGGCGAGGTAGGCTTGCTCGGCCTTCTCGGGAGCCGACTGGGTCTGGTCGCGGCCGAGCTTCATCTGGTAGTCGAACTTCTCGGTAATCGTGGACTCGCGTAGCGCCATGCTGCCAATGCCCACGACCAGGCACACCACGCACGCGATGACGCAGCCAAAGAAGGTCTTGACCTTGCGGGCCTGCTTATCGCGGAACTCGCGGGTGAGTTCCTTGTAGATCTCCAGGTCGGCAGCCAGCTCGTCGCAGTCCTGGTAGCGGCGGGCACGCTCGAGCTCGCAGCACTTGGGGATGATGACGTCGGCAAAGCCCTCGCCCACGTTCTCGTTCTTGGTGTGAACGTTGGGCAGCGGGAACTCGACCGGAGGCGCCTCGCCCACCAGCAGGTGCCACATGGTGGCGCCGATGCCGTAGATATCGGTACGGGCGTCGGTCTGGGCCTTGCCGTACTGCTCGGGCGCGGCGTAGCCCGTGGTACCAAAGGCGATGGTGTCTTTGCGGGCCTCGTCCTTGTACTCGCGCGCAACACCCAGGTCAATCAGCTTAATGTAGCCATCGGGGTGCAGCATGATGTTGGAGGGCTTCATGTCGCGGTAGACGATGGGCGGGTCCTGACGGTGCAGGTAGCCCAGGGCGTCGCACACCTGCAGCATCCACTTTTGCACGTCCTCCTCGGACTGCGGGCCCTCGCGGCGCACCACGTCGGCCAGGGACGTACCCTCGACGTGGTCCATGATGACGTAGATGAAGTCCTCGGTCTTCTCGATATCGACGATGTCGACGATATTGGGGTGATCGAGCTTGGACAGCAGCTCGGCCTCGCTTGCCAGCGACTGCTCGATGGGGCGGCCGGTGGGGTCGGTCGCGTTGCGGTCGACCTCTTTGACAGCCCACTGCTTGTTGGTGAGCTGCAGGTCGGCGGCCAGGTAGACACGGCTCATGCCGCCCTTGCCGATCACCGACAGAATCTTGTAGCGGCCCTTGATGACGTCGCCCACGCGCTTACGGCGCGCGTCGACCTCTCGCCTGCTTCTGGTAGACGGCATGGGCTATCGACCTCCCTGAGGCTGGACGCGCAGCACCAGCGCGGTAACGTTATCGGCCTCTTTGCGATCCATGACGAGCTGGGCCGTCTCGGCGATGCGCTGTGTGACGCAACCGGGCTCAAAGCCCTCGCGCTCCTCGCGGTCCAGGTCGGTGGCGGTGCAGGCGGCATAGGCGCCGCGACGACGCTCAGCGTCCCAGGCGTTGGCGTCCAGGGCGTCGGGGCCCAGGCGACGACGAAGCTCGGTGTCGGTGAGTACATGGCGGAAGCCGTCGGAGCACAGCAGGTAGATGGCGTCGCGATCCAGGTTGCCGTGAATCAGATCGGGCACGACCTCCTTGGTGGAGCCCAAGCACTGCAGCAGCACGTTGCGGCGCGGGTGCGTGAGGGCTTCCTCGGGGGTGATGCGGCCGGCCTCGACCTCGCGGCGCACAAAGGTCTGGTCGACCGTGAGCTGATTGGTTGCCGACTCGGTGAGCTCGTAGGCGCGCGTGTCGCCCACGTGCACGATGGAATAGCGGCCGCCGATGGCGAGCATGGCGGTAAGCGTGGTGCCCAGGTTCATATGCTCGGCCATGCCATAGCGGATTAGCGCCATGTTCATGTCCTGAACCAGGCCGCCCCACTGACCGTCGACGAAGTTCTCGAAACCGCCGACGGAGCTCTCCATGGCCTCCAGGGCCACGGGTAGCTTGTTGTCGAACCAATCGGACAGCATGTTGATGACCGCGGCAGAGGCGAGCTCGCCGCACTCAAGGCCACCCATACCATCGGCGACGGCGACCAGGGCGACATCGCCCACGGGAGTGGAGGCGACCTTGATCAGGTAGCTATCCTGGTTGGATTCGCGCGTTCGGCCGACATTGGAATAACCGGCCCCTTCGAAAAGCATCTGCGCTCCTTTCTCGAATATCTCAACGTGGGTCGCACGCCCTTAGGCAGGCTGGACCTCGAATGCAAAGTTCTCGTCACTCATGCGCACGGTGTCGCCGTCGACGAGTGCGACCGGGAAGCCCGGATCGATGCGCTCGTTGTTGACGAAGGTGCCGTTGCGCGAGTTGTCGTCCTCGATGGTGCAGGTAGCACCGTCGGTAACGAAGATCGCGTGGCTGCGCGAAACCGTCGTGGAGCCCTTGACCATAAACGAGCTGTGCTTGGACTTGCCAACCACAAAGCGACGGCCGCGGACCTCAAAGCGCTCGCCGGTGGCAATGCGCGTGAGGTAGAAGCGCAGGTGGCGCTCGGGAGCTGCGGGCACGGGGGCCGGCTCGGGCTTGGGAGCGGGCTTGGGCTCAGGCGCGGGCGCAGGTGCGGGCTCGGGCTTGGGCTTGGGCTCAGGAGCAGGCTCGGGCTTGGAGGCGTGGGCGACGTGCGCAGGCGCCTTGGCGTCGCTCGCATGGGAGCCATGGCGCTCGACCGTATCCTGGGAGAACAGGGACTCGTAACCCTCGGCGACCTTAAAGTCGATCGGATTGAGCACGCCAGTGCGATCCGGGCGGGACTGGGCGATGGGCGCGTCGGCCAGGTCGTCCTCGTCCTCAGGCGCCGGCTCGGATTCGGGCTCGGGCTCGGGCTCGGGCTCGGGCTCCGGAGCAGGCTGCGACTCAGGCGCAGGTGCAGGTTCGGTAGCGGCAATCGGCTCGTCTTCCAAATCGGAAAGAACGACCGTACCCAGCACGGGGCCGGGGGCAGATACGTCCAGGTCCTCTCCATCATCGAGCACCGTCGTGCCGTGGTCATCGCCGCTATCGAGCACCGTGGTGCCGTGGTCATCGCCATCGCCATCGTCGAGCACGGTAGTGCCGGCATCCATGAGCATCGCGCTCACGCTCACCTGCTTCAGATGGCGCGAGAAACCCAAGATGTCGAAGGGGCCGGACTTCTTAAAGAAAGAACTCAGCGACGTCAGCGCGTTCTGGGCAATATCGTCGGCGGGCTTGACCGCGGCAGCGACCGACTCAAAGAAGACTCTGGCACCATCCAGGTTGGGCTTGATGCCGGTCATGGGCAAAAACACAAAGCGGCATCCGGTGCCGGCGGCGTCCATAACCACCTCGTCGGCGGCAAAGCGCAGGTTCATAAGCGGCATCTGACCTGCAACCAGAGCATCAAGCGCGCTGGAAATGCTCTCGAGCAGCTCACAGGTCTCGGCACCGTCAAAGGGGCGCGCCAGACGCTGCTCCAAGGTCTCGCCGGCAATGCGATAGCGCATCTCGAGCACGCCATCGGGGTAGCGCATAAGCGCGCCGGGCAGCAGGCAGGGCACGACGCCGCCGGTTACAACTTCATAGAGACGCTTGTCGAGCTGACGCTGGTCGGCGACCACGTAGCCGAGTGCCATAGAACCGTCACGCTGCTGAATAACTCGTTTTTCCATTTGGCTAACCAATCGTCAGAACATGCGCGTCGCGCGCGCAAAACCAATAGGTAATTCGGCCGGCGAGCACAATGCGGTCGCCGAATTCGAGCGGAAAGGCCCGGGGGCCCTTCTCTCCCCCGCTGTCGAAAACGCAGGAAAGGGCATCGTCCTCACCGCGCAAGACGCGCGTGCCGTGAGTGCTTCCGCCATCCTCCAAAAACCAGGTGCCGTCGAGCATGAACACGCGACAGTGCAGACGCGAGACCACCGGGTCGGCCTCGATCGCGTCGCAGCTGCTAAAGCGCCCGATCGAAAAGGGTCGGTCGGCATCCACGCACCACACGCCCGAGATACACGGTCCGTCTCCGGCCGTGGTGCGCACCAGGCAAGCGCCTTCGGGCACGCGCTCGCCGCACGCCGCCGGCGAGTCATCGGACTCCGCAGGCGTACGAGAACAAAGTGTGCGGGCGAAGCGGTCGTCCAGGCAGCCAAAGGCCATGGTGCGAAAGCAGGCAGCGAAGAGCTCGGCAAGCGGGGCACGATCGCAAGCGGCCTGTTGCTCGCCCCAGCGCACCACCTCGCGCGACTCGCAGGCCGTGCGCAGCGGATCGACCTCGCGGCCGGCGCGACGCTCGCTTTCCAGTCCGCGCAGCAGCTCGGGCCACGAGGTGTGGAGCGCGTAGTCAAACAGCTCCGCATCGTCCAGTTTGGTCGTCTCGTGCAGCATCTCGATCAACGAAGTCGCGGCCTTGGAGAACACCGAGCTGTCGTCGGCATAGCCCTGCTGCATATCGGCTGCATAGCGGCTCGAATGCATCAAGCGGGACAGCGCCGCGGCCGTACGCTTGCGAACGACAGGGTTGCTGTGGTTGATATACCTGCCACGGGTGCCCACGAGCGCGTAGATGTGCTTGTGGTTGCAGCCGCCGCACGTCAGGTTTCTGATGGTCTCGGCAAAACGGTAGAACGCACTGTCCCAACCATGCTCGTGAACGCAATCGCAAACCTGAGAGGAGCTCGCCATGAGGCCCCCTTTCCTAACTCCCCGGTACCCCAAACTTTAGGGGCCACCGCATTCCCGCGCTGTTGCGCAACACCTCGGGAACAGTCCAGTAACTCAACATCGCCGCCGGTGCGGGCGGCATTACAGCAGCGTGACGGGCGTCACCACATCCATCACGTGCCGATCGCCAATAAAGTCGCCCTTAAGCTGCACGTGGCGGCGAGCTAGGTCGTCAAACACGCGGACCATCTGAGCCGCCTTTGGACGAGCATCGGGGTCGCTGGCCAGGCACGCCGCGATGGCGGCGCGCACGTCCGCCGGCAGGCCCTCGTCCACCGCAATGGCTTCGGCGCCCGTGTCTCGGCAAGCTCCGAGGAAATCCCGCCACGCGCTGCCGGAGCCTCCGACGTCGGGTGCACCCGGCAGGTACGGCAGGCTGCCGCAGAGTGCCTCGTGGGCAAGGACGCCCAGCGAGAACACATCGGACGCGGGCAGGGCGTAGCGCTCCCCATCGGCCTCACCCAGCAGCAGCTCGGGTGCCAGATAGCCCGGCGTTCCATGCGGGCGGGCGCGATACGCCCCCTCCTCGGCCAAAAACGAAAAGTCCAGGTCGAGGAGGGCGGCCCGGGGGATATCCCCCAAAAGGTCGGGCGCAAGATCAAAGGGGTCGCTCTCGAACACGATGTTGGAGGGCTTAAGGTCCTGATGGACAAACGTCCCACCAAAGGCGGCCTGTGCCTGGGCGAGTGCCTTAAAGCACGAGGACACGAGCAAAAGCGACTGCGCAAACGAGAGGGTGCGCACGCCCGTGGCGCAGGTGCGCACCACGTCGGCAAACGACACGCCCGGGACCATGACGGTCACCACGGCCAACACGGCGTCATCCCCGGGCAGGGCGACGAGCTCGTGGAAGAGCACGCGCGCCAAGCCATGCGAGGAGGGCGTGAGGGTACCGCCGGCATCGGCCTGCGTGTCCGAGACACGACGGAAGAAGTCGCCCTGGCGACGCAGGTGATCGATGTCGCCACGGATGAGCTTGAGCGAGCACGAGGTGCCGCGCAGCCCGTCAGCCGTGCAGGAGCCGACAAAGACCTGCGTGCCGCCCGCCGCGCTCGAGACGAGCTTGAGCCCGTCGACGCCGGCGAGCTTGGCAACCATGTCGACCTTGGCGTCGATCGGGGCCGCCGCGACGTTCTTCTTATCGGTCGTCTGATCCATCTTGGTAAGCACCTGCCTTTCTTTGCTACCAATACCATGAGGGCAAAAATCAAAAAGTTGTTGCGCAACATTGCCTCACATCGCAAATTATTTTGTTTTGCCTGCTGAGCGAGGGTAAAGACAAAAAAGAAAAGCGGCCGGGGATGTTGTCCTCGGCCGCTATGGGTCACGAATCGGTCGTATTGAGCGCCAGTTTTCTAGTGAGCCGACGGAGCAGTCTGCTCGCGCAGCACAAAGGTGAGCACGGCGGCGGCAATGGCAAACAGCGCCGTAAAGATGGGGGTGGTCGCCGCAGAGCCAATAGCACTCATCATGTTGGCGTACAGCAGCTCAAAGGCCAGCACCGAGAGCACCATGAGACCACAGCCAGCGGGAAGCACGACCTTGAGGCCTTGGGTGAGGTAGAGCACGATACCGGCGATCGTGGCGAGCATGCCAAGGGCCCAAAAGGCGGTAACGGCCATCGAGATAAAGGAGACGCCGCCGGAGGAAACCTTGCCGTAATTGGGATTAGTGATGCTCACGGCATGACCGTGGCCCGAGTCGGAATAGTCATCGTAGTAGGAGCTGCTCAGCGAGCTGGCGAGGTCGGACGCCGAGTCGTACATGCTCTGGTAGGTAACGGCGACCTCGCCGGCCTTGCCAAGGCTCCAGACGTTGTAGCTCTCGTCAAAGCCCAGGCTCGACGAATAGTCGGTGTTCTGGCCGGCAAGTTGGCTTAGGAAATTGGCACCCTGGCTCGCGTAGCTCGATGCCTGCACCACCGTGGGCGAGATGCTAAACCACGGCATAAAGGAGAGAACGATCGCGACCACCGCAAGAGCGCAAGGAATGATGCGGGCGATGGACAGGGCCGGATGCACGGCAGAGGCGGGGGCAGCCGCATGCATGGCGGGCGCCGCGGCAAAGGCGGGGCCGAGTTGGGGCTGAGCGGCAGGTACGGGCTGGGCGGCAGGTACGGGCTGAGCCGCGGGGGCGGGCTGAGCCGGAGCGGCCGCGCGCGCAGGGGCAGCGGTCGCCGTCTGGATCTGTTGGCCGCAAACAGGGCAGAAACGAGCGCCGTCGTCGATCTTGGCGCCACAACCGGGACAGAACATATCGGGTACCTCCTTGGGGTCAAACAACAAGTCGTGCGGACCTTTGGGGCCCGCACGACCATATTCACCGCTCAATGCGCAAACTTGTTGCGCAACATGAAAAAGTTTTTGAGGTATCGTCCCCGACTGTCTAAGCCACGGTCAGACGCTGCCGATTACGCCAACTTGTGGCCACAATTCATGCAAAAGGCGTGACCCACCTGGATGGGCGCGCCGCACGCGGGGCATACGGCCGCACCATCGGCAGGAGCAACCTGGGCCTCGACCGGCACGGGAGCCGCCTGAGTCTGGCGTGCCAGCTCGGCCTGGATCTCGGCCATGGACTTGCCGCAGCCCGAGCAGAACATAGAGGACTGCTGCAGGCGGTTGTGGCAAAACGGACAATCGATGAATGCGGAAGCATAGGCCGCCGCCTGCGCTTGGCGCTCGAGCTCGTCGATCTGGGCCTGAAGCTGCGCACGCTCGTTGTCGATTGCGGCGATGCCGTCAAAAAGCTCCTCGCGGCCCTGACGCAGCTCGGCGTTGCCCTTGGTCGCCTCGTACAGGCTCGCGCCCAGCTGACCGGCGAGCTGCTGGCGACGCTTGAGGGCGTCATTCATCTGGCTCTTGAGCCTGTTAACCTGCAGGGCACGGTTGGCATCCGCAGCCGTACGATCGAGCGATGCCTGCATCTCATCAAGAAAACCCATGGTGGGTCCTTTCTCGTCTAGGTATAAGGGCGCGGTGGGCCCCTCTCAAATGCGCCCATCATCGCACAGCGGCAGCACATCTGCACCCAAAACGGTGTTTTTCAACAGCGCCGCAACCGCGAATGAGAGAAACTAGCCATATTATTGGACATCGCGCGCGAAAGCAGACAGCAATTGTGCCGTCGCCGCTCGCGCCTCATCACGACCGACACCCAAGGGGGCGAAGATGGACAATCAAGGACAGCAGGAGCTCATCGTGCTCGACACGTTTGAGCCCGCGGTTGCCTTTGATCCCACCAAGCGCGACGAATCGCGCCGCCGCTTCTCGATGTTCCTCGTCCAAAGCGAGGCCGGCCAGGGCGGCACGGGCGTAGTCCAGCGTGCCACCAACACCGCCGGCGAGATCTTTGCCATCAAACGCCTGCATGTGAGCGACACCACAGACGAGCGCATCGCCGCCGGCATGCGCGCCGTGCTGTTCGAGGAATATCGCAACCAGCTCACGGTCTCGCACCTCAAGGGCTTTCCGCGCGTATACGGCTACGGCACCAGTGCCGGTGAGCCGCTCATCGTCATGGAATGGGTCGAAGGTTCCACGCTCAAGCACATCACCCCGCAGCTCCCCCACGAAGACGGCGGCGTGCGCGGCGACGCGGTAGCGGCCATTGGTATTGCCGTACTCTCCATTCTCAATAACGTACGGCACCTGGACACGGGCGTTGCGCACCGCGATATCTCGCCGCGCAACATCATGGTCGCCACGAGCGAGCGTTCGCTCCAAGACCAGCTTGCCACACTCGACTTTGATATCCGCCTCATCGACTTTGGCAGTTCGACGGCGCTCAATCCCATCGACCCCACCTTTACCGTGCGCGCCGACGTCTGGCGCGGCGGCACGCCCGAGTACGCACCGCCCGAGATGCTCACCCACGACATCGCGGGTATCGAGACCAGGCGCTTGAGTCCCACGGTCGACATCTACGCGCTCTCGAGCGTGCTCTACGAGCTGTATTGCGGACACACTCCGTTTAACCTGCAGGCGCTAGGCACCGCATCGCCCTACCGCGTCAAAACCGAAACTGCCTTTGAGATACCGCAGGCCCGCACGGCCGCCGACGAGGCGCTCGTCAGCATTATCGTGGCGGGACTCGCCGTCGATCAGGAGCGGCGTCCCTCCGTCGAGCAGATGCTCGACCTGCTGCGCCGCTGGCAATCGAGCGAACTGGGCGACTGGCCCACGCCCGAGCCGGTCTGGGGCAGCAGGGTCATGGACGCCCAGACGACCTACATTGGGCCGGGAGCAAGTATCGACGAGCCCGTGCCGGCCACGTTCGATACCGCACAGCCCGTCATGTTTCCGCTGGACGACAACGACGTTTCCGCTCCGGCTGACCCATTTGCAGCCGCGCCTGATGCCGCTGCCGAAGATGCCCCGTTGGACCACGGACATCGGGACCACGCATCCTATCTGCCCGTACCGGTTGTGCTCGAGGCGCCCCGGGCTGCCTATGGCGCCGATGCCGCCGTGTCGACTGCGGCGTCCATGCCCGCCGCCCCGGCAACGTCCGCAACGCCGAGCATGCACGCACCCGCGACGCCCGCGGCAGGTACCGCCGCACCCGTCGCACAAAACGCGATCTTTGGCGGCGCGGCGGCAGGCCCTTCTGCATCCGCTGGCTCCGCTGGTTCCGTCGCCCCTGCCGGCCTTTCCTCGACAGCGTCCGCAGCCACCACGACGGCCACGGCGGCAACGTCCATCTCGCGCCGCGCTTTTCTCGCAGCGGGGGGCCTCGCCTTTACGGCACTTGTCGGTGGCGGCGCCTACCTGCTGTCGCGTAACCTACACAATGGCAGCGACACCGCGGTTGCGGCAGACGCCAAAAGCGACGACAGCTCGTCCAAAAGCAAAAAAGACAGCAACTCCGACGCTTCGGACAGCTCCGACACCTCCGCAACGTCGTCCAACACCATCAGCGTGGAGATGCGCTATGCCGCCCAAAGCGACGGCAAATGGGGCCTGATCAACGACACCGGCGCCTGGAAGGTTAAACCGATTTACAGCGATATGCGGCTTTACGGTGCCGGGCTTGCCGCCGCACTCGATTCCTCGAGCGGCATGTGGGGCTATATCGACCAGGACGGCAATTGGGCCATCGAGCCGCAGTTCTCGGACACCCGGCCCTTCAACGACTACGGTGCTGTCGCCCAAGATGCACAGACCAGTTTTTGGGGCGTGCTCAACCGCCAGGGAAAGTGGATCGTCGAGGCCAAGTACTACGCCATGGGCGATATGGTGCTGGGCAACTTTGTCCCCTACCGCTCCAGCAACGAAGAGGACAGCTGGAGCTACATCTACATCAAGACCGGCAAGCGCAACGACGTGCCGCCGACCTTTAGGGGCCTGGGCGGCTGGGATTCGGCAAACGGCCTGGGGCCAGCGACGCAGGACGGCACCACCTGGGGCTACATCAACGGCTACGGCCAGTGGAAGATCGAGCCGCAGTTTAAATCCGCACGCCGCTTTGCCAGCAATCGCGCCGCCGTACAGTTCGATGACGGCTCGTGGGGCTATATCCTGCCCGACGGCACGCGCGCGTTTTCTGCCACCTTTGCCGAGGCGCGCGAGTTCGCCAACGGCTGGGCACCCGTCAAGGACCAGGCGACCGGCCTTTGGGGCTGTTCGACGGTGAGCGGCGCTTGGCAAGTCGAGCCCAAGTTCCGTGCCATGGGCGACATCTTCTACACCTCCACCGACGTCTTTTTGCCTGTACAGGACAACGAAAGCGGCAAATGGGGCGTGCTCGACGACGCCGGCGACTGGCGCGTTATGCCCAAATTCGATGCGATTATCTAGCGCCAGCGCCCCAGCCCGTTTATAGCAATGTAAAGACGGCGTTGACGTGCATGTTTTAGTCCGCCCAATCGGATATAGTAGATTGGACTGTCAAACTGCATGCAAGTTCGGTCTGCGTGCTGCAACCGCAAGGAGGGGACCAATGGATCGAGAGACACCGCGCTCCGTCATGTTCGACGATCTGCGCAAGTTCGGCGGAATCACCAATCGCGATACCGCCTGGATGCTGCTGCGCTCCACCCCTATGGCCGGTGGCAAAGCACCACGCGACCGCGTGGACGAGCGAACGTTCCTATCGCGCGAGGTTGTTCACGCCCCCGTCGAGCGTCCGCGCCCCGAGCTGTTTGCCGATATTACCCAGACGGCCCAAAACATCACCGCTCGTCTGATCTCCAACCTCGGTGGCAGCGAGATGGCTCGCGCCATGGTGGCAGAGCATTACAGCGGCGAGGCTGCCGACGCCATGCGCGAGTCGCTGAGCGCCTATGGACTCGACGACCGCATCTACCGCAACGCCTGCGATCGCATCGCCGCGCCCGGCACCACGGCCGCCGATTGTGCACTACCGCTAGTCACGTTGTTTGTGGCGTGCGGTTGCCTGTGCGACCCGCAAGCCGCCGTGCAGGTGACCGAGACGCTTATCGCCGACAAGATGGGTGGGCACTTCTCCACCACCGAGCTCAGCGTAGGCGAGGGCTTTACCGCCGCCGTCGAGGACGAGGTCAAGCATGCCGAGCGCCTGGGCCTTATCCGCATTGTGGGTAACGCCGCCAAGCCTCCGCTATACCCGCTCAACGAGGGCGAGGGCGGCACCGTAATCGGTTCGCTCGCCACGGGCACCGGTGCCATCACCGATGTCGACCGCGATGTCTCACGCCGACATGCACGCGTTTTTGCCAAGGATGGTTACTGGTACGTGCAGGGCCTGGGTTCCACCAACGGTACCGTGCTCATCTCGGGCGCTGATATGTCCCAGCACGTGGTCGAGCCGCCTCGCCATACACGCAGACCCGGCGTTGAATACCCGCCCGTTCCCCTGTGGCACAGCGACACTATTTGTTTGGGTGCCACGACCCGTTTTTTGGTTATGAAACTCGCAATTTAGCATTGTGCCCGGCGCCGTACGTGGCGTACCGGGCACAACGTCTATTTGGTAAGAAGCGGTGCGCCCGCGCCCGCGACACCACAAGGTAAGGTCACCATGGCAGACACCACTCCGCAGTCCGATTCGATGACGGTCCTCTTTCAGCTCGAGTCGTTCGATACCGCCGCCCCCGTCAATCCCGCCGACGAAGAGCTCGCCAAACGCCGCTTTATGACGCTCATGGTCACGGCCGACCGCTCCCCGCACGGCAACACGGGCCTTGTGCTACAGGCGCATAACACCTCAAACGAGCGATTCGCCGTCAAAGTGCTTGCGGACAACACGCTCATGCGTGCGCTGGGAACCAATACCCCGTCGCGTACGGCAGACGAATCCGCCATGCATCTGGCAAACACCGCTGCGCTTTTTGAGGAATACCGAAGCCTCTGCCGCGTGTCACACTTGCGTGGTTTTCCCCACGTCTACGGCTATGGCACGTGCCAGGGCGAACCGCTCATCCTTATGGAGTGGATCGAGGGTACGTCGCTCGACAAAGTGACCAGTATGTTGCCGCACGACGGCGAGGGTGTGACTTGTGCCGCCACCGCATCGGTAGGCTGCGCTGTCCTGGGCACGCTGCTGTCGACCCAAAACCTCGAGACGCCGCTTGTACACCGCGACCTGTCGCCTGCGAACATCATGTTCCGCACCAACGAGCTTGGCATCGACGAGCAGGTGCAGGCTCTGGCGTTTAAGCCGTGTCTGGTCGATATGGGCTCCTCGGTCCCGGCCCTGGGCAGCGACACGCTCACGCAGCGCGCCGACATTTGGCGCTATGCCACGCCGGCATACGCCGCGCCCGAAATGCTCACTCGCGATATCCCCAACATTGCCGAGCTGCGTCGCTCGCCCGCCGTCGACGTGTACGCCATCGCGAGCATTCTCTACGAGCTCTACAGCGGTCACACCCCCTTTAGGGCGGCTAGGCATCAAGCGCATGAGGTCAGCTCGTACTACCTGCTCAAAACGCAAAACGAGCCCGAGCCGCTCGTCGCCCACAAGGGTGACGACCAGGCGTTTGCCGACCTCATCATGTCCTGCCTCGTGACCGACCAGGCATCGCGCCCCAGCGAGCGCGAATTCTACGAGGGCTTATTGGCATTCGCTCCCGACCTGGGCGAATCGGCCGTAAGCACGCCGGGTCTCTCCAACCAGCCCATCAACATCGATGCCGGCGCGCACCTTAAGGTCGACGTCGCTGGCGACCGCGCCCGAGCGCTTTTGGAACAGGCCCGCCGCGATACCATGACCCGCCGCCGGTTTATTATCGGTAGCGTCGTCGCAGTCGTCGCAGGACTCGGAGCCATTGGCGCCGCTACTCACGGCTTCGGCATCCCCGACTACCTCGACGGCATCCGCGGTTCGCTTGACGACTACACCTGGGATCAGCTGCAGGAGATTTCGCTCAAGATTAAGGCCGCCAAGACCCGTAGCGAGGCACGCGAGATTGCCAAGCGCTATCATCTGCTCGATGACAACGGGCATATCCCCTATCCGTGTACCAAGCGTGTCACGCTCACCAACGGGCTGCAGGTTGGCGCGCAGCTTGTGGGCATCCGCCACGACGAGCTTCTGGACGGGACGGGCAAGGCCGGACTGACGTTTATGTTCGACGCCGGCATTGCCGAACGCGACGCCGCGGCCCAACCGTTGAGCGCCGGCTGGGCAGATTGCGAGCTGCGGGAATGGCTCGACGGCGACGGCCTTAAGCTGCTGCCCAACGAGCTGCGCGCACTCATCAAATCTGTCAAAAAGATCTCGAATAACGTTGGCGCCGCCAGAAGCGCATCGTGTCTGAGCGAGTTGCCCGCAACCCTTTGGCTGCCCGCCATGGTCGAGCTCTGTGGCAATCAGCCACCCGAGTCATTTGCCGAGGGCTTTCACTACCTGGCCGACATCTATAACGGCGAGGGCAAAGAGTACCAGCTCTTCCGCGAGCTCAAGGTGAGTCCGTATTCCACGAACGAGACGTTGGTTCGCCAGTGGAAGGGCAAGGACGCCTGTTGGTGGGAGCGAACGGCGAGTCCCGACACATCAGAGAGCGAAGGCACGCTCTACATGAACCGCGTGGGGCACGACGGCGACGTCTTTACGTACGCAACGTCCGCAAGCAAGCCCAACAAGCGGACCTGCGTGATTCCCGGATTCTGTATCTAGGGGCTGCGGGCTGCGGCAGATGGGACCGGCTCCCGACGTTTATCTCGATCTGTAACATCTACACGGCAAAACCGGGTCTACATGTTACAGATCGAGACGTTAAGCAACCGCCGAATTGTTTGTCTCAATCTGTAACAGTAACTCGGCAAAATCGGCTCCAGATGTTACAGATTGAGACATTAAGTTTTTTGCCGAAGGTTCATCTCGATCTGTAACACCTGGAGCCCAAAAACCGGTCTTGCTGTTACAGATTGAGACAAACCAAAACCTCACAAAGCAAAATCTCGATCTGTAACAGTTAGAGGTCATTTTCACCGCTAGATGTTACAGATCGAGATATTGATTTGCCGCCGGAGAGCTTGTCTTGATCTGTAACAGTAACTCGGCAAAAACTGTGCTAGATGTTACAGATTGAGACGAAGGACGGGGATGGTACACCAACCCGGCAGTCGACCCCTGCATCGGAATGTCATACATTTCAACTTCTACTGTACACCCCCAGGGGGTATGGGTGTATAGTATCGGCAGGTTAACAATTCCAATACCGAGCCACAGAAAGGAGAAGCCATGGCTCAAGATAAATTCGATGTGGGTGGCATGACATGCGCCGCCTGTCAGGCGCACGTGGACCGCGCCGTCAGCAAGCTCGACGGCGTCCAAAGCGTCGCGGTCAACCTGCTCGCCGGCTCCATGCTGGTGGACTACGACCCCGCACAGGTCTCCCCCGACGATATCTGCACCGCTGTCGATCGCGCGGGTTACTCGGCCTCGCCCGTCGATGCGGGCACTGGCGCCGCCGGCTCAAACGGCAGCATGCAAGCCAGGTCCGGCGCCACCCATATGGAGTCGCCCACCAAAAAGTTGGAGGCCGCTGCCTCCGCCATGCGCACTCGACTCATCGTCTCGATTGTCTTTCTCATCCCGCTGTTCTACATAGGCATGGGGCACATGCTCGGCTGGCCACTGCCCAGCGTCTTCACCGACCATACCCACAGCATGACGTTGGCGCTCACCGAGCTCGTCTTGCTCATCCCCATCGCCTACGTCAACGACGCGTACTTTATCAACGGCTTCAAGTCGCTCGTGCACGGCGCGCCCACCATGGACGCTCTCATCGCCGTAGGCGCCACCGCGTCGATTGCCTGGTCGCTCTACGCCATGTTCATCATGGCCGACCAGCTGGCCACAGGTCAGGTGCACGAGGCCATGATGACGGGTATGAGCAACCTGTACTTTGAGAGCGCCGGTACGATTCTGTCGCTCGTCACCGTGGGCAAATACCTCGAGACGCGCAGTAAGTCCAAGACCGGCGGCGCTATCGAGGCGCTCATCGACTTGGCTCCCAAGACCGCGACCGTCGTGACCGACGACGGCGCCGAGACCACGGTGGACGTCGACGCCATTCTACCCGGCCAGGTGCTGCGTGTGCGTCCCGGCGAGTCTATCCCTGTCGACGGCGTGGTACTCGAGGGCGCGTCGGCCGTGGACGAGAGCGCGCTCACCGGCGAGTCCATCCCCGTGGAAAAGGCCGCCGGCGACACCGTCAACGCCGCCACGGTCAACCGCACTGGCTCGTTTACCTTCCGTGCCACACGCGTGGGCGCCGACACGTCGCTTGCCAAAATCATCCAGCTCGTCGAGGACGCCAACGCCACCAAGGCGCCCATCGCCCGCATGGCCGACAAGGTCGCCGGCGTGTTCGTGCCCGTGGTGTTTGTAATCTCTGCCGTAACTTTTGTGGTGTGGATGGTGCTGACCGGAAGCGTCAACGAAGCGCTTACCTCCGCCGTCGCCGTGCTGGTGATCAGCTGCCCGTGTGCGCTGGGCCTGGCCACGCCCGTCGCCATTATGGTCGGCACCGGCAAGGGCGCCGAGATGGGCATTCTGTTTAAGAGCGCCGAGGCGCTGGAGAATCTGCGCAACGTGGGCACCGTGGTGCTCGATAAGACCGGCACCGTCACCCGCGGCAAGCCGGCCGTGACCGACATTGTGATTGCCGTGCGCGCCGACGGCTCGCCCGCTATGAGTGAAAAGGCGCTACTGAAGCTCGCTGCCGCGTTGGAGCGCTCGAGCGAGCACCCGCTGGCCGAGGCGATTATGGCCGAGTGCGAGGCGCGCGGAATCGTCGCACGCATGGTCGAGGACTTTGCCGCCGTGCCCGGGCGAGGCGTTACCGCGCGCGAGGGACAAAACGTCATCGCTGCCGGCAACGTTCGTCTGATGAGCGAGCTGGGTATCACCGTGCCCGCAGGACTTGCGGAGCGATTTGCCGCCGAGGGCAGAACGCCGCTGTTCTTTGCCAAGAACGACGAGCTTGTCGGCACCATCGCCGTGGCTGACGAGGTCAAAGAAACGAGTGCCGAGGCAATCGCCGCGCTCCGCAAGCTCGGCGTCGATGTGCGCATGCTCACTGGCGACAACCGCGTGACGGCCGAGGCCATCGCCCGCCGCGTGGGACTGAGCAGCGAACAGGTTATCGCCGACGTCCTGCCCGCCGACAAGGAACGCCACGTGCGCGAACTGCAGGATGCGGGCGGCAAGGTCGCCATGGTGGGCGACGGCATCAACGACTCCCCCGCCCTGGCACGCGCCGACGTGGGCCTCGCCATCGGCACCGGAGCCGACATCGCCAAGGAGGGCGCCGACGTGGTGCTCATGCGCAGCGACCTCATGGACGTCGCCCGCGCCATCGAGCTTTCGCGCGCCACAATCCGCAACATCAAGCAGGATCTGTTCTGGGCGCTGTTCTACAACGGCATCGGCATTCCGCTGGCGGCGGGCGTGT
>JAFEHB010000377.1_pt1 | contig 35124 bp, 22 predicted proteins | sample 9267121 | NCBI WGS metagenome assembly JAFEHB01 (sample SAMN17103336, study PRJNA684904) | human gut metagenome | isolation source: diarrhea sample from child under the age of five | host: Homo sapiens | place: South Africa: Mafikeng, Mafikeng Provincial Hospital | collected 2019-09 | reverse complement strand
CTTCCTCATAAGTTAATCCGTTATATAATCCACCCGGAGAAGTCACCTCCAGTCTTTCATCATAAACTGCGACCTGAATATAAGATTCATCCAACAGTTTACAGTGACAATGGGCGTTAATGATCATTTCCAATAAGCGGAGCTACCATAAAATCTGCCGGATCAGTAATCGCATCTGCCAAGAAAATGGACTTGCCACCAGTATGCCAACCGGAGAAAAAGGAAAAAGCTATAAAGAGAACATGGAATATCATCGTGGCACCAGTTGGAAAGCCAAGCTACGTGTTGCAGTTGATAAGGCAATCTGGACTTCCATCAACTATGAGGAATTTCTACAAAAAATGCAGTTAGCCGGATATGAAGTCCGCCAAGGAAAACACCTGTCCTTCCGTGCACCGGAGCAGAAGGACTTCACTTACATGAAATCTCTCGGAAGTTATTATAGCGAAGAAAATATCCGCATCCGTCTGGCAAAAAATCGTAGCAAAGTGAAAACTCCAAAGCATCTGTCCAGAGGTGCTCGCCTGTATATCAATATTTCCACTTATGTTACAACCGGCAATCGAGAAGGATTTGAACGTTGGGCAAAACTAAATAATCTAAAAGAGGCAACCCGCACCTTCGACTATCTTTCTGAAAATAATCTGCTGAATTATGAAGGTTTTCAACAGCATGTTTCTGATGTTGATGCTTCTGTTAAAGCGGCTGAACAGAGAATAACACAAATCAACAATGAACTGAACACGCAGAAAGTCATTCAAAAACATTGTGATTCTTACCGGCTCTGCCGTAAAGTGATTGAAGATTGCAAATCTGCTAAAAATCCAAACGCATACCGGACCAAACATCAAGTAGAATACCAACTCCACGATTCACTAAAAAAAGAGCTTCAGGATCTCGGTGTTACCAAAATCCCAAGCTCTAATAAAATCCAGAAGCGGATAGAAAATCTTGAATCTGAACAGGCTGCTACTGTCCGTGAAAAGCAGGAATTACAGAAAAAGCAGAAGACACTGGATATCATCAGACAGAATTTCACAGCACTGCTTAATTCTCCTGAGATCAGTTCAGACTTACTTCCATCAAAACGGGAACCTATTTCTGTCACAAGAGATAAATAAGATTGCACTGGCAACTCACTCATTTTCTTTCAAATCTTCCCATGGTTTCAAACCCATTTTCTCCCAGGTGACGCCATACGGTGCACCTCCGGAGGTATTTGTTTTTGGATTATGACAGTTATATAACGAAACGAAAAGACCGGGATTTCCCGATCTTCTCATATTATTTATGGACTTTTCTTTTACAAATACTAAATATGACTAAGGATATTCCCATTAAAGAAAGCCACATAATTACATTCGTATCATCTCCCGTTTTTACATTTGGAGTATGACTGCTATTATCACCTGATGGTTCTTCTGAAACTGGTGGCGTATTCGTGGTAATTGGTGGTATTGATTCATTTTTAAATTTAGGCTCTGCCGTTACATTCCAAATTATCTGATCATCATAATTACCTGGAACTGTTATGATAAAAGGTTCGCTTTGATATACTTGATTGCTAATTTGTGTTTTTTGTGTCTGGACAAAAAGATACACTCCTTTTTCCAGATCTCTGTACATAACTTCTCCGTCTGAGTTGGTCTTTCCGGACATTCCTTTGATGTTGTTATCCTGTACATATTTTTCCAGTTTTTTTGCAGCTTCTGCCTGAGCGGAAGAATCATCAAAATCAAATACGACTCCAGACTTTACAAACTCACTCACTAATGCCCATGAATTATTTTTATATGTTCCAACCTGATACATCGTAAATTCAGTATTACTTAGCTTATATACAGTGGTCTCATCTTCAACAGTTGCTTTTAATAATATACTTCCCAGATCATTCGCAGACACAGGTAACGGAATGAGGAGTAAAAGCATACACATCACACTTGCCATACACATATATATTCGCTTACGTTTAATTATTCTGCTCATGTTTTTTCTCCTTCCTGCGTTTATGATATTTAATGCTCACCCATATGATGATGAAAGCAATAATTCCACCAATCAATAGAATCAAATTGAATGGAATTGTACGCTGAAGACCAACTTCCTCATCTATCTTCTGTGCCTCTTCATACGGAATTCTAGTGCCACGTACAAGCAGTCTGTGCGTGTTAACCGCATAAGGAGTGCATGTGACCAGTGTTACATAATCCTTGCCCTTTTCAATCTGTAAAGAATCTGTATCTGATGGCAATACTGTCAGAATCTGATCCACCTGATAGGCAAAGGTATGATGAAGAACTTTAATATAAAATACATCTCCAACCTCCATCTTGTTCAGGTCGGTGAATATCTTGGCATTTGCAAGTCCACGGTGTCCGGATAATACCGCATGACAGCTCTCACCGCCTACCGGAAGCGAGGTGTTTTTCAGATGTCCTACACCTGACTGCAGTACTTTTTCGGATGTTCCATGATAAACCGGAAGAACAACATCAAGCTTTGGAATATCAATATATCCCATCATTCCAGTATCATCAATTTTTAAAAGATTGTTATACACATCATCTTCTGTCTGGTTTTCATTGCTTTCTGAAAATGGATCTGCTATGGAACCAATTCCAATCAGGCTTTCATTGTATTCCTGTGCCTGCTTGATCATGGCATTTTCCTGATCTTCCGACAGATGAGAAACTTCCTGTTCATAATCTGTAGCAATGGTTGTGCTGTTCATCTGATTGATATAATTGCTCACCACCGGATACAGGATTAAAGAAAATGCCAGTAGATATCCGATTCCTCTTAGTATTTTCACTACTTTCTTCATAATATCTTTCACCTTTTCGTCTGTTTCTTCTGAAATACTCAGTTTACACTGAACATTTCAGAAAAAGCAGACATCCTCCCGGTACAATACCGGGAAGATGAACTGTTTTTTTGTCCATTCTTAAGCTTCAGAATGTCTTAGTTATTTGCTTTCTTTTTGCCAAAAGCTTTGCTTGCTGTTAATACACCGAAAAGAACGATACCAGCCAGTGTTACCATGAGTGCACCCTTGCTACCAGTAGATGGAAGCTGTGCACCTGTTTTGTTTTCTACAGGCACTTCTGGGGAAGTCGCTTTATCATTATTTGTTACAGTTGTTGGATTACCATTGTATGTATAAGTTACAGTATAGTTTGTCAGTTTGCCAGTTGTTGTATCATAATTTGCTTCAATCACAACTTTGATGTCGCTGAGAAGCTTATTGTATCCGTCTGGAGCTTTTGTCTCTCTTAAGTAGTAAGTTCCAGCATCAAGACCTTTTACAAGAACTTTACCATCAGCATCAGATACAATTTTTGCAGAAGTAAAGCCTGTTGCTTTAGCTTCATCAGCTGTTGCCTGACGGTATACGCCGTTTCCTTCGTCTACAATATTAATCTTCGCATTTTCATCTGCTGCATCGCCTGCTCCGTTTGCCTTGTAAAGCTCGAATTCTGCATTTGCAAGTGCAGTCTTATTCTGATCTTTTAAATAATATTTATAAATTGTGAAATCAAAGGTATGTACATCTACGATGCTTGGCTCGGATTTACCTGTTCCATTTGTTGCTGGATCATTACTGTATTCAACGACCGCCTTGTTAGTATTTGGATTCATACCGATTACAGCATCTTTGTTTAAGGTTGCAGTGTAAACAACTGTGATTGTCTCGCCTGTACGATTCTTAAAGCTGTTATAAAACTCATTAAAGCTAATAGTTAGTGTATGTGTTCCATTGCCATTTGTCGTATATATCGGTAAGTATGTGTTATTTCCTGTTTTACCTGCTTTGAGTTCTGTATTTCCAACCTTTACAGACAGAATTGCTTTTAAGTCTAGTCCTTTTGATAATGTATCGGTAAATTTAAAAGTATAAGAATTATATCCTGTCATATCCGGCACTTTAGAAGTCAACTGGTAAGTAACGGTATCACCGATTCCAAAATTGCCGGCTTTCTTTTCATCTGTTCCGCCATGTGGTGCGATTCCATCTTCAAAATCATTCTCGTCATCTTCACCTAAGACTCCCTGATGAATACTTTCCCAACTAGGATTAAGAATACCATTTACTGTGATTGAATTATTACCTGGTGTTTGTGTTGAAACAAGTTTCTTGTCTACTGTCGGGTAATTGCTCTTCATGTTAATTGTAGCTGTATCAGCTGTAATGTTAACTAAAGATGCTGCAGATGTATAAGTCTGATTTCCTGGTGCTGTGGAGGTATCTGTTGCTCCTTTTGGATAAACTAAATAGTATCCATATGCTAAATCAGAAACTGCTGTAGAAGATGCTGTTGTCTCAACTGTTTTTGTTGCTGTAATATTGTTCTCTGAATCTAAAATCCAGCCAAGCATATCTTTTGCAAATGTTTTTGCTATCTCAGCATCTTCACCTGTTCCGACCTGTGTTTTAACATAGTTATATGCCGCTTCACTTAAAGCTTCACCTGTTAAACTTTCAGATCCTGATATTCTGGTATTATTCTTAAAGAATCCTTCATATGCACTGTTCAGTGTATAAGCTACATTATCGCCGTTTTTTGTTGCTGTAAAAATCTGATACAGATCCAGGGTCTTTCCTGCCACTGTATTGTTGACTGTCAGGGTTCCTTTTGGAGCTTCTGCTGCAAATACAGTCATGCTCATGGACAGTATCATGGTCATTGCCATCAGAACTGCCTTAAATCTTGATACTAATTTCTTCATGTTCCTCTTCTCACTTTCTTTTGATTTTTTATTGGTTCGCTTTGGATTCTTTCAGCCTTTACGGTGGAAGTTCCCCACGCAGCCATATCTCTCTCATGACCCTGCTCCCCCTTTCCTACATCGCCTGTTTCCGTTTCCTTCTGCGTCCGGTATAAAGCAGGAACGCTAACAACAGGCCACCTGCTATGATAAACATCATAATGCCCTCGCCGCCGGTATCCGGAAGCAGTGCAAAATGCCGGTTGATAATCGTGAAGGTAAATCCATCTTTAGAAGTTTCGATTGTAGTTGTATATCCTTTTATTTCCGTTTCCGTAACAGAATATTCATAATAATGCGGTTTTTCAGCATCATCTTTTATGTAGGCTGGAAGAGTTTCAACCACTTTCTGCCATGTAGATTTTGAGATATCACCTTTTATTTCATAGTTTTCATATCCCGGCACAACTTCTGTATGTTTTGTTCCTTCCGCATCCGTCCAGCTTCTGGAAATTGTAACCTTAATAGTGTCTGGTCTGATGTTGTCCATATTCCGGAAATCTTTCCATACCTTATTAATGGTCAGATTTATATATTCATCACATGGATCCTGTGCATCTGATGGTTCCGGTGATGTGCTGTCACCTGTATTGACTGTCGTTTTGGTATCTGACATCAGAACGGCTTTTGCATCTGATACATAAGCATTCAGATCTGCTGTTTCAGAAGAATCTTTTGTTGCCATAACTGCATTCTGCAAGGTGTTATACTCATCTACCTGCACTACATGTTTTACCGAGAAGATGCTCCATCCATTTTCCTGACTGAACGTATCTGTCAGAAGTTTAGAATTCTTTTTGATCTCATCAAAACTAATCGCCGGTTTTCGGTAGATACGATAATTGTTATTCTCACCTTCTACACCTGCTTTTGTATTAAAGTCATATGCAGAGTTCAGATCACTTTTTCCGCTGAATGGTCCCACCAGCTTAGATGTTCCACGGACCACGTCGCAGTAATACATGTTATTATTCCGAAGAAGGCCTTCGTCGTTGTGTCCTACAAAGCCGCCGCTTTGTCCATCCTTTGCAACACCATCTACATCATTTCCGGCACCGCCGGCATAGACATCGTATCCCGTATTGATTCCATATACATTGCTGTCTGTAATTTTTGTCCTGTTTGCCTTAATCAGGTTGACACTGATGTTGGACTTTACATCATTATCTTTCGTTATGATTCCGTTTTTGTCACATGGAAGCTTAATAGAGGAATCTCCGATCTTAATGATTGCAAAATCTGTCTGCTGATTGTTATCATCAGACTTTTTAGATAGCCCAACAGAAATATCCAGTCCAAGCAGATTCACATGGATGAGATTTCCATCGTACAGTGCATCAACCTTCACAATTCCAAGATTAATATGCAACAAGTCGGAATCCTGAATCTTATCCAAATACAATGCCCTTACAAGCTGATCCAGAACTACGAATAATGCATCCACCACTGTGGAATCCAGTTTTACATCTGCAAGATAGGCAAAGCTTGTTCTTCCGGCAAAGCCTCCGGCTGTTCCACCGGATTCTACCAGTTTCAGACTATTTTCCTGATTTTTGGCATCTCCGGCACTACAACCTGACATTCTGGCAAGATTTGCGTAACCAATAAATCCTCCTGCAATCTGCTCCTGTCCGCCTTTACTCAAAACGGTATAACCACCAGGTACTCCTGTCACGCTACTGTCATCTATGTGGGAACCAAAAATATCCAAAACGCCGAGGGCACCGCCAAGAAGCTGTCCAAATTTATCTCCCAGCACATCCAGCTTCTCCATTTTTATAACTCCGCTTTTTCCGGAGTATCCTACAAAGCCACCTACGCTGTTCAGTCCAGTTACATAATTTAATCCTGTTACAGTGCTGTTTTTGACAGATCCATTTAACAGTGAACCACCAAATCCTCCAGCTGTTCCGCTGTATGTAACCTGATTATTCTGTCCTGCATCTGTTACTGTGTTAGCACTGACGCCAAGCCCTGCATCTGGGCTTCCTGTGACATTTCCGTAATATACATAGCTTCGGAATGCATCCAGCACATCGGTTTTTCCAAGCTTTAAAAGATACTGTAAGACAGAGGTCTCACCATTGGCACTAATATTTGCAGCACCGGAAACATCCGCAATACCGAAGCATCCTCCGGCATATTCACCGGCTACTACAGAGCGAATCTTGTCTGCACGGATTCCGCTTTCCGGTTTATCCTTCTCGCCAAGAACTGCTCCACAAAGACTTCCTGTGAATCCTCCAGCTGCTTTTGCATACCCTGTATTGTTTCCATTTTGATAGGTTCCGTTTACGATCACGCCCCAGTCATCCCAGGCTGACACAGATGCACAGCGGATGGTGGAAACAGTAGCATTCAGAACCTTAATCAGCTCTGCCGGAGCATTTACCATAAGAACATCCAGAAGTTTATTCAAAAGTCCCTGTTTTGTAGCTGTATCAATAGCTGCCACACTACCCGGATCTACTTTTCCGGCAAAACCGCCTACATAGGAAGTTCCATCTACACGCCTTAAATTTGTGATACTGCAGGAGGAAGTTTCATCTCCCCAGATTTGGCCGCCGATCATTCTTCCCACATAGCCTCCGGCAAATCCTGCCGGATCTTTGTCTGCAATACCGGTTGCTTTGATCCTTGCTCCGGAACGATATCCTTCCACATGGGACTGTTTCACGACTGGCACAAAGGTTTTTAATGCTGCCAGGCTGTCTGCACCTATAATCTTAAGGTCTTCCAGTGAAACTCCACCTGTGTTTGCCACAGAACCTGTGAGCATCTCACCAGCAAATCCACCACTGCTTCTATAAGCCTCTGCCAACTGAAGATCTGTTGCAGTTCCATTTGTTATGGTACCGCCTTCCATCCGTCCAACATAACCTCCAGCAGAACCGCCCTGTGTTGCTTTACTTGCCAGAATGCTCCTTCCTGCTGTGACTGCGTATCCATATGCATACTGAGAAATGATCTCATTTAACTGCTCTTGATCATTGACTTCACCAAGTGCCTGTAATTTATTACCGTAACTTCCATAAGAACCGACAGCACCAACCCATTTGTTCCAGGTATCCGTATCCAGTCCACGAAGCGGTCCATAAACAGCTGTATTCTTTTCTGTCGGATACACTGCCTGAAGAAGCGTCAGCGGATTATCTAATTTGATAAGACCAAATAAAACCTTCAGACTTCCTGTATCTGCAACATTCGCACACCGCATCAGTCCTGTATAACCTCCGGCATATTCCGTTCCATATACGGAACGGATACGATAGGCCGCACATTCTCTTACGGTTCCTGTATATGCAGCACCTTTCCAGTTATCCGTATTGTTTCCCCAGATCTGACCGCCATAGTTGTAACCTGCATATCCTCCTGCAAGTCCACGGTAAATGCCATCATCACTTTCAGCCTGAGCCCTCACAGCACCTCCACAAGGTACACAGGTTGTTTCGCTGTTTTTGATCACAGGAACAAATGCCTGTAAAACGCCAAGAAGATTATCTGCCTTGATCAGTCCTCCAAGAGCACTTAATCCATCTACCACATCTGCCGCACTCCCCGGCTCCATGGTTCCAACATATCCACCGGCACTTTCACGCCCTATGATATGTGCAAAATTATAAGAATTACTATTCTGAATCTGAACTCCAAGAAGTTCTCCTGCATATCCACCGGCTTTTCCGGTATCACCGTCTCCATCTGTTGCAAGAACATTAAATCCGCCTATCGCTCCGTAAACATCTGAACTGTCTATAATAGATGCAACTACGGTCAATGCTGATAACAGATTTGTAGCAGAAAGTACATGATCCAGAACGCTTGCACCTCCGATAGCCGCCGTACTTCCCATAGCAGCTTTCCCAATATAGCCGCCGGCATAACGATAACCACTTACCGCATATGCACTGTCGCTTCCGTAATAACTGCTACCATCTTCCTGCTGCAGATTCTTTGGCTCCCTGACACCTGTATGCTGCAATTTATTTACATCGGAATTGCTGATCTGTACACCAGTTCCGCATCCGATAAAGCCTCCGGCACTTCCGGCATCCGCATCGTTGGTGCTGTCTTTTTCAAGAGTACCTGTAACGGTAACGGTAAACCCTTTTTCTACAGAATTAACACTGGCATTACTGATCACCGGAACAAAAGCATTGACCAGGGATAGTAATCCTGTCAGATCAACCAGTTTTGTAAGAATTGATGATTTAGCTCCAATCTCTGCAACCGCTCCGGCTTTTACCAGACCTCCGAAGCCTCCGGCATAACGAAGGCCTTCTACTTTCAGAAGATTTTCTACTGCCGTTCCTTTTCCGGAATCAACAGCATTTGCTGAATTATCTACATGACCGCTCTGCATCTCTCCAACGAAGCCACCTGCATAGCCTTCTGCGTTTTCAAATCCACTGTCAGCCGTAACAGTCAATCCATCTGCGGTACCAGCAACTTTGCAGTTTGTAATTTTGCTGGATGCAGCCTGCAGGACACTTGCCAGTTCCTTCAGACTCAGAATCTTACCAAGGACACTGTTCAAAAGATCTCCTGTGGCATCTCCTGCCTCCGCCGCACTTCCGGAACGCATGATTCCGATATAGCCACCGGCATGATACGGTGCAGTGACTTCTTTTACATTGGTCACATCAGAGTTCTTCACCATGACTGCTTTTCCATTACCGATATATCCTCCAGCATCTCCAAGCGCCACATCATCATTTTTTCCAGATGCTGTTACAACTAAGCTGTCTCCTGCAATAGAAGAATCGGAAATTCTCGGATAAGCCACATCCATGACACTGAGAAGTTGATTTACATCCAAGAGGCCCAGTAACTTAATAGAACCTGTCTGTGCCACATCACCAGGCATCAGCCTTCCTGCAAAACCACCGGCATAGCTGGTTCCCTTTATATAAGAGAGTCCGGTAATATTTGTTGTTGCAATCGCACCAGTCTCACCTTCTGTTGTTTCATTCTCGCTATTCGTGACTGCTGAAATGAAATCTGCTTCTTCACTATTCTTTTCACCTGTAGATCCATTCGAAGATGAATTCGTGTCTGTGTCAGCTTTGAATCCGGAATTGTTGTTTCCATAGTTGATATCTACTGCCTGTCCTTCACCCAGAAAACCTCCTGCCATATCAGCGGATACCTGAGGATCAGAACCATTCGAAACATAGGCAATAGACGTATTATTGAACTCCGGTCTCAGGGCACTGACAACTCCAAGCAGGTTCTCCAATTCAATTCCTGTCAGTTTTGATGTAGTGGAATCTCCAGCACTTAATGCATCTCCGGCTTTAGCAAAACCTGCAAAGCCTCCGGCTTTTCCTGATGTTGCAGATGCAGTAACAGTTTTCAGGTTGCTGATCTTAGTGTCCCTTGCTCGTCCACTAATGCATTCTCCAATAAAACCACCACTATAACCTTTCTCATTGCCAGTAAACACACTATATCCTGACGAAACACCTGAAACAGTGCTGTCAACTGTAAATGTCTCAATCATCTGGCCTACAGAAAGAAGGCTGTCAATTTTTAGTAGCGGTAATCCAAGAAGCTTAATACCGCCAACATTGGCAAGGGTACCGCTTCCGAAATATCCTGCAAAACCGCCTGCACACTTTCCCGCCGTTACGGAATTCAGATTTGTGACGGATGTTCTCCTTACTTCTCCACCTGTTCCATAACCGATAGTACCTCCAGCACGACCATTCTCCTTATCTGACGCAGTAACAGTAAGACCGGAAGAGCCTCCATTTACGGAACAGTCTTTACATTCAAAACGCATGTAATCCGCTGCTTTAACTGTTCCACCAAGGACATCACCGACACTGGTCATTTTCGCATAGCCTAAGATTCCTCCTGCATTCTCTGTTGCTGAAACCTTCATTGAGGAAGCTGCATTGATCTGATTCACACGGTCTGCAAATTCATAGGTAACGCCAGTCTTAGTAAGCACTCGCTGGAGGGCTTTTGTAGTTGACTTTGAATCGTCTGTAAGTTCTAAAGTATTGGAAATCTGGACAGCCCCTGCATATCCCACAAGTCCACCGGCATTTTTACCGTTTGCTGTTACAGAAATGCTATCTCCTGCAATGGTGCATCCGCTTATAACAGAAGGTCGAAGTCCCACCAGGTTCAAAAGATCCATGTTGGTTAATTTACCATTTAACAACCCTGTAAGAAGATCCTTTACAATTACCAGAAGTCCCTGGCTTTCATCAATATCCGCTACATCACCAAGAGTTGCTATACCGGCAAATCCTCCGGTATAATCTTTTCCGGACACTGTGCCAAGAGAGGAAATACTGCAGTCCACCGCATAACTATTTCGCATTTCTCCTATAAATCCGCCTGCATAACCACTTTCTTTAGATGGGGTCCCCTGTGCAGATACGTTTACCGCTCCGTCGATTCTACAGTTCAGCATAACTGTATTGACCGGGAAATTTCCCATAAGTTCAATACCAAGGCTGCTTAATGCACCTACCACGACTGCATTCGCAGAACGTCCCACAAATCCACCAGAACAGTCATTTCCGGACACTGTGGTACTTCCACCTACAGAACAGTTTTTCATCACTGCACCGATGGCTTCCCCGGCGAATCCACCGGTACTCTTCTGACCTGTAACAGAAGTGTCACCGCTTACAGAACAATTCTGAATACTTGGATTGACATAGCCTATCGGAATAAGATTTTTTACACTGAGTAATCCTCCATTTAAAAGGAGAGTCAGCAAATCACCGACTCCAAGCAGCGGAATCAGATTCAGGATTTTTGTTAAAGTATCAACCAGACCTCCTAAGCCACTTGATACCAAATCATACTGTGTCATACCACTGACATAACCTGCGAAGCCACCGGTCCGGTCATTTACATTGGAAACTCCATGTAAATTTTCCACATTGCAGTTTTCAATCTGGATATTTCCTTTTACAACACCAGCAAATCCTCCTGTTGCCAGGGATTGTGGATCCGGTTCCAATCCACTTAAATTTCCAAGCAGGAGCTTCAACACGCCTCCAATCAAACTAAAATTTTGTTTAACCTTTTGTGTTGTTGTAGAAACCGTCACATCAGAAAGGGTAATATTTTTCACAGTGATTGGATTTTGGGATATTGTCAGCGATGTAGAATACGGGGTCGTCAGATTTCTGAAAAATCCAATACCATATTCTGCCTGGTTGTCCTGATTGACTGCATTAGCCTGTGAAATGTTGATATGGCTGATGGTTATACTCTGACCTTCAACCATTCCCTTTCGGCCTTCCATGTTTCCCTGATAATTGTCAATAGGATCCCAATCATCATCTTCTCCATTAGAATTTGTCCCCTCTTTGGAAAGATCAATATCACGAAAGATAATGTAATTCGCATCCTTACTGTATTTATATCCAGCTCCTGCAATATTGGTATTGCTACTTTTGGATGTATCATAGGTAAGGACGTAAGTTTTGTTCTCATCAACCGTAATACTTTCCGGATTCGCATCATCTGAAAAATTACTTTCATCCTCACCACTTGTAAAGGTTTCATCATTACTTCCTGTCTCAGCTGCTTCCTCGCTGTCTGGCGGAGTCATATCAATCAAATCTCTGTCTTTTACAGTTGCACCTGCTTCAACAGATGCCGCTTCGGAAGCACTGGCAGTACTGTCTGTCGCAGTTACCGTCATATCGGCTGACTCCTGAATAGTACTGCTCACATATACATAACGCTTTGTAGCTGTTGTGCCAGCTATATCCAAGGATGAATTATCCAGATATTCTGTTTCTCCCAGCTTATGGTCACCTTTTTTATTTCCATACAATTCTTTTCCAGACCAATTATATGTATCATTAAACTTTACAATATCCGCATCACCCGGATAATACAGTTCTGTTTTGTATGTCTGTGTATCAGCTGCTGGTTTCCAGGCTGTATATCCACTCAGTGCGCCCCCAAGTATTCCCGGCTTTTTCTCTCTTGTTTCATACACTCGCCAGATTGGCTCTGTCACATCCGTATCTGTTCCGATTGCCCGAAGCTGTGTTTCATTTCCAATCAGAATATAATTTTTATCACCAATCTTTTTTACCACCTGACCGAAATAATTTCTTCCTTCATAGTCGGACGGATATGCGCTAGTAATATCCTGAGTTGTCTCCTCTGTCCCAGCCTTATTTGCAAGAAGCTCCGGTGTTTCTGTTGTAAATGAAGAAGCAAGCACATAATTATGTGTTTTGCTGTAAGTAAGATAGGAACCATCTTCCAGTGTAAAAACCTGTCCCATTCCAACTTTTTCAGCAATATAATCCTCGCTCATTACAGGTTCGCTGTCTGAAGATTCCCCTTTCATCAATTCAAGCTGGTATCGGTTATACACATAAATCGTATCAGTCACTGAATCATATACTGTGTTGCCCGTGCGCTCTGATGATGAAGTGATGCTACCTGTAAAATCTGATGGGAAGTTCCAGACATTTTCATTATCTATTGGAATATCATTCATCAAACAATAGGAAGCGTCTGATGCATAGGTAAGTTCTGCACCATCTGCAAGAACCTTATCCCCTTCACCAACATTTCCATCTTTGTCTCCGGAAAACATCTGTGTTCCTGTACCGATTTGCAGAAGTTGCTGGTAATTGTAGATACATATTTTTCCATCTTCATAATCTGGATTTGCTTCTTCCAAAGTATCTGAGGTGTTTTCATCCTCGATAATTGTTTCTTCTCCATCTGTAAATCCTTGATCTTCAGAATTACCAAATTCCTCTGTTACTTCAGAACTTATATCTGTATTTGGCTCTGATTCTCCTTCAAAAGAATCAGGAATATCACTTTCCGTGATATCAGATATTTCAGATGTATCACTGCTGAAACCATCCTGTTCCGATATATCTGTAATTTCACTATTGGTCTGCACATTCATTCTTTCTGAATCTTCAGCATTCGCAACTACGACTTGCGAAGATAATAATGTAACACACAGAACAACTGCTGTAATTCGTCTTAAAACACTCAATTTCTTGTTCATAAAATCGCCTCAAATCTTCTGTCATGCTTGACTTTTTGTTACTTTTAACCACTCTGGCTGCTTTGCTGCCGCCGTCAAGCACTGGATCAGTTTTTTAGAAAACGCTCCGCATTCACCATTTGAAATCATCCGTATCGCCTCTTCTGGTTCATATTTTCTTTTGTATGGACGATCATTGATCAATGCATCGTAAGCATCAACAATCCCAACGACCTGTGCGCACATCGGAATCGCATTCCCTTTTAAACCGTCTGGATATCCTGATCCATCATATCTTTCATGGTGGTGTCTGCATATTTCATAGCTATATTTGTTCAGCTTTTCCGTTGTTATCCCCTCTGGGAATCTCTGGGTCATCGCTGCACCTACTAATGGATGTTGTTTTACTACATTCATTTCTTCATCTGTCAACTTTCCATTTTTATTCAAAATTTCAATTGGTACTTTTATCTTTCCAATATCATGAATCGGTGCCAAATGGGCTACTGAAGCAATTTCTTCATCCGTAATTCCATATTCCGGATAATTCTTCTGCAATTGAAGATATACCTGTTTCGTATAGAAGCTGATATCGTCTTGATACCCTGATTCAACTAACTGATTATGATTCAATACAGTAGTTAAAAGTGATACCATATCCCAATACTGCTTTGCCATATCCTGTTCTTTCTTTACGAGTTCCTGTTCCATCCTTATAACTGTGTTCTGGACAATCTTCTCATTATGTAAGGTAATAATTGCAGTATTCTCATTTGCATCTATATATTTTTTTGCTTCCATCCAAACATATGCATTCTTATCTTTTCCAGTAATTCTGCGATACGGAAGATCTTTTTCCATACATCCATCAACTAGTCTTTCTTCTAATCCTTCACTTGATAAGAAGTCATGAACCATTTTTTTATCAGAAGCATACACATATCTTTCTATATATTGATTTATGAACTCTTCATAACTTTTTGTTTTCCTTACTTTCTCATACACTTCACGGATATGTGAATATACACACTCGTAGCTTTTTTCTTTCAAGTTCAGTTTTAATACAACATAAAATCGTCCAAAATATTCATCTTCTCCAGGACGGATAACGTCTGAAACCTTTACGCTCTCTAATTTATTATTGTATGTATTCTGCAAACTCAACAATATTTTATGTATCTTGCAGGTATCTTCTAAATTTCTGGGACAAAAACGATCTTCTTCCAAACAACGATTAATTGCCATTGTTTCCTCTACACACGATATAATATCCATTAAAGAAATGTTCTCCGGTTGTTTTGCCAGCATATAGCCACCATTTATACCTTCACAGGCATTGACTATTTTTGCATCTTTCAGTTTTTTTGCTATTTTAGGAACATAATTAGCAGAAACATTTAGCTTCCGTGACAATTCTGATGTAGATACCATCCGTTCCTGTGCCGCTAAGTAACATACAATTCTAATTGCGTAATCTGTCGAATTTTTCAGTTGCATCGTTATCCCTCTAATCTAAACCCTGCGAGGTCTTAGTTTATATCAAAAAAAATATCAAAATTTGATATCTTCAATATTTTTCGCTGATAATCTTTCTCATCAAGTGTGATATTATACGCTATTAAACTTAAAAATATAATGCACAAAGGATGAAAAATTTTTAACGTTTTTTTATTCAAAGTGCTCCATTTGCGATTAATGGACAAAAAAACGAACCACACTAACCATGTGATTCGTTATCTTTTATAACAATTCCAATATTTTTAATATTATGAATCTCATCTTTGCCTCTCCAAAAGATTCTTAAAAATTCTACATTACTTCAAGAACTCGAATTGCTATCAATCCAATTCGAACACTAAGCACTTCTGCTGGATTATTAAAATCTATATTCATTATTTCTATTATTTTCTGCAAACGATATGAAACAGTTCGATAATGAATAAACATTAATTCAGAAGTCTTTTTTAAGCTTTGGTTGACATTCAGATAACATTCCAATGTATCAACCAGCTCTCCATTTTTCTGAATATCGTACTGGCGAAGTTTATTCAATGACTCCGGTATAAACGCTTGCAACTGATTTATATCTTTCATCTTTTCCAGTATCTGATAAAAGAATCCTACCTTTGTACTATCTATAACTGACTTATCCTCGTCTCCGATTATTCGTCTAATAACTTTAATATATTTAAGCGCAATTTTAGAAGATTTAAAAGACTCCTTCAATTCATGGTATCCTGTGACAGTTTTACCTATACCAATCAGAAAATCTATTTCAACTCCCCTATTAACTAGAAATTCTTGTATCGTTTGCTGCAGTTTCTCCAGTTTTTTACGAAATTCCAATCCGGTTTCCAGTTCCGTTTCTCTGTGAATATATACAATCTGGTTGGTTTGCAAAAAAATATGCTCCCTCGGTAAATAACGTATAATTTCGTTTTCGACCAATTCTGTTTCTTTTATCTGGGCATTGGTAAATTTTTCCATATTCTTTATTGCATCCATACGGAAAGTGACAACCCGATATATCTCTGCATCATTAAGACCAAGCATACCTGCAACTTCATTTTCTTCATCATTTGACAGCGAACCATTCAGCATACGATATTCCAAATCTCTTAGATGTCGTTTTTCAAGATTCTCTTCTAATACATGTCTGATCAAACTAAACTGTAATGTAATGATAATATTCTCTAACGCGATAAAATCTAATTCCCTCAATGGTTCATTCTGTTCTGAAACAACAAAATACATTTCCTGTCTTTCAAATATATTGAGCTTCTTAATATATTCAATATAGTTAGTATTTTTTCTTTTTTGACACAAATATTGATATCTGGTTATAATTCCAGACTTATATTCCGCAATATTTTTTTCAATTCTAAAATCCTGTGTTTCCGAATTACTTGAAAAAAGACAGGTTCCATCTGCGTTATATAAACCGACCGGATTCCCGAGCATGGTACTGATCAAGAAAAATATTCTCTCTATAGATTCCCTTGAATCTATCACGTTCAGTAAAATATTACTTAAATTATCATGTGTCATCTTAAAATATTTCAGTTTTGCAGTTTCAATATCACACAACTGAAGTAGTATATGCTTAATAATCCCCCAAAAATACAAATCCTCAGAAATTTCTATCACGGGCAAATGATGTTCCTGCGAAAATTCCATTAAAATATCAAACAGTCTTTTCAGGTGTTCAGTTCTCTGACAGCACTTTACTATAAATCCACTTATCTGCTTTTTATCCAATTCTTTTAAATGATGCAAAAAAACATCTTCCTCTGTGGCTTCATAGGCTCGCATACTTGTCAGGAGCAGCTCACCCCCCCCAGGAATTTTTCCATATCTGGCACTTCAATGATTCGGACTCCTTTAATTTCACGACCAATTCCAGAATCATCACTTATCAGTTGCATTTCCGAGAAATTGTTTGATTCAAGCAAGTCCTTTACTGTATACCCCATTTGTATTCCCTTCCTTTTACAATTGATTTGATTTATCTTTATTTTGCCTTATTATGTTATGCTATATCTATTTTAATATATTGGTGGAGTTATTTCTATAATTGTTTTTCATATTCTCTAGTTTGTTTTCTTAGCTATTCTGATAACTCATCGGCATCTGGTTTTATAATCTCCGAGACCTTTATGCCCTTTAGTAGATTGTCATAAGTTTGCTGCACATCCAGCAATATTTTATGTACTTTACAATGCTCTGTTGCATTTCTGGAACAAAACCCATCCTCTTCTAAACAACGATTTAATTTCATGGTTACTTCCGTGGAGGATATTATGTCAAACAGAGAAATATCTTCTGTTTTTTTCACAAGTGAATACCCACCTTTTATTCCTTCGCAAGCTGTAATTATATTCGCTTCTTTTAATTTTTTTGTGATCTTTGGAATATAGCTTTCTGGAATCTTTAATTCGTAAGCTAACTCAGACGCAGTGATTACTTCACCACGACAAGCCAGATAATATACTATTCTGATCGCATAATCCGTTGTAATTTTTAATTGCATAATTGCTCCTCTCCAAAACAGGGAAAATCCCGAATTATTATCCTTGCGCTTCATCTTTTATCGCCTCAAGTCTAATAAATTCGGGATATTGTATAACCTTTCCTCTTTATCTCATTATCAGCTTTTTCAGTTCTTCTTATTTATTCTTTTAAAGAATACCATACCAACCATGCTGATCGCAAGAACAAAAAACATCAAAACCATCAGGCCATTGTTTGCAAGTGTTCGTCCTGTTACAGGCGGTTCCATTGTTGATTTATTAATAAATGCAATGTCTGTTTCTTTGTCCATCTCGTAAGATACATCTCTTCCATCTGTGGCGGAACCATTGTTGATTTTATATGTTGTCTTATAATTCTTACCCGGATCCTCTTCGGACACCTTATATGACCAGCCTGTCGGCAGACAATTAATCTTTACCGATTCGTCTTTTTTTAATGTAAAGGTTGCCTGGTTATTTGCAAAAGAAAGGGGTATTGCTTTCGCCTTAGACCCTTTTGTAATATAAATCTGTCCGTCCTTGATCTGCGATGTACCCTGATCTGCTCCTGCAGGCGGAGTTGCTGTGAGTGTAAAGGTAAATTCTTTATTTGGCTCCTGATTATACCCTTCCACTGTTTTACTGACATGCAAGACAGTGGGTTTATAATACAGTCTTAATATGACAGGCTCTGATGAAGCATTGTTTGTCACATCCATTACTAATGTATTTTGCTTGTCACTTTCATCAAATACATAACCTGGAAATGTTCCATCCGGCTCAGGGTTCGCAAACGCCTTAACGCTTTCGCCGTCAGCAGAAAATGAAATGGTTCCTGAGGTTGTCTTCTCAAGTTTTTCCTTTCCATCCGGTATCTTGAGATAATGCTCAACCTTTACTTCTTTTTTTGCTGTTTTTTTCCACTGTGCAACAATCTGATAGCCTGTAAAATTGTTAGATGCGAATACCGGCAGATCCGTATTATTTGCATATCCGTAATTCTCATCAGAAATCGTAAAGAGTTCACCGTTACTATATGTCTCTTGACTTAACTTACCATCTTTGTTTTTCAGCTTCCATCCTATAAATTCATAGCCTTCACAAGTGGGTTCTGCCCAACCTTCACCCATAATAAAGGTAGTACCTATAGCTCTTGTTCCCTTTCCAGTTTCCAGATTCTTTCCATAAGAATGCATAGGAGTTTTGTTATTACTCCTTGTCTCCGGATTATCCGGAATGTTCTTCACATCTGCATTGTTAGGAAGCACTCCCATACCGGCACCGGAATTATAATGTACATAAATACCACTAGATACAACCATAAAAGTGGCATCGTATAAATACCAGTCATTATCTAAATCTAATGGTTTTGCTCCTCCCCACGCTATATATCGGGTATATCCCCCTTTTATCGCAGCCTCTTTCGCAGCCTGCCATTGATTGTCGTATATTATATAGGAAGTTTTTCCGCTTTTAAGCGATGTAGCTGTCATATCATTTATGTTGCCAGCATTAGCGTCGCTTTTGCGTCCGTCTAATGTTTGATCAGCGCCATGTGGCCGTCCATAGGAAACACCAGTAATCTGTCCTGCTTGACCGGCATCATACGTATAACCGGCTTTGGGCTTGGCAAAGAAAATCCGCACCTGTCTTGTTTTTTTACTTCCTTCATACGTTACAGGATCCATATCCACAGTTTGATTATCTTTTATAGGAACCAGTGCCTGTTTCTCATAGTCCCACATAACTACGTCCAGACCTTCACCGTTTCGGGATCCATCTGTTAATAATCTTACTGTCACAGCCTGTCTTCCGTGTTCTTCTTTGTATGGTACTAAGGTAAAATTGTAATCCTCAAATTTACCGGTTCGGACTTTCAGACTTATTGTATATTCATAAGAACAATCTTTTTCATCATCTTTCTTAGATGTATAGCTATTTGTCATCTCGGTGGTTAAATCTAAATTACGCGGAGCTGATGAAACAGTATCACCTTTATTTATAGGTACTTCACGACCTCCTGATCCACTAGTTGATTGAATGGACGCACCGTTCACCACCATATTTATCACACGGTATCCTCTATTTGTATGAAAAGCTGGAATATCCAATTCATAGCCTGACATTTCGCTGACTTTATCTGGTGTAAAAGTCCACATAATTTTGTCCTGGCCTTCCAAATACTGCCAGCCCTTGGCTACACTGTGCGCAATATTAATATATTCTTCTCCATTAATATCTTTTGTATTAATGGTTATTCTGTAAACGCTTTGTTCCTCATAGGTAATTGTAATCTTATCGTCTTTTACAAAGTTAATGGAATAGGTAGCTTTGTTTTCATTTCCATTTTCCTTCGTAATCGTCGCACCCTCTTGAGAAACAACGGATTCGATTATAAATCTTTTCGCTTTAGGGTTATTTGCTTTTGCTGTGTCTGTGCCCGGAGTTACCGAAATCATAAAGTTTTCTTCCGCATTTACACGAATCTGATTCGATATATCAAGCGGCGCATCAAGGCTGCCATTTTTTCTAGTGATCGTTCCAGGTGTACAACTATCAGGAATTACTTCCTTTATGCTGACCAGGTAATACTCCTGGTACATCATCGTTAATTTCTGAGTTTCTTCCAGCTTAATTGCAATCACACCATCTGTACTATAGTAAATGGTGTCGTTATATTTTCCGATGTATACACAGTTTTTTCCATCTACTTTTGCACTTTTAAACTCGAAATGTCTGCCTTCTATAGATAGCTCTTTATGATCCGCAATTGCTCCAAATTTAATGACAGAAGGTGCTCCTGCAATTGGGTTTCCATTGACATCTACATACTCTACTCTATCTGTTGAGGCTTCTTCTCCATTCTCGGCAACCGCCAGTAATTCTTCCTCCAGACTCTGTACAGACATTTGTTCCGGTGCATCCATATCTGTTATCTGGTCTGCGGAATCCTCTGTTTCAACTGGATGTTCTGGATTATTTTCTGGTTCCAATATTTGCTGACTCTCCGAAAGTTGTTCGTCATCTGCCAAAATTTCCGGTTCTGTCTCCTGATTTTCAATGTCACTGATAAAGTCCTCCGTCTCCTGTGAATCACTTTCCATTTTTACAATGGCGTCAGATGCTTCAACTACATTTAAGGATAAACAGCATATAGACAAAATCAAAATACAGGAACAAACGATCTTCAAGTATTTTTTCCATATATTATGCCTCATCTTGTGATTCTCCCTTATTTCTTTTCTGCTTTTCATGGATTAAAACGCTTAGACAAATCAGTGAACCAAACAGCAATAAGAAATATCCCATAACAGGACTGTCATCTCCAGTCTTTACACTATTTACACTATTAATCTTTCCTGATTCATCTGAATTGGACGGACCAGATGGTTGTGACGGTTTTGAGGGCTGTGTTGGATTGGGCTTCTCTTCTCCAGTATAACTATTCTTAAAAGAGATTGCTTCTATTTTTTCCCCCTTCTCATTGGTTACAATTGTGACAACTTTTAACTGATTCGATTCATTATAGTAAGCATCGACAGTCACATAGTACCTGCTTTGATCATAGTTATAATCATCTTTTTTTTCTGTCGTCTGATAAATGTTATAATGGTACTGCCCTGCTGTTTTCACATTCAGTATAATCTCTGTTGCTGCATTCTTTTCCATTGTCCAGGAATACTGCATATTGCGGCTTCCGGCTGGCATTGGTGCGTCGCTTTGATCGGTTGTCATAATATAAGAGAATTCATCTGCAATACCTTCCACTTCACTGTCAAAGATCTGTCTCACCGGAATTTTCACTACAGTACAGTTATCAGATGCAAACGCTGATATCTGCATGCTCAGAAAAAGGAGCATAGTCACCAATATGACAGCTGTTTTCTTTAAATCAAGGATTTTCATGTTTTTTCTTTCCCTTCTTCTTTAATTTTCTATCTATCAGCAATAGAACGATAATTAGCAAAAGTATCCAGTAGATAACCGGCACCTGAATCATCTTTTCTTTTAATTTATCAATTCCAGTTCCCAAATTCTTGGCTTTCTCTTTCTCAGGATAGACCTGATCCGTAAGCCTTCCTACTAATATATTTCTTCCATTTGTCATCTCTGAAGTACATGTTATCAGAAGAACCAAATGGTCATTTTCCGTAAGTTCAAAGTTTCTTTTATATAAAGCATTGTCTGATATTTCCTGCAGATACGCCTGTTTTGCTTCCGGTTCCTCTGAACTGACACTGAACAGCCGTTCATTATAAGCATCTGCCTGAATCAATGCATAAAATTCAATTCCATGATCTTTTCCATCAAAAAAAAGATTTCCGTATGGATGTTCGTCAAAATACTCCTTATCTGCGAATAGCCCCACATCTCCAAACATCATGTGTTTTTCCATATGGTGTCCATATATCATATTATTAAAATCGGAAAAATCCGGTTTGTTTGCACAGTGCAAAAATATGGAACCACTTAAAGAATATTTGCCCTCGGCATCCGTATTCATATAAGTATCATCATCTTCTGCCTGAAGCAGCGGATAATTAACGTTTGTTTCATTTATTCGAATCCAGCCAATAATATCCGGATTGATTTTCTGCAATTCTTCAAAAGATTTCGTATGTTTTTCTGTTGGAATATAGGCTTCGTAGTTCTTCGCATCAGCCGCCTGATATACCTGATTGGAATCCCATAACATATAGCATGACAGGAACATTACCATAAGAATCAGCAATAACGCTATAAAATTCACCATATGATCGACTATTTTGACTAAAAACTTTGCTGTTTTTTTCATATGAAATATTCCTGAAGTTTCCTTTCTTATTGCAAAAAGGAATGCGACGGAGTATCGCCGCACGCATTCCCTTTGCTGTTTCTTTTATAATTTTATGAAATTATTTCTGTACTTTTTTGCGTTTGAAAGCAACGAATCCAAACAGTGCTACAGCACAAAGAGCAACCATCAGAACGTATGGAAGAGTGTTCATGATAATACCGGTTGTTGGTACGTTGTTGAATCTGTTGGTTACGTCAACAGTGTTCTTTTTCTGTCCAAGTTTATAACCAGTATTAGCAGCTTTATCCCATACTTTAATCTCTTCATTAAATTTTGTTGCAACAACAGCTGCTTTGTTTTCATTATTAATTACAACAGCAGCACTTCCTTTGTAGTTTGCTTTTGCATCCTCAGTTACGGTAATCTTTGTTCCTACCGGAAGCTTTGTGAACTTCATGTTCGTACCAGCTGTCAGTGTAAATGTATGAGTAGTGCCATTTGTAAGAGTAATTTTTTTACCATTTGCATTTACACCACCGAGGGTATTCTCGTCTGTTCCTGCTGGGAAAGTAAACTCTGCTGTGAAGCTAAATGTGTCATTTGTTGCAGGTTGAGTTGTATCACCTGTCGTCACGTTCTTTTCAACCTTTTTAGATACATTTAAGGAACCAAGGTTGTCATAATCTGCATCAGGATCAGTACCCGGATTTGATGGATCTGTACCATTACCAGCTTCCTGGACATAAGTGTTTTCGAATTTAAATCCGTTATCTTCTCCACTACCAATATCTACTTTTACAGGACTTTTTTCATCGGTACCCTGGTCATTCTTAATTTTGTTAACAATGATATTGGAAATCTCATAGCCACCAGCTGTTGTATTGGAAACATATACATCCATAAGATACTCAGCTTTGGACATGAGCATTTTTTCTTTCTCACCCTTATCGTCAAGATTCAATGAGTTTCCTGTTTCTGTTACTTTGTAACTATACTTACCAGCTTCCTGATATGTAGGAAATGTTACAGCCCATCTTTTAGTTTTAGTACCTGTTCCATCACTTGTTGTAAACTTTGCATCGTCAATTCTTACCGCTGCATCAGTATCTACTAAATTATCAACACCTGCTCCATTTTTCTGCTGTTCTGCTTTAAATGTAAAGTTAACATCCTTTGCTACTTCAGTGTTAAAAACCTTTGTAATATACGCTTCCTTTGTCGTTGTGCCTGCCCCTTCTGCAAATACCGGCATTGCCAGTCCCATTGTCATAGCACCTGCTGCGACAATAGCGAGCATTTTCTTGGTGAATTTTTTCATGCTCATTTTAGTTCCTCCCTTGTAAATTATTTTGTTTTTTATTTGATTAACGGATCTGGTAATTAAATTCCCCTGCTCCGAATAATCGCAATGACTTTTCCTTTGACATCTTTTATATCAATGCAGCCATAGATTCGGCTGTCCGATGCCTGAGGTCTGTTATCTCCAAGTATAAATACCTGGCCGCTCCCGACTGTGACCGGGAAATCCACTCCATCTTTAAACTGGGTGGTATCAAAGTAAATGTCCTGAGATATCTGTTCTGCACCATTTATCTTCAGTCCGTTTTTTGTAATGTCAACGGTGTCTCCTGCTACCGCCACAACACGTCCGGTCGTGGTTCTGCCATCAGCTTCAAACACTGCAACATCACCGGAGATAAACCTTTTATCCAATCGGTAATACATGACCAGATCACCGTCTTTGATTGCCGGTTTCATGGAGACATCATTTATTCTTACAATTCCATAGAGAAATGTAAAAATAAGAAATACTGCTAAGATAATAAATGCAATCTTCAATAACAACTGAACAATATCCTGTGCTACAGATGTTTCCTGTGTTATATTGTTGTTTTCATTTGACCGTTCAGTTCCGTTCTTCATCCTATCCTTCCATAAAAATGGATGCCCATAACCCTTCTAGGGGATTTATTTGTTTTAGGTCAACTCGGACATCCACAGTATTAGTTTGTACCCTTTATTATAGTGGTTTATTTTTTTATTCCAATGCAACAAACATGTAAAATGTCTGATGTATTTTTGCAAGTTTTGTTCCATAGCAGTGTTTATCTTATTTTCCGTCTTCTCCAGAAAAACAGAATCATGATAATACTTATGGCGAATAGTAACCATACATGCCTGCTTGTTCTCAGACGAACCCCTGTTTCCGGTATTAATTGTGTGTTTTCGTTTGTGATTTTTAACTCGATCACATCTCCTCGTGCAGCCTCAATCCGCTGTTTCATGACAGCCGTATTTCCATTCGATGTTGCCTGCACTGGATTTGAATACTTATCATTCTCTTCTTTTTTAGAAATCGAAACAGCGTATTTTGATGTATCAACAGTTTCTGTTATTATGATATCCGAAGATATATCTACATTTTTTAATGTAACTTTATCTCCATGTTTCAAAGAAGTTCTAATTGTCTTGCTACGCAGCTTTTGACCATCTTCCCAATAGAGAATTTCCATATCAAATGGCTTCTTGCGGTTTCCAAGTGGACCAGTGACTTCCTTTGTAATCTCAACCGTCACCCCGCCTTTTTGCGGATGATTGACGATATGTCTGTCCGAAACAGCTCTCCAGGTATTTGTCGTCGGTGATTTCTCATATAGGAATAAAATATCGGATTCTACATCGACCATATATAAATTAAAGTTATCCTGATACTGTGTTTTGGTTTTATCTGCTTTGTCCTTTTTGTTTGGAGTAACAGATTCTACCATCCAGTATCTGCCATCTGGTATCTCCTCCGATAACTGAAGCATTCCATTCTCATCAGTCAGTTGCAAGTCAAAATCAGGATTACACTTCTGACCATCCTTTTTCAGAACGATATCGTCCTTGCTCTGTGTATTGTCATAATCTACTGTATATCCTGTATCATCCGCATATTCTTTCGTAACATCATTATACGGTACTTTGTAGAACAGAAAACCTGCACCAGCAAGTCGGTTTCTTGGAAGATCATCCGTCTTTAAGAAACTTCGTTCAGCAAGATTGAAATGCAGATTCTGCACTTCCAGTTCCATCTTGGAAACATTCTTGAACTCATTCTCATCCTTCGGGAATAATTGTTGCCCATTTGAATCGAAATACTGAATCTCTGGATAAATAACTTCATAATATAGGAAACCATCCCCGTATTCCGAAGAATAATGTGTCTTTCCTATCTCAATTTCTTCCACCTTATATTCCACCGGATTTCTGTCCTGGAATAGTGGAACATTGTCGACTGTGTGTTCCCATCCGTTCTCTTCATTCAGCAGGAATTCCTGTCCTGTAGAAATTCCATTCTGATACAATCTGATTTTCACCTGTTTTTCCGTCAGTGCATCATTTGGATTTTCCCATGTCTTTTTGATATGCAGAGTGCCTGTTTTAGCAAAATTTCGGATATTAAGGCTGGTATCTCCTCGCTGAAACAGAACAGATTTTCCGTCTATCTTACCATCAACTGGTGCCTTAACAGCCTCCTGATTTTCGTTAGCCTCCCTATCCACCAATTTTGCATCAATGATTTTGAATGCTCCATTGGCAATCTCAACGGTGATCTGTATATCTCCTGTGTCTACATATCCCGTCGGTAAGTTTGTCTCTCGCAACAAATACGTCTCAGTTGCTGTTCTGTTCTGTTTGTTTTCATCTTGTAACGGAATGTGAAGTTGTGCGATTCCGTATTTATCAGTTGTTACCGTTTCCTCCTCAACACCGTTCTTACTGACAGCAAAATTGATCTTCTCCATTCCATGTCCGGTAGACTCATCAAATTTGTTCAGTGTGAGTATTCCCTCTTTCTGATAACGGTTCTCCAATTCAATAGTAAGAGTCTCACCACCGCGTCCAATTCCACGTCCTGTGAATTGAATTCCACTTTCTGGATATGCTTCCCATGAATTTACATTATCTCCTTGTTCATGAGAATTGCGGACATTGTACCAACCTGAAAATTTCACATTCGAATCTTTTGGCTTATAGTTGTACTCTTTTAATGTGTATTTCCAGAATGAGTCCGCCTTAACGATCCACGTACAACTTGTATGTGTATCATCTGTCCATGTACCTACAACTTCTATCGGAGCATCCTCCGCTTGCGGAGCTTCTGTGTCCGGCGTCTGATTATCTTCAGAAGGAAGCACAAGTTTCATGTGCTGATGAAATGCAGGTGGCTGAGGTTTTCCATCTGAAAGCTTTTCATCCATATCTACCTGGATATAATAATCTTTCTTGACTTCCTCTATTGCTTCCGGCATTCCGACAAAATCTTTCTTTACTGTCAGGTAACCATTTTTTGCTACAATACGTCCGTCAATATGCCACCCATCGGACATTTCACTTTTGAAAGAATACCAATAAATGGTGAAGAATTCGGTATCTAATTTCGATGGTGGAATCTCCCTGTCTCCGATACGAATCATACGTCCACTTTCACGAATTGTCTGGAATACCTCTTCATCGGAAGGAATTCTATCTATCTTGTAGATGTAGTCTCCATTTCCAATATATCCCTTATCTGGTTTTGTTCCCTGCAAAAGTTCTTGCACTCTCTTATTTCCATCTGCATACTGTTCCCACGTAGATGGATTCTTATTTCCAAGAACTGGAACATCATGCACTTTACTTGCCTTTATATTACAGTTTGCCACTGCAACCGCACTTGTATAATCGTCTACATTCGTGGTTGGTAATGCTACCGAACCATCTTCCGGCATTGCTGACTTACAGATATAAAACTGTACCTGTTTTCGATTTTGGTTACTAACCTTACGCCACGCTGCATAGAGGGTGATTGGCTGTCTTGCATTATTATTTATAAGATCAGAAATAGAATCCCCTGCACCGCATTCCTGCCACTTTCCGTCTTTGTTTCTGTAATCCCAATGATCGAATTCATACTGTTCCAACTCTTTGCTGTCATTATCTTCATGATCATAAACTAGCGGATATGGTGACTTAACGTTATGTTTTCCAGCTTCTATTTCATTCTCATAATCATCTGTATGTCTTGTCTTATTTCCAACCTGAGGGGTCAGCTTAGATTCTTTTGGAAGCTTCTTCATATAACGGGTCGTATTATAGATCACTCTGACTGTTCCGGGGTCCTGGGGTTTGTCTGCGATCACCTCATAAGATGAGTTAACCTTCGGAATTTCAAATTTTACCTTATCATTTCCGGACGGTTCTGGAAGAACCTCATTTTCGTCCCTGTCATTAGATGTACAACTCCAGACAATCTCCTTGCCATAATACTCACCTTCTAAACTTGCCCTCTTTGGTACTTCCAAAGTATATGCTTCCCCATGGCCTACATACTGTCTCTTAATTGCTTCTCTTTTGGTCAGATTCAGTGGATCCAACACTTCAATCAGATGAAAACTTCCCTCTACACTGAAATGTCTTCCTGCCAGCCCAACCTGAGAAGAAAGTCCTGTCAAACGATCAAAATAATTTTCGATTCTGTCTGGATTCAGTGGGTTTGGCTGTGAGAAATAATAGACAGATACATCTTTCCCGTTTTTCAGGACAGGAATATACCATGTACCATCGTTGTCCTTATAAGGGTGCTGTACAAACACACGGCTGTCTGTCGCATAACCAAACAGAATCTTCTCTTTCTGATCTGCGCCGGGCTCCAGCTTGCTCGGAGTGAAACCAAACTCACTGTAAATTTTAGAAATCGTATCATCTGGTTTAGCTCGCAAATAATAACGACTGGCTCGGCCACTGTTTGCTTTGATTATGTAATGTTGCTCAGCATTGAGGTTCTTTATCAGCTTATAATGTCCATCGATAAATACATAAAAACTGATATTTGCTTCTTTTACCGCAGCCGGCTTTTCTGTATTATCAGGAACAATCACATATGGACGTACTGCATCATCTGGCTGAATAGTAAAGCTCATGGTATGCTCTGCTTCATTTTTACTCCATGTAACCGCTGAAAGAGTACCATCTTCCTTTCTGCATTCCCAGTTTATATCCTGCGTTTGTTCTTCTACACGCGGCTTTGTACTAACTGTTCTTGTAAGTGTTGACTTTCTTGCAACAAAATCAATTGCCGGAAGATCACGCAAAGCTGTTTGGCTGTAAACCTGTCCATCTTCATCCTGTACTGTCACACTGTAAAAACCGTTATATCTATCATCGTCGTGTTCTAGTAAGGTCTTTGCACTCATTGTGGCAATATTCTGTCCGTCTGGCAGGTAATACACATCCATCGGCTCTCCGGACTTTCCTATATAAATACATTCATGACCTTCTATCGTGTATTTCCCTGCATTATGGATTGTATCGTAATCTCTCTTGGAATAATAAAAACGCTCTTTTGCTCCATTTTGAATAGAACCATCGTAATGAAATTTTTCAAAATGCTTTTTTAACTCATCATTAGAAATATAATAATAAACTGTTCCCGGCTTTGTTGTAGTATCTTTTATAACAGGAATTTCTTCGTTTAGAACATTATATCTCTCATTATTTACAAAAGTATAGAATTTAATGTTCAAGGTTGCTGGTGCAAAAGTGTTGCATGCAACCGTATATGGTTGCTCTATCTTTCCAATAGAAAAGGTTAGTTTATCGCCCTGTTTCACCGGAGCAATTGTTTTATTTTCATCCTCACTGGCACAAAGCCAGTCGCTTTCCTTCGTATCTCCTGGATCAACGGAAATTGTGACCGCAGAATCTTTCTTATGGTAACTCACAGTTCGATTTCCATCCGGATTGATCACTGTAACCGAATAGAAACTGTTCTCATTCTGCTTAATCTGGTCTGAATCATTATCCGGAATTTTTTCGCCATCAGATGCTCCTTTTGGCATATAGTAAACATCTGTCGGTACCGTTGTGTCCTGATTGTCCAGGGTGTAGGATACATATTGCTGTCCTTTATAAGTTACCACTGTCGCCTGTGCTAATGTCTTCTCACCACGGACTGTATATGGAAAATAATTTCCGGACTGTGTTTCCTCTGCATTCAAGCCGAACTCTCTATAAATCTCAGCAAGATCACTGACAGATAAATAGCATCTGCCCTGACGGTTCCATTTATACACCTTTTTCAGTGAATCAGCCGGCAGCTTTCGAACCTCATTATCCACATATATATAAAACTGAATATCAAAGGCTGTCTGGTCCGCTCTCTGGAGCACATAAGACTGTGTGATCTTTCCGATTGAGAACCTTGTCCGGTTCCCTGATTCCCGTACACCATCTATTACCTTATCATCTGTTCCCATACAGGTCCATTCGATCTGGTCTGTCTGATCCGGCAATTGTGGATTAAAGTCAGACACAACTTCTTCCACTACAGTTCCTGTTAATGCATAACGAATCCGATCCTGCCCTTCTCCCTTTACCTCTACGGAATAAAACGAGTTGTCCTTTTTTACAGAATCTTTTAAATTTAATGCAAGGCCTTTTCCATTTGGAAGGTAGTAAACATCTATCGCTTCCCCTTGTTTATTCTGTCCATCATTGTAAGAAACATATGTCTTTCCGGATTCTGTGTCTGTATAAACTTTTCCGTATTCTATCCTGCTTTTTCCCCGGTATGCAGATACAAACTTATTTTTTGCATCTGGATTCTGACCATCGCTGTTTTTTACAAATCCAAATTCTTCATATATCAGGAGCAGGTCCTCAATGGAAACACCATAGTAGGTAGTTCTTCCGTCTTTCCATGTTGCAATGCCGGTAATGTCATTATGCTGAAGCTTTACCTTGTTTCCATCAATAATAACATAGAAATCAATATCAAATCCTTCGGAAATCTCCTGAAGCCTTGGTGATTCCTCTTGTGCAATCTGCTCCTCAACGGCTTTTTCTTCTTCTGAAAACTCTCCCGGGGATGGAGTAATTTCTTCCTCCGGAATCTCTTCTAATGGCGGGGTGATTTCCTCTCCAGGAGTCTCTTCTGATGGCGAAGTATTTTCTTCTTTCGACGTCTCTTCCGACAATGATGTACTTTCCTCAGGAATAGATTCTTCTGTGTGCAGTTCACCCTCTTGAGTACTATTTATATTTGGAATATTCTCTTCTTCCACTGAAACTGCCAAAACTGTCGTTCCTGCGCTATTCATGCACAAAACCAATAAAAGTGTCCAGGCTATCCATCTTAGCCATCTCTTTTTCCTCTTCACACAAATTCCTCCTAAAAACATATTTTCATTTTCTTAGCTATCTGCCTTTTTTATCCATTCCTTCTGCATTGCCGCTTCCATAAAACAATGAAGCAGCGGTTGGGAGAACGAGCCACATTCCCCGTTCAGGATCATTTGCAATGCTTCTCCATGAGTCAGTTTACTTTTATAGGGGCGAGGACTGATTAAGGCATCATATGCATCAGCCAGTCCCACAACCTGTGCACAAAGAGGAATTTCTTCTCCATGCAAACCATCCGGATACCCAGCTCCGTCATATCGTTCATGATGATGTCTGCAGATTTCATAACTAAGCGCATTTAATTTGTCTATAGTAAGACCTTTTGGAAACTTCTTTGTCATTTCAGCTCCAACCAGTGGATGCTGTCTCACGGTTTCCATCTCTTCTTCTGTCAGCCTGCCATTTTTGTTCAGGATTTCAACAGGCACCCTGATTTTTCCAATATCATGAATTGGCGCCAAATGTGATACAGCTTCTACTTCTTCGTCTGTAATTCCATATTCCGGATAATTTTTCTGCAGCTGGAGATACATCTGCTTTGTAAAGAAAATAATATTGTCCTGGTTTTCCGCTTCTGATAAATTATTATGATCCAGAACTGTAGACAATAATGACACCATATTCCAATATTGCTTGGTCTTATCGCGCTCGTTCTTCTGGAGTTCTCGTTTCATTTCCATTACGGATCTGTAGGTTCTTTTTACATTATGTAATGTAATCATTGCTATATTATCTTTTATATCCACATATTTCTTAGCCCTCATCTTTATATAAGATTTTTCACTCTCTATTCTGCGGTATACGATATCCTGCTCTGCATAGCCATGAACCAGATTTTCTGTTAACTTATCGCTTAACAGGAAATCTCGTAGCTTTGATTTATCAGCATCATGAATAAATCTCTCTATATATATCTGAATAAACGTATCATAATCTTCTGTCTTTCTTGCTATTTCAAAGACCTCTTGATTATGTGAGTAAATGCATTCATACCTATTTGTTTTTAGATTTAATTTTAATGCTACATAAAACCTGCCAAAGTCCTTATCTGTGCAAACCATTGGTTTTTCCTGCTCCATAACTCCACCCCTTACGTAACTCAACCCTTAAAGGTACTAGTTTATGTCAAAAAAATATTCCTTAATACTATTTTCACATATAATAGTATATCGTTCTTTCTATTTTTTATAATGCACAAAATTTGCAAATATGGTGTGTGTATTTTGCAAGAAGTGTTCCATTATATGAATTTTCCAAAAAGAAAAACGAACCACACTAACCATGTGATTCGTTATCTTTTATAACAATTCCAATATTTTTAATATTATAATTCCGTTTCGAACAGCTAATATCTCAGCCGCATTGTCAAAATCCATTCCTGTAAATTCTGCTATTTTCTGCAAGCGGTATGAAACTGTTCGAGCATGCACTCCCATTAACTCTGAAGTTTTTCGAATGCTTTGTTTATGATTCAGATAGCATTCCAGCGTATCAATCAGTTCTCCATTTTTCTGAACATCGTACTGATGAATCTCATGCACTGTATCTGGTATATATGTTCTTAATTGCTTTTCATCCTTAATATTTGTAAAAACATGAAAGAATCCTAATTTTGAACAATCCACTACTGACTTCTGTATATCACCTGTTATCTTTCTAATGACATCAATGTATTCTATTGCAGTTTTAGAATCTTCAAAAGAATCTTTCAAATCATGATAACCTTTAACACTTTTTCCTATCCCAATCAGGAATTCAAATTGTTCTTTTCTATCTGTCAATTGATCTTGCGTTTCTTTTTGAAATTTTTCCAGCTTTCTTCGAAATTCCCGTTTTCCTTCTTTTTATTTTCCTTGTGAATATATATGATTCGATTTGTATTACAAAAAATATACTCTTCAGGTAGAAATTTTAAAACTGCTTTTTCTACAATCTTTGTCTCTTTTCTTTGTTCAGCACTGAAATTTTCTTTATTGTTTCCAGATTTCAAATAAAATGTGATAACCCGATATTCATCTGTTGCATTAAGATCAAGCAGATTTGCAACATCCTCTTTCTCTGATTCTGACAGCGATCCATTTAGCATTCGATATTCTAAATCTCTATGATATTTCTTTTCAATACTCTTTACCGTTTCATTTTGAATTAAAAAATATAATAAAGCTGAAACTGCCCCCTCTAATGTTATAAAATCTAATTCCATTAATGGTTCGTTTATCTCTGATATTAGCAAATAATACTTACTCTGACCGAGAATGTCGATTTCTTTTATATATTCAACATTATTTCTTTTTTGACGTATATATTCAAGCTGCGTAATGATATTAGGCACATATTTTGGGCTATCCTTTAAAATTTTTAATTCAATTGGTTCTGATGTACTTGAATACATATTATGAAATTGTGCGTCATACAAAGCAACAGGATTTCCAAGCATAGTTTCCAGACCACAAATCAATTTCTCTATTGCTTTCTCTCTAATAGCTCTTCCAGCAAAATACTGACTGATTTCATCTCGAGTTAATTTAGAATAAATAAATTTTGCAACTACGATATTACTACATATTTGAGATAGTACATACTTAATAACCAACCAGTAACTGATATCCTGTGGAAGTTCCAAAACAGGTATATTGTGTTCTTCACAAAAACATACCAAAGTTTCAAACAACTTATTTAAATGAGCTGTATTCTGCTTTCTTTTCACAATAAATCCACTTATCTGCTTTTTATTTAATTCATTTAAGTGACTTACCATCATATGATCATCTAGTTTTTCATAAGCGGGCAAAGAAGTTAGGAGCAACTCACCCCCCCCAGAAAATTTTCCATGTTGGGAGCTACAATAATTCGAACTCCTCTTATTTCTCTATTGATTCCTGAATTGTCACTAATTAATTTCATCCCTGGGAATTTGTTTGAGTCAATAAAATTTTTTATTGTGTATCCAATTCGTGTTGTACCTCCGTATTTTATAGTATATGTTTATCTAAAACCTAAACATCTGCCAATGATATAGCGGTATTATAGCAAAAAGTAATATTATTTTCCACCTTAAGTAATCTGTATTTTCGCAAATAAATACAGCAAAACTTTATTTATACACTAAAAAAAGATGCAGGAATCAACTTCCCACACCTTCATTAGTAGCCTGGTATCCGCTATTCTAGCACCCCTGTTTATCTCACACCTCAATCAGCTCCTCTCTCCGGCTTATCTTTTCCCTGTTTTTCTTGAATAATCTTCTTATTGATTTCAAGCCGTTCATGAATGGATAATTTCTTATCTTTTCCATCTGCTTCTGCTGTGCCGTTTTTCTATCTGTCTTTCCTGCATCCTTAACCACTGCATTCGCTTCGGTACTTGTTACTCGCTCATCTGCTCTTGGGCTTTGTCTGTACATATACATCTGATCGTTTGCTTTCAACTCCTTGTTGTACTCTCGCATCAAATTGTAGGCATACGCTTTAGAAACACCAAGAATTGCCCACACATCATCCACATCCATATACATTTTTTCCTGCACTATACTCATATCGCTTTATCCTCCTTCAAATATTGCTCAACATGTTCCAGACCATAAATCTTGTCCTCTACATAACGGGTTGGCACCCGACCGAGAATCACATAATAGTTCTTACTTGCCAGATCAGCATTCATTCTTTCCACCACCCGGTAAGCAAAAGAAACTGATAACTCAAAGAGTTCGGCAATGTCTTCCACTGATAAATACATTTTTCTTTTACGCATGAAACCATTCCTTTCCTTTTTCCTGTGGAATCTCACAGGTATCTTCCACTCCGTAGAAACGCTTCACAAAATACTTTGTCGGAACTTTTCCTCTAAGCGTCAAATATCCCTGTTCTTCCAGCTCCTTATTCAGATTGCCAATGATCTCATAAGCCGATGTCTGTTTTACCTCCAGAAGTTCACATATATCGGCTGCCTTTAAAAATAATTTGTTCTGCATAATCAGTACCTCCTGTATTTTGAATATTTATCTCTTCATATACTCTGTACTGGCAGATGCAAAATCGGACATCATTTTCCGAAATTTAGCAAATTATTTTAATTTTACAGTTTCCATATGTGTTATCTCTGAATCATGGAGTTTATATCATTGAAAAAGGGTATAAAAAAACAGTCTGCCCTGACGGAAAATATTTCCATCAAAACAAACTGTTCTTCATATTCACACTAATTATATTTTCTGAGCATAGTTACTTTTTGCGAAAATCTCAGATAACTCCGGAAAGAAAACAAAGAAAAAAAATATTTTTTAACTCCATTTGCACTCCACTGGAACATCCAGACACCCCGCAAAGCCTTTATTTATGGGCTTTTCCGCGATTTTTCAAGCTACTCAAACT
>JAFEHB010000376.1_pt1 | contig 35130 bp, 29 predicted proteins | sample 9267121 | NCBI WGS metagenome assembly JAFEHB01 (sample SAMN17103336, study PRJNA684904) | human gut metagenome | isolation source: diarrhea sample from child under the age of five | host: Homo sapiens | place: South Africa: Mafikeng, Mafikeng Provincial Hospital | collected 2019-09 | reverse complement strand
GAATACGGCGGAGGCGGCATCTTGAACTCGTACAATCTGTCTATGACCCACCATCCAATGTACAAGCAGGTCGTTGTGCATGAGTTCGGACACAGTTTTGCCGGTCTTGCAGACGAGTATGCTTACGAGCAGGAGCAGATACCCATGTATCCGCACGATGTGGAGCCTTGGGAGAAGAACATAACAACTCTCGTTGACTTCCATGGCAAGTGGGAGAACATGATCAAGAAAGGTACGCCAATACCGACTCCTATTGCGACAGCCGCAGAACAGCCGAATGAGAAAAAGGGCAAGAAGTCAAAGACTCCTACCTATAATATTGGTGTCTACGAGAGTGCTGGCTACAGTCTTAAGGGAGTCTACCGTGCTACACCCGACTGTCGTATGCGCAGCAACGACGTAAAGGAATTCTGCCCAGCTTGCCAGAAGGCTCTGCGCGAACTTATCAACTTCTATACAGAATAGGAGCTTGACAATATAATTGAATAAAATAAGGGAGTGTCAAGACAAAAACGGTTTTAACACTCCCTCTTTTACAAACAGGATAATATAGAAATGACAAATCAATTTTCGCCATTAGTGTCCGAAGTTCTTGCTTTTAGCCGCGAAGAGGCAGCAAGACTCTCATGCAGCAACGTCAGACCTGAGCATCTGATGTTGGCTATATTGCGTGAGCGTAAGAATCCGATGACGGGGATTTTTACAGACTTGAACATTAATGTACATGAATTAATGCAAAATCTTGAGTCGTTGTCATCATCAGGATCCGAGACACATGATGACATTCAGATTCAGGCAAACAATGTTACTTCGCTTGACGACAAGACCAATAATATATTGAAGCTATCGGTTCTTGAAGCCCGATTGGCTCACTCACAGACCGTTAATGTCGAACATCTTGTATTGGCCATTCTGCACGACAACGCCTCAAACGGCGTAAAGGCTGTGCTCGGAAAATACGGAATAAACTATGAATTGGCAATGAAATATCTGCTGAAACCTAATTCTAAGACAACAGTGGACGGCATAGGACTGTCGGAGGAAGAGGACGAAAATATGACAGGTCGTAACAGCCGACGTGGCGACAGTTCTTCATCAGCCGGAACAGCCGATATGAACAAGTCTAATCTCAAGACCGGAACTCCCGTACTCGACAAGTTCTCTACCGATTTGACAAAGGCTGCATTGGACGGTAAGCTTGACCCAGTTGTGGGACGAACCAATGAGATGCAACGCGTCACAGAAGTATTGTGCCGCCGAAAGAAGAACAACCCTATACTTATAGGCGAACCGGGTGTTGGAAAGAGTGCCATAGCCGAAGGCTTGGCACAGCAGATTGCAAGCCGACACACGTCACCCTTGCTCTTCAACAAGCGCATTCTTCGCCTCGATATGACCTCGATTGTAGCTGGAACAAAATATCGTGGACAGTTTGAAGAGCGCATTCAAGCCCTGCTACGTGAACTTGAGGACAATCCCGATATAATTGTCTTTATCGACGAAATCCACACTATAGTAGGCGCAGGAAGCACTCCTGGCTCAATGGATGCAGCCAACATTATGAAACCAGCTCTTGCGCGCGGACTCATACAATGTATTGGAGCTACTACGCTTGACGAGTATCGTAACTCAATAGAAAAGGACGGAGCTTTGGAGCGTCGATTCCAACGTGTTATGGTTGAACCTAGTACAGCCGAGGAAACTCTCGAAATACTCCATAACATCAAGGAACGCTACGAGGACCATCATCATGTACGCTATACAGACGATGCCCTGAAGGCTTGTGTCGACCTTACAGGAAGATATATTACCGAGCGCCAGTATCCTGACAAGGCAATAGATGCACTTGACGAGGTTGGCTCACGTGTCCATCTGCAACATGCTGTTATACCGCCAGCCATTATCGATAAGGAGAAGGAAATCAGACAGGCTGAACAACTGAAGAATGCAGCTGCTGCCGACCAGGATTTTGAACTTGCTGCAAGCTATCGCGACCGTCAATGCCAGCTTGAGGCAGAATTGAAGAAGCTTAACGAAGATTGGGCTACAGGCGACGATGGACAACGTGAGAATGTAGATTCGGCTGATGTAGCCAATGTGGTCTCTACGATGACCGGTATTCCATTGCAACGCATATCGGAAAAGGAGAGCGACCGCCTGCGTCGACTTGGCGAATGTCTCAACAACTCGGTAATTGCACAGGAGAAGGCAATTAACAAGGTGGTAAGAAGCATTCAACGCAACCGTCTTGGACTTGGCAGTCACAACCGTCCGATTGGCATATTCATGTTCCTCGGACCTACTGGTGTAGGCAAGACCTATCTGGCACAACGCCTTGCCGAAGAAATGTTCGGTACCAAGGAAGCCATGATACGCATTGACATGAGCGAGTATTCTGAAAAGTTCAACACCTCACGCCTAGTCGGAGCTCCTCCGGGATATGTTGGCTATGGTGATGGAGGACAGCTTACAGAGCGTGTACGTCGTCACCCCTACTCTATCGTATTGCTTGACGAAATAGAGAAGGCTCATGGCGATGTGTTCAACCTCTTGCTGCAGGTGCTCGACGAAGGCCGTATGACCGATGGCAACGGACGAATTGTCGACTTCCGCAACACCATAATCATCATGACTTCAAATGCCGGTACACGCCAGCTCAAGGACTTCAGTCATGGAATAGGTTTCAACGCTATTTCTATAAACGGAGCAGCCAACGAGCAATCGAAAGAATATGCTCGCTCTATCATCCAAAAGGCTCTCTCACGTCAGTTTGCTCCCGAGTTCCTGAATCGTCTCGACGAGATTATCACATTCGACCAGCTCGATGCTAAGGCCATAAGAAGAATAGTTGATGTAGAACTTGACAAATTCATCAAGCGCATCTCAAAGAACGGATATGCCGTGACTGTAACTGATACAGCAAAGACATTCCTTGCCACGAAAGGTTACGATCCACAGTTTGGTGCACGTCCGCTTAAGCGAGCTATCCAAACCTACGTAGAGGATGAAATTTGCGAGAGAATTCTGTTTGGCGAGATAAATGCTGGCGATGCTATAGTCGTTGACAAGAAAGCCGACGAAGAAAAGTTGGCTGTAGAGAAGTCGAACAAGGAATAACAGAGTGTAGAGAAATATCACAATAATGTGTTAGAACAATAAAGGGGGCGCATATTCTGCGTCCCCTTTTATTGTTACACTTATATTTTTATTGTTGTTCCTTCTGTGGCAAGTGGAACTCATACGACTTGTCGAATACCTGGCTGACCTTATTGATTTCCAAGAAAGTGGTGCCAGTAGGATTGCCAAATCCGAAGCTGCCGCTAAGGTAAGCAATCTTGTCGTCGAGCGTAATATAACCCTTCTGGCGAAGCATACGCAAGGCTGCAATAAACATATATTCAGCCGAAGCCTGCTCCTTCTGATGGATAGGAATTACTCCATAGCTAAGATTGAGCCAACGCTGGGTCTTCTCCTTGTAGCAGATTGCGAGAACCGGATTCGGTCCGCGGAATGCAGCAAGATGACGTACGGTCTCACCTGTAAGAGAGTCGGTAATGATGCCTGCCACACCAAGCTGGCGGGTTGCGTCGATAGCAGCATGTGCGAGGAATTCGCGCTGTGAGCAATTGGCATTCATAGGCACTTCCCATTCGCCCATTGCGTTGCGGTCTTTCTCAGCCTGTTCGGCAATGGCAGCCATAGTCTGCACAGCTTCGAGCGGATACTTGCCGCTGGCAGTCTCGCCCGAAAGCATAAGAGCATCAGTATAAGAATAGATAGCGTTGGCAATATCAGTAACCTCGGCACGTGTGGGGCGTGGATTCTTAATCATGGTGTGGAGCATCTGTGTAGCCACAATCACGGGCTTCTTCTTCATCACACATTTGCGGATAATCTGGCGCTGAATGCCGGGAATACGCTCGATAGGAACTTCAATTCCAAGGTCGCCACGTGCAATCATTATACCATACGAAGCGTCAATAATCTCCTCAATATTGTCAACACCTTCCTGGTTCTCAATCTTCGAAATGATTTTGATGTCGCTATTGTTCTCGTCAAGAATCTGTTGTATGGCCAAAACATCTGCAGCAGAGCGCACAAATGAATGGGCTATGAAGTCGATGTCTTCTTCAATAGCAAGCAGAATATTCTGGCGGTCTTTCTCGGTAATGGCAGGCAAAGCAATGTGCTCGCCAGGAACATTTACGCTCTTGTGTGCACCGAGCACTCCGTCGTTCTGCACCTGTGCTACAAGCATCGGGCCTACATTTTCGACAACAAGCATATCAAGTTCGCCATCATCAAAAAGTACATGGTCGCCTACCTTAACGTCTTTAGCGAAGTCGGGATACGACACGTTTACAATGTCGTGTGAAGAGTCCATCTCCGGACGTCCGAAAATCTTCACCATGTCACCAGTCTTGTATTCTATAGGCGACTCTACACCTGTGGTGCGCACCTCAGGGCCTTTGGTGTCAATCATAAGTGCGATGTGTGGCGACACAGCCCGCACATTTCTTATTATAGTACGTATCCCGTCTGGAGTGGCGTGTGCCGTGTTCATGCGCACTACGTTCATGCCCGCAAAGAAGAGTTTGCGGATGAAGTCAATGTCACAACGGCGGTCACTAATAGAAGCAACAATCTTAGTCTGTTTCATTACCTGTATGTATAAATGTGTTTTTGATATTCTCATGTGCAAAGTTACGGATTTTTGGGCATATATTTGTTTTATGCTGTCAAAATATTTTTGATTTGTAATAAAATCGTATTTGCTCTTGCGTGTCGTCTTTCTTTTCATCATAAGTTATGATTGTGCAGTTTGACTATAATAACTAATTTTGCAGTCAGTTAATCAAAATTTAGAAAAAGTATTATAGATGGACTCTAAACTCTATGTAGTTTCGGCACTATGCTTTCTGCCGACAATGGCAGTAGCCGACAGCTTCAACTTCAACGAAAAACACCTGGCTGACACATCCCGCGTCTACGATATTGACGAAGTGATTGTAGCCTCACGCCCCAAAGACATCCAACGCTTACGCCGCCAAGCAGTCAGTTCTACGTCGCTTTCGGCAAGTACTCTCAACTCATTTGCAGCCCGTGTCTTAAGGGACGTTTCTTCAAGAGTTCCCTCGTTTGTAATGCCTGCTTACGGTTCACGCTACACCTCTTCGGTCTATGTACGTGGCATCGGAGCAAGAGTAAACAGCCCTGCTGTCGGCATGTATGTCGACGACATCCCACTTGTAAGCAAGAGTGCGTTCAACACACATATTTACGACATCAGCCGTATTGACTTGTTACGTGGCCCGCAAGGTACGCTCTACGGACATAATGCCGAGGGAGGACTTGTCAGAATTTACACCAAGAGTCCGCTGCAATATCAAGGTACAGATGTGCAGATGAGCATTGGCAACCATTTCTGGCGTATGGCACAACTGAGTCATTACGGCAAGGCTGAAGGATTGGGAGCTTATTCGCTTTCGGCTTTCTATAATGGACAGAATGGATTCCAGCGAAACCAAGCTACAGGCAAACGTGCCGACAACGGCAACGAAGCCGGAGCACGACTGAAGTTAATCCGTCAGCAGACAGCACGCACTTTGATTTCGCTCACAGCCGATTACCAATGGGTAAGACAGAACGGATTTGCCTATGGCGATTATGATGTAGCTACCGGCAGAGCACAAGACCCTTCTACCAATCTGCCCAACAACTACCGCCGTCATCTGCTCTCGGTAGGTTTGAACGTGAACTACAAGGGTCGTAATGCCGACATCAATTCTACTACGAGCTATCAGTATCTGAACGACAATATGCAGATGGACCAGGACTACACAGCTCAGGACTTTATGCAGCTACACCAACGCCAGCTCATGAATGCTGTGACTCAAGAATTTGCCATCAAGAATCATGACAAGAACCGTTGGCGTCGTGTCACGGGTGCCTTCTTCAGCTATCAATGGCTCCGTACTTACGGACCAGTAGGTTTTGGCGAGAGTATGACCGGAGCTATGGGAAATGCAATAGCCGGACAGATTTACAATAGCATACTTAATGGAATGGTAGCCAGCGGAATGTCTGAGAATGTTGCCAAAACAATCATAGAAAGGGCTGGTGGCGTGAACATGAATATAGGTATAGATGTTCCTGGTCTGTTCCACACACCTCAGCTCAACGCAGCCCTGTTTCACGAGTCAACCCTGCAGCTGTCGAATCGCTTAAGGGCTACACTTGGATTGCGCTACGACCTCTCGCGCACTTCAATCCATTACGACACTCGTGCCATAATGGCAGCCAATGCCAAAGTTATGGGACAGGAAGCTGTGAACACGCTCACTTCTCACCTTGACAGCCGTACACACAACACCTTCAATCAGTTGTTGCCAAAGTTGTCATTCACATATGATTTAGGCAAAGTCTCGCAGTCAAATGGTGGAAACATCGGCAACCTTTACGCCTCAGTCAGCAAGGGCTACAGAGCAGGTGGTTACAACATACAGATGTTCTCCGACATTCTGCAAACCGAACTCATGGCAAACCGTATGAAAATCAAGGAAGGGAGCTATGACATCCCCCACTCTGCCGACGACTATTCAAAGGTGAACAATACGATAGCCTACAAGCCCGAGGAGAGCTGGAACTATGAAGTAGGTGCCCACCTCAATCTTTTCAATCAGGCTGCTCATCTTGACTTCTCTGCCTATTACATGCAGATAAAGAACCAGCAATTGTCGGTAATGGCAGGAACATACGGATTCGGACGAATGATGGTAAATGCAGGTCGCAGTCGTAGTTTTGGTGGTGAGGTGACTCTACGCGGAAGTTCGTTCAACAACACCCTGGCATGGGCTTTGGCTTATGGCTATACTAATGCCACATTCCGCAACTACAACGATGGCGAAAACGACTATAGAGGTAATAGAGTGCCTTTCGCTCCAGAACACACTCTCTCGGCAAATGCCGACTACACAATACTTACGCAGCAGTCATTTCTGAAGAGCGTAGTGATAGGTGCTGGTACAACTGCCCAGGGCGAAATCTATTGGGACGAAGCTAACAGTTACAAACAGAAGTTCTATGCGCTTCTCAACGCTCACGCCAAGTTCGGGTTCAAGCATTTTACAGTAAACATGTGGGCAAAGAACCTTACAAACACACGCTACTGTACGTTTGCTATGGACAGCTCGGCATCGGGCACCAAGCGCTATTTCGGTCAGAAAGGAGCGCCCATAACATTTGGAGCCGATTTCAATTTCAGTTTCTAAAAACTTTACGAGAATCTAATTCTCAACATTCACCTACCATAGTTCTGGCATCCGCTCATGCGGAACCAGGACTATCTCGGTAGGAATCTTCAGCCACTTGCGGTTCACCACAATCTTAAGACGGCTTCCGCCCGTCTGCTTCAGCACATAAGTGTTGTCCTTAGGATTGTAGGTGAGCGTGGCTGTAAGGTCTTCCGACCCGTAATCGTTGATAATATCCAGTTCCGCCTTGTTCTTGCCAACAATCTTGGCATCGGTAACAAGCCACTTACGCGAGTCGCGCAACGCCCCGAAGAATCCCGGAACCTTCCCGAACACATCCTGACCAGGAACGCTTATGTTTGCATCGTATAGATTCACGTCCATATAAACCTTGTACTCATCGTTGTAGATGTAAGTATGGAACACTTTTTCAGATTTAACATTTTGTGCAGTTCCGATAAGAACGGAAACCAACGTAAGGAGAAGTATAAGAAATCGTCTCATTTTTTGTTTTGTTTTTATGAATATTTATTCAGCTGAAAGCCACAGGTTTTTCACTTGTGCAGCAAACTTTCACCCTTTTACTATGCAAATATAACGAATTCATATCAAGAATACCCTTAAAATCCGAAAAAAAAGCTTAAAACCCTCGTGTTTTTACTTTTAATATACTATATTTGCAGCAAATATTTAACTTTTTTATGAAAAAAGAGAGACTATTTCCTGACTATATTTTTGAGTCAAGTTGGGAAGTTTGCAATAAAGTAGGTGGTATTTATGCAGTTCTTTCCACCCGTGCAAAGACCCTTAAAGAAAAACTTGGCGACAATTTGGTTTTCATCGGTCCCGATTGTTGGGGCGAGAAACAAAGCCCGTATTTTGAGGAAGATCCCGCACTTCTTAAGCCTTGGCGCACAGCAGCAGCCAAACAAGGTCTTAATATAAAGATAGGTCGCTGGACAGTTCCGGGCAATCCCGTAGCCGTATTGGTTGACTTCCAACCGTATTTCGCCAAGAAAGACGAGATTTACGGACAATTGTGGGAGAAATACCACGTTGACAGTCTTCACGCTTATGGCGACTACGATGAGGCTTCCATGTTCTCATATGCAGCAGCACTCGTTGTTGAGAGCTATTACAATTATTATATAAGCAAGAAGAAGCGTGCCAACAAGACCATATATCATGCCAACGAATGGATGACTGGTTTGGGCGCTTTATATATCAACGACCGTCTGCCGCAGGTAGCCACAATTTTCACAACACATGCCACAAGCATCGGACGAAGCATAGCAGGCAACAACAAACCCCTCTATGAGTATCTTGAGGCTTATAACGGCGACCAGATGGCCGAGGAGCTCAACATGCAGAGCAAGCAGTCGATAGAGAAGCAGACAGCTGCCCACGTAGATTGCTTCACCACAGTAAGCGAGATTACAGCACGTGAGTGTGCCGAACTGCTCGACAAGCCAGTTGACGTAGTTCTGCCAAACGGATTTGAGGACGACTTCGTACCGCAGTGCAAGGAGTTCGACCGCAAGCGCGTGGCAGCACGCAAGCGTCTGCTTGACATTACACGCGCTCTTACAGGCGACGAAGTAGCCGACGATGCTGTCATTATCTCTACAAGCGGACGCTACGAGTGGCGCAACAAGGGTATTGATGTCTTCATTGAGGCTGTCAATCGTCTGCGTCTTTCGGCCGACGAACTCAACAAGGAGCTTGTGGCATTCATCGAAGTTCCTGCTTGGGTCAACTGTAAGCGCGACGATCTTGCCGAGCGTTTGCAGAAGATGGCTGAGGGCGAGATGTTTGACACTCCGCTCGAAACTCCAGTCATCACACATTGGCTCAACGAGCAGCAGAACGACCGTGCATTGGGCATGATGAACTGGCTCAGAATACACAATCAGAAGGGCGAGAAGGTGAAGCTCATCTTCATACCTTGCTATCTGACTGGCAACGACGGCATAGTCAACCTATCATACTTTGACGTAATACTCGGCAACGACCTCTGTGTCTACCCGTCATACTACGAGCCTTGGGGCTACACTCCGCTTGAGGCCGTGGCATTCAAGGTGCCATGTATTACTACCGACCTTGCAGGTTTCGGACTTTGGGCACACTCTGAGTGCGGAGGCAAGTCGACGATAGACAATGGCGTGGAGGTAATCCATCGTACCGATTACAACTACAATGAGGTGGCAGACGACATCAAGCAGACTGTCATTAAGTATGCCAATGCGACCAAGGCCAAGCAGACACGCATTCGCAACAACGCACGCTCTTTGTCTGAGAAGGCTCTTTGGACACATTTCATTGAGTATTATTACAACGCTTACGACTTTGCCTTGCGCAAGGCTGAAGCAAGAAAAGAGAAATAATAAATATCAAATTATAAATAAGAAAATCTATGAAAATTAAAGCAGATTACGCTAACGCTCCTCAATGGAAGGAGGTTACAATCAAGTCTACACTTCCTGCTGAGCTGAAGTGTCTTGATGAGCTCGCACACAACATGTGGTGGGCATGGAACTATGAGGCTCGCGACATGTGGAAAAGCCTTGACAAAGACCTCTATGAGGAGGTTGGCCACAACCCCGTAATGCTTCTCGACCGCTTGAGCTACGAGCGCAAGGAGGCTATTGTTAAGGACAAGGCCATTATGGAGCGCGTTAAGGCTGTATACAAGAAGTTCCGCGAGTATATGGACGTTGCTCCTGATGCAACACGTCCTTCTGTGGCTTACTTCTGTATGGAGTATGGTATCAACCAGGTTGTCAAGATCTACTCAGGTGGTCTTGGTATGCTCGCCGGCGACTACATGAAGGAGGCTTCTGACTCTAACGTAAACATGTGTGGTGTTGGTTTCCTCTATCGCTATGGCTACTTCAAGCAGACTCTGTCTATGGACGGTCAGCAGATTGCCCAGTACGATGCCCAGAACTTCAACTCTCTCCCCGTAGAGCGTGTTCTCGATGAGAACGGCCAGCCTTTGGTAGTTGACGTTCCTTATATGAACTATCAGGTTCACGCTTACGTATGGGTAATGAACGTAGGTCGTATCAAGCTCTACTTGCTCGATACCGACAACGAGCTTAACTCAGAGTTTGACAAGCCTATCACACACGCCCTCTATGGTGGCGACAACGAGAACCGCTTGAAGCAGGAGATTCTGCTCGGTATCGGTGGTATGCTCACTCTCAAGAAGCTCGGTATCAAGAAGGACATCTACCATTGCAACGAGGGTCACGCAGCTCTCTGCAACCTCCAGCGTCTTATCGACTACATCAACGAGGGAATGTCGTTCAACGAGGCTCTCGAGCTCGTTCGCGCTTCTTCACTCTATACTGTTCACACTCCGGTACCTGCTGGTCACGACTATTTCGACGAGTCGCTCTTCGGCAAGTACATGGGCGGTTATCCTCAGATGCTCGGCATCTCTTGGGACGAGTTCATCGGCATGGGCCGTACAAATCCTGACGACCACTCAGAGCGTTTCTGCATGTCAACCTTCGCTTGCAACACATGCCAGGAGGTTAACGGCGTAAGTAAGCTCCACGGTTGGGTAAGCCAGCGCATGTTCGCTCCTATCTGGAAGGGTTACTATCCTGAGGAGAGCCACGTAGGCTATGTAACCAATGGTGTTCACTTCCCGACATGGACAGCTACAGAGTGGCGCAAGGTTTACGACAAGTACTTCGACGAGACATTCCTTAGCGACCAGTCTAACGAGAGCATCTGGCACTCTATCTACAACGTACCCGATGCAGAGATCTGGGAGACACGTATGGCTCTTAAGAAGAAGCTCGTTGACTACATCCGTGAGAAGTTTGCTGCAACATGGCTCAAGAACCAGGGCGATCCTTCACGCGTAGTGACATTGCTCGAGAGCATCACTCCTAACGCTCTCTACATCGGTTTCTGCCGTCGTTTCGCTACTTACAAGCGTGCTCACCTTCTCTTTACCGACCTTGAGCGTCTGTCTAAGATCGTGAACAATCCGGAGCGTCCGGTTAAGTTCATCTTCTCTGGTAAGGCTCACCCAGCTGATGGTGCAGGTCAGGGCTTGATCAAGCGCATCTTCGAGATTAGCCAGCGTCCTGAGTTCCTCGGCAAGATTATCTTCCTTGAGGATTACGACATGGAGCTTGCACGTCGCCTTGTTTCAGGTGTTGATATCTGGATGAACACTCCGACACGTCCTCTTGAGGCTTCTGGTACATCAGGCGAGAAGGCAGAGATGAATGGTGTTGTAAACCTCTCAGTACTCGACGGCTGGTGGGTAGAGGGTTATCGTCAGGGTGCAGGTTGGGCTCTCAAGCAGGAGCGCACATACCAGAACCAGGGTTACCAGGATCAGCTTGATGCAGCTACAATTTACTCTCTCCTTGAGAACGAGATTCTGCCTCTCTTCTACAACCGTAACGAACAGGGCTTCAGCGAGGGATGGATCAAGACCATCAAGAACTCTATCGCCACTATCGCTCCTCATTATACAATGAAGCGTCAGCTTGACGACTACTATGATAAGTTCTACAACAAGGAAGCTGCCAACTTCAAGAAGCTTTCTGCCAATAACAACCGCCTCGCCAAGGAGCTTGCTTCATGGAAGGAGACTGTTGCTCAGCGTTGGGATTCTATCCGCGTAGTAAGCAAGGACGATTCTGTTCTCTATGGAGCTGAGACTGGCAAGAAGTACACTCTGCGCTACGTTATTGACGAGCAGGGCTTGAACGACGCTATCGGACTCGAGCTTATTTCTATCAAGACCGACAAGAATGGCGAGGAGCACATCTTCTCTAAGCGTGAGTTTGAGGTTGTAGCCCATGAAGGCAACAACTATACATTCGAGGCTACATTCGAGCCTGACGTTGCTGGTTCATTCAAGAGCTGCGTACGTATGTATCCTAAGAATGAAAACCTCGTTTATCGTGAGGACTTCTGCTACGTTAAGTGGCTCGACTAATCACAATAGACTATATAATATTAATCCCGAAGAAGTTCCAAACGGAATGCCTTCGGGATTTTTATATTATCAATAAATATTATTAATCAATTTCCTTCCCCTACTTTTCAATCGAAATAGTAAGTACTTGAGTAGTAGTGGTTGTTGTACGACAACGATTGTCGGTACGTTCGCCTACCAACCATACAATCTTGCCACTGGCGTCAGTAACAACTAACTGACGACGCTTGTCAAAGATAGAACGTTTGCGATCGGTCAAGAAGTCGCTCACCAGTTTGGTGTGGTTCATACCAAAAGGCGTAAAACGGTCGCCATCAGCAATATTACGCACGGTAAGAGGCCACTTTAACGACTTAGCATCTAATGTAACAGTATTCGGACTAGTACTTGGTTTGAAATCATCAGAAACCGTCATAATGTGAAAATCAAATCTTACACCCTCGGCAAGAGTATAAAGTCCTTGTTCGGGAATTTTCTTATTGAGAACATGGACTCCATAATCAAGTGGTTGGATTATTAGACTATCACGATTGAAGCAGAGCTCATGAGTGGTCGATGCAAACAAACGAGTACGTTCAGACGGTTGATTGATAACAGCATACACCATTTCTACTTGCGACGAAGTGAAACCGCAAGGACTGAGAATATGAAACAAAACGCTCTCTGCCGATACTTGTGCCAACAGACGTGAAATGCTCACTGACAATGGAGCAACAACCGGACAAGCCATATCAACAACCAACTTAACGGATTCAGGATTTTGACCTATCACATCAAAAATCGCTCTATTAATAGCGTTGTCGTAAATGTTAACTGCTTCGCCTACACGTAAAGAAGTCTCAAATATCGACTGTGACACATTTGGATTGAGCTGTTGCAGCAATGGCATCAATTCGAGTCGTATCTTGTTGCGCTTCACATCAGGTACGAGATTGGTGCTGTCAGTGACGAAGGTCTGATTGAGAGAATCAAGAAAGCCGACAATGTCGTGACGGCTTATGGAAAGTAGTGGACGCAAAATATACCCGTTACGAGGCTGAATGCCACGCAATCCACGTATTCCGGTACCACGCACAAGATTGAGCAGTACCGTCTCCACACTGTCGTCACGATGATGGGCCACACAAATACCATCTGCATCAATGTCACGGCGCAGACGTTCAAAATAATCGTAGCGCAAACGACGTGCAGCCATCTCTATGCTCACATGATGCAGCAAAGCATATTCACGAGTGTCAAAATGAATGAGATGGAGAGGAATATCGTATGAGACACAGAGATTCTTGCAGAAGTTTTCGTCGCGATCAGACTCATTGCCACGCAAACGGAAATTGCAATGGGCAGCTTCAAGTTGCATGTTCCACTCGCCAGCAAGTCGCTTCATAACGAGCAGTAGTGCAACGCTGTCGGCACCTCCCGACAATGCTACAATATATTTACCACCCTCAACAAACAAAGAGTGTGCGGAAGCAAACGCCCGCACACTACCTATGAAATTATTCTGTCCTATGTTGTTCAAAATACTGATATTTTAATAGATTTACTCTACATACAGTACCAATCCCTTCAGATACTCACCCTCTGGATGGTAGATGTTTATGGGATGGTCGGCAGGCTGGTGAATCTGATGAAGGATGCGCACCTTGCGGTTGGCCTGTACAGCAGCTGTAAAGACAGCATTTCGGAAATTCTCCTTTGATACTATCTGCGAGCAACTGAATGTGAATAGTATTCCACCAGGTTTGATGCGCTGTAATCCCTTCACATTAAGACGTGTGTAACCCTTAAGTGCGTTACGCAAAGCTGCACGATGTTTAGCAAAGGCAGGAGGGTCGAGTACAATAAGGTCGTACATCTTATCGTTGGCATCAAGATATTTGAAAGCATCCTCACAAAATGCTGCATGACGTTCATCACCAGGGAAGTTCATCGCGATGTTCTTATTGGTGAGTTCTATTGCCTTTGCACTACTATCTACTGAGTGTACAAGCTTAGCACCACCACGCATCGCATACACTGAGAAACCTCCTGTGTAGCAGAACATATTGAGTACAGAGCGACCACGTGAGTAAGTCTCAAGCAGATGACGGTTTTCACGCTGATCGACAAAGAAGCCCGTCTTCTGCCCCTTAAGCCAGTCAATATGGAAGTTGAGTCCGTTCTCCATAGCTACGTCGCTGCCCATAGATCCGTAGATAAATCCGTTCTCATGCTCGATGTCAGCTTTAAACGGCAGTGTGGTTTCACTCTTGTAGTAGACATTGGCTATTTCGCCACCAGCAACTTTAACAAGCGCCTCACAAATCTCATTACGATAGACATGCATTCCTACCGAATGGGCCTGCATCACAGCAGTGTCACCATAACAATCGATAATCAGTCCCGGCAAATTGTCACCCTCGCCATGTACCAGTCGGAATGTGTTGTTGTTCTCACGTCCAATTAGCCCTATAGCCTTTCGCATCTCCCAAGCCGAACTTAGACGTGACTCCCAAAACTCTGCATCAATTTCAACATCACGGAATGAGAGCACTCGTACAGCAATACTGCCTATTTGGAACATACCGACAGCAATAAAATCACCCGACGCAGTGATAACACGTACCAACTCGCCTTCCTCCACACCTTCATCCACATTAGCTACGGCTCCGGAGAATATCCAAGGATGAAAGCGCTTCAGACTCTCTTCCTTGCCTTTTTTCAAATATAGTTTCTTATACATATTCACTACTGTCCCGTTAAAGTGGACTAATCGCTCTTTGAATTAATTGAAATACAGTCTTTTGCAAGAGATTTCAAGGGTGCGATGATTTGATTTTGTACTTTTGCAGTTATCTATAACACTGCACGATGAACAAAGACAAATACGTTTTCGCCCAATTGATAGAATTTCTCGACAATAACAAGTTTCGCCATTTGGTTGACAAGTTATCGTACAACATGATTTGCAACTTAAGCGATCTACTTATGAGGTTCTTCTGATTCTAAGCATTTCTCTTATGGATAAGACACCACTCGTTGATCTCTTCGAAAGGACTGATTTCAATAATGTCAAAGAACTCGATTGTCCCCTCTTTCCGGGGCTATTTATTAATATTTAACTGGTCCCGATTTTAACGGGACACTAATGATACATATTGTTTTTATTCTTTGTCTGTTGAAGTATTTGGATTTTCTTCGGCCACCTTTATCAGGTCATAATCCTTTGTGGCCATGAGTCGCATTATCTCGTCATAAAGATTTATACATGCCCAAGCATCAATGGCTGCATATTCTTTCTGCTTGTCGGTGAGTACATCGGCTTCCCAGTTGGTGAGTCGCTGTCGCTTGCTAATTTTTTCACCGAAGAGATTGGCGTAGAGTTTCTGCAGACTCTTGTCCTCAATACCGAGATTACCGATTATGTCCTGAATATCAATAAACCATCCAGGCGTAAACTCTGCGCGTCGATGAAGCGAGATTATGTCGTCGTGCCATGATAGTCCCACCATTGGCACCATCCGATTGGAAAGCAACTTTATTAACGACTGAGGCATTCCAAAATGATTGAGACGAAACAAGAAACATTGGTCGCGCGTGGCAACCTGCAACAATGCCACCTTATGGTTCTGACCACGGCGGAAAGCAGGTTTCGTCTCGGTGTCAACGCCAAGAATGTCACATGTCAGCAGATATTCAACAGCACGTTCTGCTTCATATTCATTCAATATGACGTTGATTTTATGGGGATACTCTACCAATGGAAGAGCATTAATAGTTGCTTTATCAAACTTGTTGTATATAGTCTTTTTCATTCCGAACATTTAAAGATACTGCAAAATTAGAAAAAAGTTATGAATTTATGGTGCTTTACGAGTTTTTTCCACTAATTTTGTGATGAATTCTGTTGAGAAAGTTATTTTTATAGAGAATGCAGTAAAGTAGAATAATATCTAAACTAAATAAAATGGCAAAGAAAAAAGCGGAACGTAAACCCGCTAAGTTAAAAGAAGCACTTGGACTTTCAAGTTTTCTAAGAAGTGAGAGAACTGATTTTCTTGTGGGACTAATCGTAATATTGTTCGCTATATACCTGTTTGTGGCGATGTCCTCATATCTGAGCACCGGAGCAGCCGATCAAAGTATTTTAGAAAGTATGCGACCCGGCGAATGGCTTAATACAGAACGCATATTCCAGAATACATGCAGATCATTAGGAGCAATCCTCTCCTACTTCTTCATCACCCAAAATTTTGGATTTGCAGCTTTTCTGATACCTTCTTTTTTGGTGCTTGCTGGTATACGTTTAATGCGTATATGTATGGTGAATCTTTGGAAATGGTTCTTCGGGATGGCTATTGCCATGTATTGGCTGTCAGTATTCCTTGCTAAGGTTGTAGCTCCATTTGCAGGTGAATTGGTATTTAATCCTGGTGGCAGACACGGAGCTATGTGTGTGGAGTATTCTGAAAACGTCATAGGTACTCCGGGCCTTGCAGCAATATTGTTCTTTATAGCTATTGCATTGCTCACATTCATCAGCAGCCAGACTATTATATGGTTTCGTAGGGTGCTGAATCCATTGGCCAAGGGTGCTGCCAATACAGGAAGAACAGTGACTTCGGCAATTTCAAGTTTTGTTGAGAAAACAGACGACAACCAGAAAGCAGATGATGAAGAAGCTGACAACAAAGTCACTGATTACAAAAAATCAGACAGTACAACAAACGACAATAAAAACAAAAATAAATACAAGAATGAAGCAGATGCGAATATAGCCTCGGTGATTGACTTGACCGACTTGACTGCTGCTTCTACAAAGCCAGACACCAACGCCACATCGAGCAAGCCAGCCAAGAGTACCGAACGCAATGCTGCTAACACTGCTCAAGCCGCAGATAATCTGACTGTTGAAGTAGGCAAAGAAGATAAGGCCAACGGCAATATCAACACCCCAAGCCACGACATTGACACTCCAATAAATCCGCTCGAGCCATTCACACGGTATCGCTATCCAGGTCTTGACCTTCTGAACAAGGATGCCAACGACGGCAAACCTTACGTAGATATGGAGGAAGTAAAGGCGCACAACGAGGAAATCGTCAAGGTGCTCAAGAGCTTCGGCATAGACATCCGTGAGATAAAGGCCACCGTAGGACCTACCATCACCCTCTACGAGATAACTCCTGCCGAAGGAATACGCATCACCAAGATACGCAACCTTGAGGACGACATAGCCCTGCGACTCTCGGCACTCGGAGTGCGTATCATAGCCCCGATACCAGGTAAGGGAACCATCGGGATTGAGGTACCTAATAAGAAGCGCCACAACGTGTCGATGGAGAGCATACTGAACTCACGCAAATTTCAGGAAACCAAGTTCGACCTGCCAATTGCATTGGGTAAGACCATCACCAATGAGGTATTTATGGCCGACCTCACGAAGATTCCTCACCTGCTTGTAGCTGGAGCCACAGGTCAAGGTAAGTCTGTAGGTCTGAATGTTATCATTACGTCATTGCTCTACAAGAAGCACCCCAACGAGCTGAAGCTTGTGCTCATCGACCCGAAGAAGGTGGAGTTCAGCGTCTACGCCCCAATAGCCGACCACTTCATGGCACAGGTTGACGACGACGACGAGCCCATCATTACCGACGTGACCAAGGTGGTGCGCACGCTCAAGAGCCTCTGCACCCTTATGGACCACCGCTACGACCTGCTGAAAATGGCAGGAGCACGCAATCTGAAGGAATACAACGACAAGTATCTGCGCCATAAGCTCAACCCCGAACTGGGACACGAGTTCATGCCTTACATCGTAGTAATCATCGACGAGTTCGGCGACCTTATCATGACAGCAGGCAAGGAGGTGGAAATGCCTATAGCACGTATCGCACAGCTGGCACGTGCCGTGGGAATACACATGATCATCGCCACACAGCGCCCTACCACATCTATCATCACGGGCAACATCAAGGCCAACTTCCCCGGACGCATAGCATTCAAGGTAAGTTCGATGATGGACTCGCGCATCATTCTTGACCGACCCGGAGCCAACCAGCTCATCGGTATGGGCGACATGCTCTATCTCAACGGCAACGAGCCCACTCGTGTGCAATGCGCCTTCATCAACACTCCCGAGATTGTACAGATCAACGAGTACATCGCCAAGCAGTCAGGACCTACCTGCCCGATGCAGCTGCCCGAACCAAAGAACGACGAGGGAGGCGACGGAGGCTCAGGTTCGTCGGGCGACATTGGCGCTATCGACCCGCTGTTTGAAGAGGCGGCTCGCTCGGTTATCGTCAGCCAGCAGGGCAGCACAAGTATGATACAACGCAGGTTCTCAATAGGCTACAACCGTGCCGGACGACTCATGGACCAGCTCGAAAAGGCTGGCATAGTAGGAGCGGCACACGGAGGCAAGCCACGCGACGTACTCTTAGCCGACGAGAGCCAACTGGATAACATTTTAGGACAACTCAAACGAATGTAAATGATTATGAAACACACATTGTTAAGCATTCTGCTTGTTGCCGCCATGGCGGTAGTAGCAAGCGTACAGTCAATGGCACAGTCGAACCCAGCGCAGGCTCGTGCCATACTCGACAAGACATCAAAGGTAATAGGACATAAGAGCGGCGTAAGCGCGGCGTTCACCCTCAACAATCCCACCACAGGCAACGTGTCGGGCACAATAGCCGTAAAGGGCGGCAAGTTCAACGCACGCACTCCGCAGGCAATAGTATGGTTCAACGGCAAGACACAATGGACCTACATGAAGAAGAACAACGAGGTGAACATCAGCATCCCAACACAGGCACAGCAGCAGATGATGAACCCCTATACATTTATTAATGTGTACAAGACGGGCTACAAGATGTCGTCTACCAAAGCTGGCGGCAGCTACGAGGTTCACCTTGTGGCGCAAAACCAGAAGCGCAGCATCCAGGAGATGTACGTCACGGTTAACAGCAAGACCTATGTGCCGTCGCGCGTAAAGATGAAGCACAACGGACGCTGGTACACGGTCACAATAAGCAACTTCTCGGCCAAGAAACTGCCCGACAGTCTCTTTGCCTTCAACTCAAAGGACTATCCGTCGGCAGAGGTTATCGACCTCAGATAACGGCATCACAATTCCAAACCATATAACCCCTAATCACTATGCAAACACATCTTACGTTATGGCAGACAATCCGCTGTCTGCTCAACCACCGCCAGCTTGCCGACCGACGGGCAATCGACTACGAGACCAACCGCTTTGCCAAAGTAATGGTCGGCATAGCATTCCTGGTCACGACTGGCTATCTGATGATGCTGGCTGTGCTCTTTGCCCTCATAGCCAACGATACGCGCTCTATGACAAGCGTTGAGCTGATGTGCGTCTTGCTGCCTGCCGTCATGTGCATCGACTTCCTGATGAGGTTTACCGTGCAGCAGACTCCTGCGCAGATAGCACGCCCGTACATGCTGCTGCCACTACCCAAATATGCCTGCGTCGACGCTTTCATATTCTCGTCGCTCACGTCGTGGGGCAATCTTACGTGGCTGCTGATTGTCATCCCCTACTCCATCATGTCGGTAGTGTTCAGCTACGGACTGCTCACAATGGTCTACCTCGTAGTGGTCACGCTACTTGCCGCCGCGGCAAACAGCCAATGGTACAGCATGACACGCACCCTCGTCAACCGCTCCTATCTGTGGTGGCTCCTGCCCATTGGCTTCTACGCCATTGTAGCAGCCCCGCTCTACCTCGGCAAGGATGCCGGACTGCAGCAATACGCACGCATCTATTCGTTGCCTGGCGAGGCTATTGGCGAGCATAGCATGTGGCCGTTGCTTGCAATGGTGGCGCTATTGTCTGGGCTAATCATCCTAAACCGCCGTATACAATATGCGGCAGTGCTCGAGGAGACTGTAGGCACCAAGAAGACGCAGACCGTAGCACACGTCATGAAGTTCAACTTCCTTGAACGCTACGGCGAGTTCGGCACGTTCCTTCAGCTGGAGATAAAGCAGCTCATGCGCAACCGCAACCCACGCAAGGGAATTGTCTCAAGCATAATATTCACCATTATATTATGTCTGCTCATCACTACAACCGACATTTACGATTCGCCGGGAATGACCAGCTACTGGGCACTCTACATCTTCATTCTTCCAGGAGCCACGATTCTCGTCAAGATGATGGGCTACGAAGGCAACTATGTAGACGGGCTGTTTGTAAGACGCGAGAACATTCTCGCCCTGCTCCACGCCAAGTACATATTCTATTCGGCCATGCTCCTGCTGCCATTCGTGCTGATGCTGCCAATGGTGTTTGCCGGCAAGATGTCGATAGTGATGCTCGCCAGCTACGCCGTCTACACCATGGGATTCCAATACTTCGTGATATTCCAGTCGGCAGTCTACACGCGCCAGACAATACCTATGAACGAAAAGATTACGTCGAAGGGCGGACTCGAAGGCAATTACGTGCAGATGATTATTGTAGGCGTAATATTCATCGTGCCAAACATCATCGTCACGACTCTGCAGACCATGTTCAGCGACAACACAACATACGGCATAATGCTCGCCATCGGGTTGGTGTTCGTGCTGACCAACCGCCTGTGGCTGCGCAATATCTACAACAGGATGATGAGACGCAAATACAGCAATCTCGAGGGTTTCACCTCCACACGATAAGAAATCACAAGAACAGAAATAAGGTGTTTATAATTTGCATACGGCAATTATAAACGCCTTTTTTAGTTAATATTCCGCAACCGAGGGTTAATTGTTAAACAAAACGTTCAGCCGTTTCACTTTTTAATCTATCTTTGCAAACAAGAAGAACATACACAACATCAGGCATGAAGAAAAGAACTATATGGACTATAGCCACCATCATGGGGCTCTCATTCCTCGCCCTGCTGTACCTGCAGCTCAGATACATCCAGGAAATGGTGGACATGAAGAAGGAGCAGTTCGACGAGTCGGTCAACCGCGCACTCTATCAAGCCTCGCGCAATCTGGAGCTCAACGAGACCCTGCGCTATCTTGAGAAAGACGTGAACGAAACCGAACGACGCTCGTTCAAGAAGGATTCCATCGGCACTATCTCGGGCAAGCTCGACGGCAGCATACAGCAGTCGCACCAATACTCGGTAATAGGCAAAGACGGCACAATATACTCGTCGTTCGAGCTAAAGACCATCACAACCCGACCCTCGCAGATGCCAAAGGCGATGATACTACACACGGACAAGAACTCCTTCAGCGAAGCAGCTAAGTCGATGCAGCAGATTGTGAAAAACCGCTATGTCTATCAGAAAGCCCTGCTCGACGAAGTAGTCTACTCCATACTCTATTCAGCCTCAGAAAAACCTCTCAAGGAGCGCATCAACTTCAAGCTGCTCGACCAGGACCTGAAGGCAGAACTGATGAACAACGGCATAAACATCGCCTATCACTTCACAGTAAGCACGCAGGACGGACGTGAGGTCTACCGTTGTCCCGACTATACCGACGAGGGCGAAGAATTCACCTACTCACAGGTGCTGTTCCGCAACGACCCGCAGTCGAAGATGGGCGTGGTGCGCATCCACTTCCCCGATATGGGTTCGTACATCTACTCGTCGGTACGCTTCATGATTCCGTCGGTAGCCTTCACCATGGTACTGCTCATAACGTTCATATTCACCATCGTGGTGATATTCCGACAGAAGCGCTATACGGAGATAAAGAACGACTTCATCAACAATATGACGCACGAACTGAAGACCCCTATAGCCAGCATCTCGCTTGCGGCACAGATGATGAACGACGAGAGCGTCACCAAGAGTCCGGCCATGACAAAGCACCTCGGAAAGGTGATTAACGACGAGTCGAAACGTCTGCGATTCCTCGTAGAGAAAGTGCTGCAGATGTCGATGTTCGACCGCAAGAAGGCGGTATTCAAGAAGAAGCGTCTCGACCTGAACGAAATGGTGGAGAACATAGCTAACTCGTTCACCTTGCGCGTAGAGCATACTGGCGGCAAGATCTACACAGAGATAGAAGCAATCGATTCGGCTCTGTACGTCGACGAGGTTCACTTCCAGAACGTGATAAACAACCTGCTCGACAACGCCGTGAAGTATCGCAAGCCCGACCAGCCCATCAACATCTACCTGCGTACGTGGAACGACGACAACCACCTCTACCTCTCGGTACGCGATACCGGACTGGGCATCAAGAAGGAGAACCTCAAGAAGGTGTTTGACAAGTTCTACCGCGTACACACGGGCAACGTGCACGACGTGAAGGGATTCGGACTCGGACTTGCCTACGTCAAGAAAATCATAATGCTCCACAATGGCGACATTACGATAGACAGCGAACTGGGCAAGGGAACAAAGTTCACCATAAAATTACCAATCATTAAGGATTAAACTTTCTGACGCCTCAAAACGTCTAACAAACAAAAATAGAGACAAACAATTAACAAGATATTAATAATAATTTAAATACTACAACTATGGACGACAATTTGAAAATTCTGCTTTGCGAGGATGATGAGAACCTCGGTATGCTTCTGCGTGAATACTTGCAGGCCAAGGGCTACTCTGCCGAGCTCTGCCCCGACGGTGAGGCTGGCTACCGCGCCTTTATGAAGACGAAGTTTGACATTTGCGTTCTCGACGTGATGATGCCCAAGAAGGACGGATTCACTTTGGCTCAGGAAATCCGCCAGGCCAACGCCGAGATACCTATCATATTCCTCACAGCCAAGACTCTGAAAGAGGACATCCTCGAAGGATTCAAGATTGGTGCCGACGACTACATCACAAAGCCGTTCTCAATGGAGGAACTCGTATTCCGTATTGAGGCTATTCTGCGCCGTGTACGTGGCAAGAAGAGTAAAGAAAGTTCAGTTTATCACATCGGACGATTCACCTTCGACACACAGAAGCAATTGCTTTCAATCGGTGACAAGCAGACCAAACTCACCACCAAAGAGAACGAACTGCTCGCCCTTCTTTGCAGCCACGCCAACGAGATTCTGCAGCGCGACTTTGCATTAAAGACTATCTGGATTGACGACAACTACTTCAATGCTCGCTCAATGGATGTTTACATCACTAAGCTGCGCAAACATCTCAAGGATGACGACCAGATTGAGATTATTAACATACATGGTAAGGGTTACAAGCTCATCACACCTGAAGAAGAATAACATTTATCTCTATTCGATACAGAATTTATTGGACAGACAAAATTGTTTCAATTAAGATGGCTCTCACCGCGGGCTTGTAGCTTTTGCTGTCAACATTGGAAACGTAGTTGCTCAGACGTATATTGCAGCGTTGCAGCACGGAATCAAGTTTGGACTGCTTTCTTAGTATCTCCTCGTTGAAGTCGAAGACGGCTGGACGGAACGTGACAACTACAAATGGCGGCAGCAATACGCACTGCCCATCATGCGGATCATAAAGAAAAAACTTGACCGCATGGCAGCCGACAGCCGGCTCCTGCCAAAGACAGAGAAGTATGAAGCCGTGCATTATATGCTCAATGAGTGGGATGCCTTGATGAACATCTTTACCAGAGGAGATTACCATCTGGACAACAACCTTGTGGAAAGACTCAACAGCTACATATCTTTGAATATATATCCGATGTCATCAACAAAGCAGCAACACTGCCGCCAAGAACACCGCTAAGCAAGTACCGGAAATTGCTGCCGGACAAATGGAAACAAAAAAAATATCGCTCAAGAATAAAAGCTTGAGCGATATTTTTTTGACGTGTATCTACGAGCATCGCGGATACGCTTACGACCAGATAAAATTCAAACAGAGGGCACTCGGATATATCCATTCCTGTTTTTTATCACAACTGACTTATAATTCGGAAATTTTATCTAAATTTGTAAGCAGAACAAACTTCAAAAATACTACGAAGACATATTGAAGACATTATGAAAGCATACACATACATTGAGAAGGGCAAGTTTGCCTTAATAGAGAAACCTAAGCCAGAACTTCAGATGTCGACCGATGCCATCGTGCGCGTCACATTGGGCAGCATCTGCACAAGCGACCTCCACATCAAGCACGGCAGCGTGCCACGTGCCGTGCCAGGTATCACCGTAGGACACGAAATGGTAGGCGTGGTAGAGGCTGTGGGAAGCGACGTGAATGGCATGGAGCCGGGCGACCGCGTTACAGTGAACGTGGAGACCTTCTGCGGCGAATGCTTTTACTGCAAGCATGGCTACGTTAACAACTGCACTTCACCTCATGGTGGATGGGCACTCGGTTGCCGTATTGACGGAGGTCAGACGGAATATGTGCGTGTGCCGTTGGCTACGCAAGGACTCAACCGCATTCCTGACAACGTGACCGACGAGCAGGCCCTGTTTGTGGGCGACGTACTTGCCACAGGCTTTTGGGCGGCACGCATAAGCGAAATCAGCAATGAGGACACGGTGCTCATTATCGGTGCCGGACCTACGGGCATATGCACCCTAATCTGCGCAATGCTCAAACAGCCCAAGCGCATAATCGTGTGCGAACCCTCCGAGGAGCGCCGCAACTTCGTCAAGCAACACTATCCCGACGTGCTGCTCACCACCCCCGACGAGTGTTTTGACTTTGTACATGAAAACAGCGACCATGGCGGTGCCGACCGTGTGCTGGAGGTGGCAGGAGCAAAGACCACATTCCGCTTGGCTTGGCAATGTGCTCGTCCTAATGCTATAATTACGGTTGTGGCGCTATACGACGAGGCGCAGATCCTGCCATTGCCCGACATGTATGGCAAGAACCTTACGTTCAAGACAGGAGGCGTAGACGGATGCGACTGCGAGCAGGTGCTGCAGCTCATAGAGCAAGGCAAGATTGACACTACTCCACTCATCACACATCGCTTCCCTCTGAGCCGTATAGACGAGGCATATAGAATATTCGAGAACAAAGAAGACGGAGTAATTAAAATCGCCATTTACAATGAATAAGATAACGATGCTCGGTACGGGCAACGCCACTGTCACCCATATCTACAACACATGTTTCATATTGTCCACTGCCACCACCAGGATCCTCGTTGACGCTGGTGGTGGCAACGGCATTCTCACCCAGTTGCGCAAGGCCAATGTAGCCATTCGTGACATTCACCATCTGTACGTCACCCATGCCCATACCGACCATGTGTTGGGCGTAATATGGGTAATACGCATGGTGGCGCAATGCAAGGACTACGAGAACCGTCTGCACGTCTACGGCAACGACAAAGTAATGAAGGTAGTGCACACTATAATAGACATGATACTGGCTAAGAAGCAATTGAACAAAGTAGCTGAACGTGTTGTATTCCATCAACTTACCGACGGAGAGAGTTTCGAAGCAGGAGACATACACCTCACTTGTTTCGACATTCATTCTACCAAGGAGAAGCAATATGGATTCCGTGCACAGCTGCCAGACGCTACTGTTGTGGCGTGTCTTGGTGACGAGCCATACAATCAGCTCAACCGCCCCTACGTAGAGCATGCCGACTGGATGATGTGCGAGGCGTTCTGCCTGTATGCCCAGCGCGACACATTCAAGCCTTACGAGAAATGTCACAGCACAGCTCTTGATGCAGGCCGACTTGCAGCCGAACTCGACGTAAAGAATCTCATACTGTATCATACCGAGGAGAAGACACTCTCTACACGCCGAGAGAGCTACACCAAGGAGGCTTCCGAGAACTTCAAGCGAAAGATTGTTGTACCTGACGATTTGGAGGAGATAAGCCTCGCTTAGAGTATGAAACAGGAAATAATCAACAACATAAACCTTCTGGCCAAGGAGTGTGCGCCCTTCCTCTTTGTAATCAACTACGACGGCGACGACGCCTACATCCGACGGCTGAAGGATATTGAACCAGAGGAATGTCTGTACGACTTTGAAGGGATGAGCAATGTTGGCAATACAGCCATCGACAGACACGCCCTACCTTCCGCCATTCGTTGGGACATAAATGCGCTTACTTACGAGAGTTATGAGCGGAGCTTCAACATCGTCAAGGGCAACATGCTGGCTGGCAACAGCTATCTTGCCAATCTCACCTGCAAGGTACACGTAAGCTGCAATCTCACGCTTGAGGACATCTTTCATCATTCCAAAGGCAAATACAAGCTTCTGCTAAGGGGCGACGAGAATAGGGGCAGACGCTTCGTATGCTTCTCGCCCGAGAGTTTTCTCAGAATCAAGGACGGACGCATCTACTCCTACCCCATGAAGGGCACCATCGACGCCTCGCTGCCCAATGCCAGACAAGAACTGATGGACGACAAGAAGGAGGCTGCCGAGCACGCAACAATCGTAGACCTCATACGCAACGACCTGAGCCGTGTGGCCTCCGGAGTAAGGGTAGACCGCTACCGCTATATCGAAACACTGCACACCAATAAGGGCGACATTCTGCAGACCAGCTCTGAAATAAGCGGACTGTTGCCACACGACTATCACCTACATCTGGGCGACATAATAGCCGCACAGCTTCCGGCAGGTTCAATCACGGGCGCACCAAAGAAGAAGACCGTGGAGATAATCCATGAAGCTGAGAACTACCACCGTGAATACTACACCGGCGTTATGGGCATCTACAGCGACGGCTGTCTGAACTCTGCCGTAATGATAAGGTTTGTTGAGCAAGACTCTCTGGGCATGGCGTTCAAAGCGGGTGGAGGCATCACAGCCCAGAGCTGCTGCCGTAAGGAGTATGAAGAGGTATTGCAGAAGATCTACCTGCCAATAACAGCCGAAAAACAAAAGCAATAATAGATTGTAAAACAACAGATTGTGAAATTTCATTATAATAAAACTATAACTATGAAAAATTCAGCCTCTATTATGAAGTCAGCCCTATGGCTGATGCTATTGCTCGTATTGCCATTGCAGATTATAGCTGCCAGCCTGGGCGAGGTAGGCAAGCGGCTGGCATCGCTGCCCGGAGTGAGCAATGTGGAGACCTTGAAGAGCAAGCACTTCCAGGAGAAGTACGTATTCTTCATCAACCAACTGCTCGACGCCAAGGATGCCTCCAAAGGCAATTTCGAGCAGCGAGTAATATTGTGCCACCGCGGATTCGACCGTCCAACGGTACTCGTCACAGAAGGCTATAACGCCAACTACGGATTGCGCGAAGGCTATATCGAGGAATTGTCCGAAATATTCAATACCAACATCGTATTGGTAGAATACCGCTACTTCGATAAGTCGATGCCTACACCATGCCTCTGGCAGTATCTGACCGTGGAGAACTCGCTCTACGACCTTCATCACGTCAACCAGACTCTGCGCACTATGTACAAGGGCAAATGGATAGCTACGGGCATCAGCAAGGGCGGACAGACCACCATGTTCTATCGCTCCTACTTCCCCGACGACGTAGACATATCTGTGCCCTACGTGGCTCCATTGAACAGAAGCGTGGAAGACGGCCGACACGAGAAATTTCTGCAGCACAAGGTATCTACCAAAGAAAACCGCCAAAAGGTGCTCGACTTCCAGCTGCTCCTATTCAAGCGTAAAGCTACGCTACTGCCAATGCTCGACGAATATTGCCGCAAGCAGCACTACACATTCAATGCGCCCATAGACGAGATTTTCGACTTCTCGGTGCTTGAGTATGCGTTTGCCTTTTGGCAGTGGGGCTACGACATCAACAAGATTCCTACAGCCACCGCTACCGACCGACAGGTGTTTGACTATTGGATAAACATGTGCGAACCCAACTATTTCGCCAATCAGAACACCTTAATATCGTTTAATGTGCAGGCTGCCCGAGAGCTGGGCTATTACGGCTACTACACTAAGCCCTTCAAGAAATATCTCAGCATCAAGACAGCCAAGGGCTATCTACGACGCCTCATGCTGCCTAAGGGCACCGAAGACACCCGTTTCGAACCGGCACTCTACCGTCACACCGTAGACTATCTCACACACAACGACCCCAAAATGGTGTACATCTATGGCGACATCGACCCATGGAGCGCATCGGGCGTCTACGGTCTACCCTTCACCAAGAACAAGCAAAACCTCCATGTCTACATGCTCAAGGGAGGCTCGCACAGTACACGCATACAGTCCTTCCCCAAGCCTACACGCCAGGAAATAATCAATCTGATAGGCGGATGGCTTGAGCCTACTGCCGACAATTAATACTTACATAAAACGCACAAAGCAACCACAGTTAATAATATGTTTGTGTTTACTTTGTGCGCTTTGGGCTTGATGATTGTTGCACTTTATAGATTATATAATAAGTAAGTGATCTAAATTATTTATCCCAAATTAGTACTGATGCGATAAAATCGCATGGTTATTAAAATTCATCAAATAAAGTGAGTTCTTTGAAATCTTGTTTTTGAATGATTGAGTCCTTTGGCTTAGTTATGAGGTCTCTCAAATCCACCCTTTCGAGTGCGGAGATTCTTATTAACGTAGCCACCTCGGTGATTGAATACGGACTTTTGTAGTCAGCCTTGATTTTGGCGATTATCAGATATGCAATTATAGCAACCCATAAATGAGTACGTACTGCATTCTCTGAATATCCCCACAAGTTCTTCACTACGATATTCTGCTTTATCCACTTGAAGAAAACCTCAATATCCCATCTATGACGGTATAGATTGGCGACCTCAAGGGCACTGATCTCAAAGTTGTTGGTAATAAATTCCACATCATTGCCTGTTACCGAGTCATGATAAGTAACCATCCTGATAGGTTCTGGATAGAGTTTCTTCGACTTATGGGTAGTCAGTTTTATGATGAAATCGCCACAGATTCCTGTACTTGGATCAAAGTCTAGACTATGGTTAACGACCTCGTATCTCATATTGTCTTTGGGACGACTTATCCAATATGCACCGGCTTTGTGAAAGCGAAACAAAGCGATGAAATCAACGTATGCTTTGTCCATCATATAGAACGCAAATGGTTCAGGCACAATCTCATCCAGTTCATTGCTGTCATGCCATTTTCCATCTGTAATATGGATATTTGCCGGAATGCTTCCACGAAGATCCAGCAGTGTGTGCATTTTGACTGCGCCTTTGCTATACTTGCCCAATGCCCAAGCAGCCAGAACAATGCTTGTTGAGATAGTTGTGGAGTCAAGCGCATAGAGGACATTGTCTATCGTTATCTCAGCAACCTTTGTGTTTGAATACATTGGTCGGACGATACCGATTAGATACATGCCAAGTCCTTCGTAGATGCGATAGCCTCTTTTCTCATTAGCACGACATAAATTGGATTGATTAACGGACTTGCGAATTCCCAAGTGGTATATGCTACTTCCATGAGCCTCTAGGCACAGACAAATATCACGGATGTATACACAACCAGTAATCTGACCAAATAGCAGATGGAGCAACTGGTTATAGCAGGATAAATCTTTTGCATGCCAGTCACCTTTATACTTCTTCACCAACTTGTCAAATTGGTAGCGAGGTATGAAGTCGATGACTTGAGCAAAGATATATTTGCCGATGTTCATAATCTTGCAGTTTTGGCTGCAAAATTACTCAATCAATTTCAAATCAAAAAAACAAAGAACGCTTGTAAATGATTAAATATCAAATATATAACTATAGTTAAGCGATTAATATCGCATCACTAGTAATCCCAAATCAGTCATTAGGATATCTCTGTGTCTTACGGCAAAGAGAAATCTTTTAATTTTCCCATATAGACAAGAATGATTGTCGTGTTTTTAGTGATCTGGCCAAATATAGGATGTGCTTGTCTTTTGTTCTCCCCAGATAGGCTGGTGTCGATATCAACTCGTACCGGATAGTCTTCAGAAATTTCTTCTTGTTGGAATTAATCAGCACATGTCTTAACAGCGACATGAAGTTATATGCCGTGACAATGAAATTCCCACATGCCTCTGTTGCCCAGAAGTTATTTGTGACAAAATCATCTATGGAGAAATCATGGCTCACCCGTAAAACCCTGTGTCTACCCAAAGATCATAGACAATCTATAGAGAAAGAAGTCAAGATCTACAACCCCTCTGAGCTGAGCTCTAAATTGCTTTATCTTTGAGTTGAGAGACTCGGCAGACGCATTTGTTGCACGGTTGATAAAATAGTTGAGTACTTCATCTTCCCTGTCACGTATAGTGTCGGCGCAGTGTTGAAAGAGTCATTGGCAAAGGCCTTGACCTTATCGTACCATTTCTGCATGCTCTCGTATGCCGAAATCCATGTAGATTTGGTATTGCTGAATATCATGCGTAGAGAGTGTACGATAGAATATGCTTCTTTGAGGTCAGGATAGCGCTCGAACAAAAGAGAGATTCTTTCCTTCTGTGTCGTTGTCCATTTTTCTCCAGAAACCATAAGGGGATATCAAATGCGAGAGAGCAGTTCCGGTATAGTGTCACCATTAGAGAGCCTCTCTGGCACAAAGGCCTTATTCTTACGAATAGGCTTGCGTCCACGCTTGTCCTTCTTGTTCTTCTTGCGACGTTTGAGGCTTCGCTCATACTTTTCCTTGAGTTGTTCATTGAAGAGTTTACGCTGTTCGTTCAGGAACTTCTGTTCCTCCTTCTTATGTTTGAGACGGAGTTCTTGCATGGCATCACTTACAAGTTGCTGCATATGGAATCTGTCAAGTGTTATGGTAGCATTAGGGAAACATTCAAGTACAATCTGACGCATACCTTCCGAAAAGTCCATCGTGACTTCACGCACTTTACAACGTAAGTACCAATGTATCTTTTGTATAGCTGCTACAACATCTTCCACCTTCGTACCACTTACGATGGCTAATAAAGCCCCTTTACGGCCATGGGCATCCTTATTGGAGATTATAGTGTATAGATCTCCATTTGTGAATGCTGTTTCGTCTATGCTGAGGTTTGCCACTATGTTACGAGGAAATATGAGCCATTTCTGTGTATGAGACTGATGCTTCCAGGTGCGAAAGTCGCTAAGGTAATCCTTGTATGCACGTCCAAACTCATCAGCCTTTATGTGATATGGTTTCTGGAGCGATCTGGCAGTAATCGGGGATGTACCCAAGGAATTCTTTTAAAAAAAGCCGCAAACTCCTTTGAGTAGCGGGTTCTTTTGGCAACCATATGCCAGTCTTTTGATATGCTCTTGCCTTTCATATTCTTCCACTTGCGACGACGCTCATAGAGTACGGTACGATACTCGCGTATAGGAAAGTCGTTAATACACGATTCTTCGTAGAATCCATTAGGTATAGCATCCGGTGTACCCTCAGGCTTAAGATACTTCTCGTCAAGGTAAAGATGAAGACGTTGTTCGTCACCAAACCAATCTGATTCAACCTTGGTTAAATCGAAATACTCTGTCATCTCACCGGGAAGAATGAACTTAGCTAACGTCATATATGGATTATCTTTCATACTTGTAACTTTCATTAGACACATGCAAAAGTACTAGCAATTTTCGAGAAACAAGCATTATCTATCAAGTAGTCAGACACAGGGTTTTGCTAGTGACCCGAAATCATTCTTCAGTTCCTTTATCATATTCTCAGAATCTGCTCTTCCGCGATATGAGTCATATATGATCTTGGCCGGCAGGTCAAGGTCTATTACAAAGCAGCAGTATCGGTATTTTCCGAAATCTTCCTCATCCTCAAAAAGCTCCAGTTGCTTGATTTGCTTTCCTGTAGCTTTGGGGCACTTCTCAATGTCTTGCCTGACCATCACAATGCGTCTGGGCTTCTCCCAACCGTTTGCCAGATAGATATTTTCGGATATTTCCAATCCGTCTGTCAGCTCTATCCATTTGCGTTCATGGGTAAGACTGTACTTTATACGATTATTGAAACGGCAGGCTATGATGTAGTGTAGCCCTTTCATTTCCAGATAATCAAGTATTTCCTTCGCAAAAAGCCACTATCCATGCGGATTAGTCCGACACGTTTACCCTCAAGATTTCGTACCTTTGAAGGTAAGCGTATCCGCGATGCTAGTAGATACGCTTACCCTCAGAGGAAGGTTTAAGGCATAGAGGCAAAAGATGTATTGAGCCAGAAGCTGTTTTCGGACAAATTAAATACAACATGGCATATCGTCGTTTTCGCTATATCGGCGTAGACAAGGTCAAAATGGACTTTGCCTTCTTTGCTATTGCCTTTAATATTAAGAAAATGGTGGCAAAAATGACCAAGGGAGGACTTTTCTCTTATTTGAGAATTTATTTGAACCATATAACGCCATATAAATTGTTTACAAGGCTCTTTTTCGTAGAAAGACAAAAACTCGTTGTACATCCACACAAGTACGTACAACGAGTTTTTAGCTATTTATATTGGGAGTTTTGACTTTACCTTTGCATTATCAGATATTAATTATAAAAAGTTCATCTCTGATTCAGCTTAAAAATGAGATTGTTCTTACCTTTGTTGTTTAAAGGAAGTCAACCTCCCCACAGAGCAATCCAATGTTTTGACCAGGCTTTGAGCCTTAGGTGTGTCGTGGGCTCTGTGGGTTTATAACTGAACTCCAAATAGAATGATAGGCTCTGAGCCTAAGTAAAGTCTTAGATGCAGCAGTTATATAGGCTGACCTTGATGTGTAATATTAGATGCAAAGGTAATGAGAAATGACGTAACTATCTACGTTGGCATTAATTTTTCAAAGGAAAAATTCAATGTTTGTCTCCTAATGGAGCAAGGTGTTATGGGTGAAAGTGAGTTTCCCAATTCAAAAACGGGCTACCTCAAACTTACCAAATGGGTAAAGAATACTTCGGAACTGGGACGTTCATTTGACTCTTCCTTGGTGTTGTTCTGTGGTGAGCACACAGGCACGTGCAGTATTGGACTCTGCGAATATCTTTATGCCAAGGGAATGAAAATCTGGCTCGAAAGCGCATTGAAAATCAAGTACGGGTCAGGATTGAAGCGTATTAAAGACGATAAGGCTGATGCGGAAATGATAGCTTATTATGCCAAACGTTTCTATGAGCCAGGCTCATGTGCATTATTTGAACCAGACTCCGCCGATCTTAAGACATAACGCACTCTTTATCAGTTCCGCAATCGTGTGGTTTGCGACCGTGTAGCCATAGGGAATCGTATATCAAGCGGTGCTTTTGATTGCTCAACACTGGTGAGAAATAGGATGGTCAAGCATCATAAAGAAGCACAGAAGGACGAGAAAGACATTGAAAAGGAAATGGTGAAACTGATGGAAACATCAGAGGAATTAGCCTCAAATTATCAAATACTTATTTAATTTAAGGGCATAGGACCTATAACGGCAGCGGCTCTGATTATATATACCTCCAATTTTAAGAAGTTTGATAACCCGCGAAAGTTTGCATGTTACTGCGGCATAGCTCCCTTTGGCAAACAATCCGGAACATCCATTAATACAAAGCCTCATGTGAGTCGTTTTGCACATATCGGCATCAAAGCAGCTATGGTACAGGCTTGCAAGTCTGCTATGCAGCACAATGCGGTAATCAAAGTATACGCACAGAGGCTGTACGCAAAAGGCAAACATGAGGGATTTGTCATGAATAATGTCAAGAATATCTTAGTCCTCCCAAATGCGTTTGAAAAGACAAGAAAGCAAATGAAAGTAAATGCACTAAGTATCAATGCATTAAGCGACAATTTGAATTTTCCGATGTTTGCAGAACTCACTCTTAAAAAGACATAAAAGACTGTTTCTTGTTTCCGTTTTGTTTCTCGTTTCTCGCTTTATTTTCTTATCTTTACATCAGTTTTCCGAAGTAAGGGAAGAGAAAGAAAAGCAAATGTCAGCATTGGAAACCATATCTGACATGAACTTTCAACAAAAGGGAGAAAGACCCTCCAGGCAGCAGAATACAAAAACAAAATAACACTTTATACATCATGGCAAGACCAAAGAAACAAGTAAAGCTGAAAGAGCCGATTAAAATTCGGTTGAAGTCGCTCGCAGATGGCAACAAGAGCATCTATCTTGACATCTACTATAAGGGAGTGAGAAAGTATGAATACCTCAAACTCTATCTCGTCCCCGAAATCAATCCCATCTGTAAGGAACAGAACAAGCAGACTATGGCGATTGCAGAACGCATCAAGGCAGAGCGCATCCGAGCATTGCGAGGTCATGGCATACAGGACTGGGAAACCGTCAAGCAAGGTTCAATGCTTCTTACTACTTGGATAAAGAGGTATTGTGAAGGTGGTGTCGGCATCAAGAAGTCAACACTCCATTGCCGTGTGGAAATGCTGCACACCGTGGAGAAGTATCTTGACGAGACAAACAAAGGCTTCATTGCGCTTGAAGAGGTCAATGCGGAGTTCTGCCGTGGTTATGTAAAATTCTTGCGTAACTTCCCAAATTCCCATATCAAGTATGGCGAGCCAAGACCTATCAGTGAGAATACGGCAAGCCGATACCTCGGAATGTTCTCCACTGCTCTCAATAACGCTGTGCGACAAGGCATTATCCGCAACAACCCTATGAAGGAACTTGATGCACGTGAGCGCATTCAGCCCAAGGACGGCAAGAAAGAGTATCTGACCATTGAAGAACTTCGCACCCTCATGGCTACGGACAGTTATCGTCCAGAGGTCAAGGAGGCTTTCATCTTCGCCTGTTTTACTGGATTGCGATTAAGCGACATGTAACGTCTTGCTCCGATGCACATCTTCAAGACCGCTGACGGAAAGGGTGAATACATAGACATGGAAATGCAAAAGACGGAGAAGTAAGTTATAATACCTCTCTCGGAAGAGGCTAAGCGGTGGTTGCCAAAGTCAAGAGGAAATGATATTCCTTTCTTTGATATACCAACCACACAGACCGTTATAGGCAGGGCTCTCCGCAAATGGGCGGAAGCGGCTGGCATTGAGAAGCATATCTCATTCCATGTTGGACGGCACAGTTTCGCATCGCTCGTTACGCTCGAAGAAGGTGTTCCAA
>JAFEHB010000374.1_pt1 | contig 35275 bp, 34 predicted proteins | sample 9267121 | NCBI WGS metagenome assembly JAFEHB01 (sample SAMN17103336, study PRJNA684904) | human gut metagenome | isolation source: diarrhea sample from child under the age of five | host: Homo sapiens | place: South Africa: Mafikeng, Mafikeng Provincial Hospital | collected 2019-09 | reverse complement strand
GGTTCAAATTACACAATCTTTCAATAACACAAGGAGAAAATCATATGATAAAAATTTTATTTTTATGCCATGGCAATACACTGGCAACTCTCTAAAAAGTCTTGATTTATCGGGGAAAGGGAAGCTTCACAGTTCTGTTTTAGACCAGGTTTAGACCATTTGAAATGTGTAAAAAATAACGAAAAAACATGCAGATGGGGAGCCTTGTTGCAATTATACTCATATAGAAAATTACACAACGGAGATAATTTATGAGAGAAAAAATCATCCGGTGATGTGTGGAAATGTATCCATACGTCACCGGATGTTTTACGTTTCGGGATTTGATTCCTGATCGCGTTTCATGGCTTCATCGATTGCTCGATTGATAAAGGCAGTGGCACTTTCACCCATCTTTTCTGCGTGGTCCTTAATGATGGCACGCTTCTCTGGGGTGACACGAACCTTGATTTCAACGAAACGATCATTATATTTTTTGTTCGCTCTTCTGCGAGCTTCGGTTAAGCCCTTATAGGAACCATTTTTCTCTTCACTCATGACAGCCTCCAGTATGTGTATTGGCAGATTTGCCTGTAAAAAGTATAGCACAGATTGATACATAAGACTATGTAAGATTTTCAAAAAATGACATTTGATTGAAAAAGGAGACAAGTTTATGAAAAATCAGAAGATTAGAAGCATGAAGGTTCACGAACAGAGCGGGTATAACTACAAGGCAACACCCACCATTATTCTCAAAGGTCAATGGCTCAAGGAAATGGGATTTGAGATTGGTGACTACATCACTGTCAGCTGTGAGGATGGGAAGCTGGTTATTACTCCGGATGCAGAAAAGGCTGCAATGGCAAAGGCAGAAGCAGAATTCATGGAGAAGGGAATGAAGAAGCTTCAGAAGCGTTTTCAGGCGGAGAAGGAACAGCTCCATGCGCAGTTTGTGGCTGAGAGAAATACAGAATATAACGGAAGAGAGGTGCAGTGATTATGGGAAAGATTATTGTCATCGGTTCACAAAAAGGTGGCGTGGGTAAAACCACGACCACTCTTAACCTGGCCTATTCTTTGAAGGAGTTGGGAAAGAAGGTATTGACGGTAGATTTTGATAGTCAAGCAAATCTGACTACCTGCTACGGAGTAGAAGATACCGGAGCATTGGAATATACGATTGGCCATCTGATGATGGATCAAATGGAAGAAGAGTTCCCAGAGAGCTTTGAGGATTATATTCAGAGTAGAGACGGCGTGGATTATCTTCCATCATCTATTTATCTGTCTGTGGTGGATGCAAAGCTTAGAACAGAAATGGGTGCAGAGAGGATGCTGGCAGAGGTTCTGGAACCGTTGAAGAGCAGATATGATTACATACTGATTGATACCTGTCCGTCCTTAGGAATGCTTACCATCAATGCATTGGCTGCGGCAGATGAGGTGATTATTACGGTAAATCCTCAGCTTCTTGCAATGATGGGATTGGAGGATTTTCTAAGAACTGTGGCAAAGATTAAAAAGCGAATCAATCCGAAGTTGGAGGTCGCAGGCATTCTCTTAACTATGTGTGAGAGCAGAACCACTCTTTGTAAGGTTCTGACAGAGGAAGTGACCGGAAGCTTCCAGGGAAAAATCAAAGTATTTGATACAAGGATACCGGCAACAGTCAAGGTGGGAGAGAGCATTTACTACAATATGTCGATTGCTCAGTATAGCAAAAAGGCATCTGCAGGAATCGCATATAGAAAATTTGCAAAGGAGATAATCGCATATGAAGGCTAATTCAAAGAGAAAGGTATTTGGTGATGCAGTGGATCTGCTGATGGGAGATATGGAAGAAGTAACAATGCCAAGAGGTGTTCAGATGGTACCGGTGAAGAATATACAGGCGTTCCATGACCATCCATTTCATCTGTATGAGGGAGAACGCTTAGAAGATATGATTGCCAGTGTGAAGGAGCACGGAGTGCTCAATCCGGTTATTGTACAGAAGCTTGATACCGGTTATGAAATGCTTTCCGGGCATAACCGTTGGAATGCAGCTAAGCTGGCAGGGCTTAAAGAAATACCAGCAATAGTGAAGACCGATTTATCTGAGGAAGAGGCCTATGTGTATGTAATCGAAACGAATCTGATGCAGAGGTCATTTTCGGATTTGGCAATATCGGAGAAGGCAGCAGTGCTGAAGGCAAGGTATGAAAAGGGTTCCTGCCAGGGAAAGAGAAATGATATCTTGAATGAGATTGCAAGATTAGAGGGAAAGCAGGTTGCAGATGTAACTTGTGGTCACAGTGACCACAAGTTAAAGACCAGAGATTGTATTGGCAAAGAGTATGAATTGTCCGGTAGCTCTGTGGGGAGATTGCTTAAGCTGAATGACTTGATTAAACCTTTCAAGGATATGGTGGATAGAGGTGCTCTTTACACGAAGGTGGCATTACAGCTGGCTTTTCTTCCAATGAATGAGCAGACGATGGTATATGAGGTTATGAAAGGGAAGAAAACCAAAATCACCATAGAGATGGTTATGAAGCTTAGGAGTCATTCTGGTGCTCTGACAGAGGCAATGGTAAAAAGATATTTAAGTACAGAACCCATTAAAAAGAAATCTTATAAGGTTCCGGGCAGAATTGTGGAGAAATACTTTGAGGGAATGGACCCGAACCAGGTGGATGCAATAGTGGAACAGGCATTGGAGGCCTGGTTCAGTAAGGAGGCTGCGAATGTTCGAACAGAAGAGCCTTGATAAGATTGATGGAGATTATTTCAATATCATAATTGCTGATAGTCAGGATGTTACAATACAGAGCAGGAATACCGGGCATTACTGGTACTTGCATTGTGCTGGATATCCTACAGAGGAAGCTTTGGTCATATTCCATAAGCATCGTTTTAAGGACGGATATCATCAGCACGGGCACGCAAGGAATCTGAGACAGGCGATTAAGAGTATTGTGAGACACGATGATTATCAATTGAATGTAAGAAAATGCATATAACATAAAATGCAGCGGCATCTTCAAAGTGAGGATACCGCTGTTTTCAAGTTAAGGAGGAAGCTTATTCACCGAAATAGAGTTTCTTTGCAAGAGCCTGAGCTGCTTTGATATCAGCATATCCCTGGGATTTACCAAGGCCTAATTCATCAAGAATCTGTCCTTTGGTGTAATCTTCGCTGATGAGGTCGAGAATACGTCCGTACTTCGGATTAATTTCGTGAATCTTCTTTAAAAGATCTTGAATAATCATACGAAGCATGACAGTCTCTTCCAGATTCTCCGGTGATGCAGGCTCAAAGCCTTTGCCATCTTCTGATGTGGCTTTGTCCATAAACTGGTCAAGAGAGAGAACGTCATCTGATTTAAAAGATGCAAAGTGTTCTCTGACATCAGCATTGAACTGCTTAAGGGCAGCAGGCTTGTCCTCAATTTTTACAGGAGCAAATGCTACAAGAACCTTGTTAGGTCCGATATGCCAGGTCTCAAGGTTGTCCTGGCACATATTGAAGTGTTTCACCATTTCCCAGTCCACGCGGATTGGTACGAGGCATTCTCCCGTCTGAAGTGGGAGATTGTTGTAACTGAGACGATTGTCGTAGTTGTGGTTGGCGTTGGTTGATTGATGATTTTCAGTACTTGTCTGTACATTTACATTGATTTCCATATCGTGCGGCCTCCAGTGTCCGCGGAATGCGGAACGAAGGCTTCGATATGAAATTCAGATAAGCATCGATTGTCTTATTCATGGCACGTCTCCGTTCCGTAAAATAAGCAAATCAGGCTTCTTAGCCCCTGATGCGGTTTGTAAGGTTCACCACAATTCAGCTCTAAGAAGTGCCGCGTCCGACAACTGAATGTGATGGAGTAGTTTTGCGTCATATGGCTTGTCATACTCTGGACAGTCAAAGGTGAAATCGGAAAGAAATTTATGCGAAAACTTAAATATTGATTAAAATACATAGAAATATATGCATTCTTGTGGTACAATGAAAAAGATTTGAGGCACTTAAAATTCCTCCGATCACACTTCTATTCTAAGAAAAAACAAGGTGAAAGTATTTGCCGGCGTTTTGCCATTGTTTTGCCAGCATTTTTCCGGAATGGGTGAAGGGAGATACAAAAGAATGAAAGAACTGAATATGTCATCTTATATTCAAACTCTACAATCTGGATTATTGACACATGACAAGCAGGAAGCCGCCGGTGTTTTTTTACTGAGTTCAATTAATGATCAAGAGTATGTTGGGGATCATGGTTATCGTACAGATAATCTTAGTTCAAAAAAAATCAGTAAATTGGTGAGCAGGCAAGATCCTGTACCGGATGGAATTAGGCAGGCTTCGGCAGTGAAGGAAGTAATGGAGAAAACCATTGCTTATTTTGAAAGCAAGGTAGTTCCAGATTTGAATCCGCATCTGAAGGAAGATACTTTGGAAAAACTAAAGAAGATTATTAGTGAAGATCCAAGTATCCCAGAGAGAAAAAAGCAGAAATTGATTGCGTTGTATGATGCGGAAGAAGATGGTAGATTTCTGGCAGAAACATTTTTATATGCTTTGAACAGACCAAATAAAAAGACAGATGATGGAGTGCAGTACGAGGATGCTCCATTGCTTGCGGAGGCAAATTATGAGTGCCCATTGTGCCATAAAAAACTTGTGGATACAATTAAGGGGAAACCAGTAAAGAAATATGTGATAACGCAGATATATCCGGACATTCTTGATGCTGAGATGACTGCTGCTTTTCGAGCAGAGTTTCTGAGACCTGCGAAATTGGATGCTCCGGAAAATCTGATCGCTTTGGATACAGAATGTGCAAATGAGTATCTGTTGGATCCGACTGTTGAGGAGTATAAAAAACTTCATGAAGTTAAACGGATTATTTCGAGAAATTATGCCGCAAAAAATGCAGTAAATGGTATTATGCTCGAAGAAGATATTCGAGTAATATTAAATGCACTCAGCGAAATTACAGATCCGTCTGTACTGGTGCCTTTGACATATGATGCACTGAGGATTGATGAAAAATTTGAGCCCAAGAATTTTATTTTAAAGACGGAAACGCAAGTGCAGGTTCTTACATATTACAGGTATATAGAGTCTGTATTTTCTGAATCAGATGCGGATTTTGATTTGATTGCTTCAGAAATAAAAGTTACATCACAGAAACTTGAAAGATCCGGTATGTCACAGGCAGATGTGATTTATCATCTGGCAGAATGGATACGGAATAAAGCAGAATTAGGACATGACAGGATGTTGGCTTGTACGATTGTTGTTTCGTTTTTTATTCAGAATTGTGAGGTGTTTTATAAATGAAGATGCCAAGTAAGGTAACACCGTATAAAGAAAGTATTATTGCAAAATTTCCTGTCATTCTTACAATTCTGGAAAAAGAAGATTTGTCACCAACGGAATTGTACGGAAAGGTTCGGAAAAGTAAGATTAAAGACATCACAGAATTTGTGGAAGTGCTGGAATGTCTTTATGCTATGAATAAAATTGAACTGCGAAAGGAGGTACTCCATTATGTTGGTTGAGGTTCAATGTGATAAATTTATAGAGAACGGGAAAGTAAGAAAGCCTATTCGTTTTCATGCAGGATTGAATGCGGTTTTAGGGGATGACAATGGATCAAACTCTATCGGAAAATCAACATTTCTGATGATTCTTGATTTCGTATTTGGCGGATCAGATTACGTGAAAAAATGTGCTGATGTGCAGGAAAACGTAAAGGAGCACACAATAAATTTTTGCTATCAGTTCAATAATGAGTTGTTTTATTTTTCAAGAAGTACAACGGAATATAATCAGGTTTTAAAATGCGATGCGAATTATCATCAATTGCCAGATACAAAACCTATGACATTGTCGGAATACGGAGAATTTCTTTGTGAAAAATATGGCTTATCTGTAGAAGGGCTTACGTGGCGAGGTGCAGTTGCACGTTTTATTCGTGTTTATAAAAGAGACACGCTTGATGAAGAACGGCCATTACGTTCTGCAAAGGATGAGAAGGCAGCAGATGTCATTAAGAAATACATGCAGCTGTTTGATAAATACTCTCCAGTGGAAGCACAGATAAAACAGGCTGCTGCAGCAGAAGATGAAAAAGAGGCTTTTCGTAAAACAACGCAGCAGTATAATCATGTTCGTGCAGCGAAAACAAAAAAGGAAAAAGAAGCAAATGCAAAAAGAATTTCCGAATTAGAGAAACGGGAAAAAGAATTAGCTGAAAATAGCAATAAAGGATTGCTGGATTTGGATAGTATGCAGGCACAGCAGATATCTGCTTTAACTGATCAGTTGATTAATTATCGCAGACAGAGAGCACAGGTTCAAACACAGTTGAATTCTATTCGTCGTGATATGACTGGGCAGAAAAAGGGCTTCAAGAGGACGTTCAGTGAATTGAGCAGATTCTTCCCAAATGAGGATTTTCGGACACTAGAAGAAATAGAACATTTTCATCAGAAACTTGCAAAAGTGCTTGCGGATGAATTTGCAGAAACAGAAAAAGATCTTGCTACAGCCTATGTGTTATTGGGAAATGAAATCGTGAAAATAAAAGATCAGATTACTGCGATAAAAAATATTCCGAATGTTACGCAGGCAATTCTGAAAGAATTTGCAGAAATTACAACAGAACTACACAATCTTCAGGAAGCAAATAGTAATTTTGATGAGTTGGAAAAATTGAAGATCATTGCAGCGGACTATGCGGCAACAAGAGATGCGGTTATTGCAGATCAGCTTCGCAGTATCGAAATTACGGTGAATCGAGCTATGCGTGAAATCAGTAATGAGATTTTGAAAGATATTACGCATATGCCGCCAGACTTAAAACTTGAAAAATTAAATAAATATGTATTCAAAACACCAAATGATGGAGGAACCGGAGCACAGTATCGTGGTCTGATTACTTTTGATTTGGCAAATATGGAAGTCGCACCGGTTCCTTTTGTGGTGCATGATTCGGTGCTGCTGAAAAATATTGAAAAAGCAGTGTTTGCTGCTATTGTCAAGGTTTATGAGGCAGAAAAGGCGCATGGAAGGCAGGTTTTTATGTCATATGATACACTGGATTCTTACGATGAAGAAACACAAAGAATTGTGAAGAAAAATGCAGTGTTAGAATTGTCACCTGGAGGAAATGAGTTGTTTGGATGGGCATGGAATAAGGAGAAAAAGGATGGGTCAGATGGAAATAAATAAAACATATTTTTGTTATAATCGTTTGTGGAAGCTACTGATTGATCGAGATATTAAAAAGCAGGAACTTCAGAAAATGAGCAATGTTAGTGCCGCCTCTATTGCTAAAATGGGTAGATGTGAGAATGTGACAACAGATGTGCTCCTTAGAATATGTAACGCTTTGAATTGTAATATCGAAGACATTATGGAAAAAGTTTCAGAAAAAGATACAGATAAGACGGAAGCATAATTCGTGATTCTAAGAAAGAGTTATCAGAGAGGAGCGAAGAATGGCTACACTAGAAGAAATTACTGTTGGAAGTAGTGTCACAGGTATTGCAGGTGGTGAACCGGTAACAATTGTCGCTGTTCAATGGTATGGGACGAATGTTATAGAGATTACATATAAAAACAGCAAAGGTGCTTTGGGAACGCAGCTTCTGTATCGTGAAGATGAGAAGGAAATCGCAGTAAAGGATAATAGCCTGCCATGGAGCTTCGATGCAGATGGAGAACAAATGAAGCTGGTATCGGAGGCTTATCGCATTAGCCTGGCACACTTGTTTGATCCGTATCTGGCAGTTCATACATCATCGGTAGAACCATTGCCACATCAGATATCTGCGGTTTATAAGGAAATGCTTCCAAGGTTGCCGTTGCGTTATGTACTGGCGGATGATCCGGGAGCAGGAAAGACCATTATGACAGGGCTGTTGATTAAAGAATTGATTGCCCGTGGAGATTTGAAAAGATGCCTGATTGTATCACCGGGAAGTTTGGCGGAACAATGGCAGGATGAATTGCGGTTTAAGTTTCATTTGCATTTCAAAATATTGACGAATGAGCAAATCGAGTCGGCAGCAAGCGGAAATATTTTCTCAGAAGAAGATTTATGTATTTGCCGGTTAGACAAGCTTGCACGCAATGAGGAATTACAAGAAAAATTAAGAGTTACGGAGTGGGATCTGATTGTATGTGATGAGGCCCATAAAATGTCAGCTACCGTATGGGGAGGAGAAGTAAAGTATACGAAGCGTTTTCAGCTTGGCCGGCTTCTTTCCAACATAACAAGAAATTTTCTTCTTCTTACAGCGACACCGCATAATGGAAAAGAAGAAGATTTTCATCTGTTTTTGTCACTGGTTGATCCGGATCGCTTCGAGGGAATACATGGAAATTCACAGCAGGCAGTTGATGTTTCTGATGTGATGCGCCGGTTAGTGAAAGAACAGCTTTTGAAATTCGATGGGAAGCCGCTTTTCCCAGAACGAATCGCATATACTGTAAATTATGACCTGTCACCACTAGAATCAAAACTCTATTCGGATGTAACTGAATATGTCCAGGAAGAGTTTAACCGGGCAGATAAACTGAATAATGAGCGGAAAACAACAGTAGGATTTGCATTGACAATTCTTCAAAGAAGACTGGCTTCTTCTCCGGAAGCTATTTATCAATCACTTCGCCGAAGGCGAGAACGTCTAGAACATCGTTTGGCGGAGGAAAGATTGGGTAAGAGAGCAGAAGAAGTAAGAACGGACTGGGATGATTATTATGATGACGATCTTCCAAGTGAAGAGCAGGAAGAACTGGAAGAGAATGTGGTAGACCATGCTTCCGCAGCAGCAACCATTGCAGAATTAGAAGCAGAAATCCAGACTTTGAAACGCTTGGAAAAGATGGCAAATCAGGTACGCATGGAGGGAGTAGACCGGAAGTGGGAAGAACTTTCGCATTTACTTCAGGATAATGAGCAGATGTTCGGAGAAGATGGTCAACGCGAAAAACTAATCATATTTACTGAACATAAAGACACTTTGAATTATTTGACAGATAAAATTCGTTCTCTGTTTGGAAATGATGATTCTGTTGTTACTATCCATGGCGCCATGGTCAGGGATGATCGCAGAAAGGTGGAAGAATTATTCAAACAGGATAAGGGAGTTCGTATTCTGATTGCAACAGACGCAGCTGGAGAGGGTATCAACCTGCAGAGAGCCCATCTGATGATTAATTATGATCTTCCATGGAATCCGAACCGCCTGGAACAGCGTTTCGGCCGTATTCATCGTATCGGACAGACAGAAGTCTGTCATCTCTGGAATCTGGTTGCGCAGGAAACAAGAGAAGGTTTTGTATTTCAGCGCTTGTTCCAGAAGCTGGAAGAAGAACGAAAAGCATTAGGTGGAAAAGTATTTGATATCTTAGGAAAAATGTCCTTTGACAATAAATCTTTGCGAGAACTGTTGATCGAGGCAGTGCGCTATGGAAATGATCCGAAAATTCGTAATCGCTTGAATGAGGTTGTGGATCATTCTATGAATCAGGATGCACTGAGAAAATTGATTGAAGAACGTGCTCTGACAGATGATGTGATGGATGTTCAGTCTATCATGGCTATTAAGGAGGATATGGAGCGAATTGAAGCCCATAAGCTTCAACCACATTTCATAGAAGCATTCTTTGTGGAAGCATTTAAAAATGTTGGCGGAAAAATACGTCAGCGTGAAGCTGGAAGATATGAAATTACATTCGTTCCGTTTGCAGTGCGAAATCGTGATATGCAGATAGGTTATGGAGAACATGTCTTAAACAGATATGAGAGAATCTGTTTTGATAAAGCATACTGTAATGTGCAGGGACAGGCACCAGCAGATTTAATCTGTCCAGGACATCCTTTGCTGGAAGCAACAAGTGATTTGATTCGGGAACGCATGGTGGATGTGATGAAACGAGGAGCAATCTTCGTAGATGACAATGATTTCGGTATGGATGCAAGGCTTCTGTTTTATATTGAAGATGCTGTTCAGGATGGAATTATACTGAAGAATGGCAATCGCAGAACGATTTCCAAACATATTCATTTCGTAGAACTGAAAGAAGATGGCACGGCAGCAAGCGCTGGGTATGCGCCATATCTGGATTATCGAGCTGCTGATGAGGATGAACAAAAAACAATCCATACTTGGATGAGAAGTCAGAGATGGTTGTGTGCCGGTGTGGAAGATATGGCAAAAACATATGCAATTACAAACCTGATACCCAATCATTTCTCTGAGGTGAAAACTCGTAAAGAGATGATGCTGACTAAAACTGCCAAGGCTGTCAAAGAACGAATGATCGCGGAAATTCAGTATTGGGATTTCCGTGCAGCAGATTTGCAGCAGAAGGAGGCAGCGGGGAAAACAAATGCAAAGCTTAATTCCAAACTGGCTGCACGAAGGGCAGAGGATCTGGAAGCTCGTATGCAGGCACGACTTGATGAGATTGAAAAAGAAAGAAGAATCTCACCAATGCCACCGGTCATTACAGGAGGGGCACTGATTATTCCGAAGGGGCTACTTCATAGTTTAATGGGTGTAGGTACACCGGACCTGTTTGGATATGGAGATCGACAGACTATTGAGTATGCAGCAATGAAGGCAGTCATGAAAATTGAGACACAGCTGGGCTACAGGCCAAAAGATGTCAGCGGAGCAAAGTGTGGGTATGATGTAGAATCTTTCATTCCGGATGCTGTGCGCAAAAGACTGGAAGCGTATGCACTGCGGTTTATTGAAGTAAAAGGTCGTTCGAAAGGTGCAACGACTGTAACCGTGAGCAAAAATGAGATTTTGACTGCGTTAAATAAACCAGAAGAATTTATTCTGGCAATTGTGGAAGTAGATGGTCAACAAACACATACCATCTATCTGAAACATCCATTCCAGAATGCACCGGATTTTACGGCAACAAGTGTAAATTACGATGTACAGGATTTGATTGCTGAATCAGAAATCCTGTATCAGAAATGAGGAGATTATGACAAAATGGATTATGTCAGCAAACCCATTGATATTTGATCATAAATTGGCGTTTGATATGAATGGATTTATTGATTGGAATCAAACAAGAAAATTTACTGTAGGCGATATTGTATATATATATTCTTCTAAATCAGTTTCAAAAGTTCAATTTAAAGCGTATGTTGAAAAGATAAATATGTCAGCTGATGAAGTGGTAGATAATTCTATTTTTTGGAAGAAAGATAATGTGGAAAAAAAGAAAAAATATATGCGATTAAGACTTTTGAAGTATTTAGATTGTGATGAACTTTCATTAGAAAATTTGAGAAATCATGGTATGAAATATGTGCCACAAAGTCCTTGTTTTTTAAAACCAGAATTACAAGAATACATAGAGAAATATTTTGGGGGAACAACTGATGAATAATAAAAAGTTGATAGAAGTTGCTTTGCCACTTGAAATCATAAACAAAGAATCGTCACGAGAAAAGTCAATACGTTTTGGTCATCCTTCTACATTGCATTTATGGTGGGCAAGACGTCCGCTTGCAGCAGCGAGGGCAGTTATATGGGCATCAATTATTGATGATCCTTCCGCGCATCCAGAAAAATTTCCTACAGAAGAGGATCAAATTGTTGAAAGAAAGAGATTGTTCAAAATAATTGAAGATTTTGTATCATGGGAAAATACTACGAATGAGGAAATCTTTTCTGAAGCACGCAAAGAAATGGAAAAAGCAGTGGAAGGAGAATTACCAGTTTTATTAGACCCATTCGCAGGTGGAGGAACAATACCGCTAGAAGCACAAAGATTAGGATTACATGTAAGAGCGCATGATTTAAATCCAGTTGCAGTAATAATTAATAAGGCGACTATAGAAATTCCACCCTTGTTTGCAAACAGACCACCTGTAAATCCAGAAGTTCAAGCGACGATTGATGGAGTATCAATGTGGAGTGCTGCGGAAGGTTTGGCAGTTGATATAAAATATTATGGAGAGCTACTTAAACAAAAAGTGTTTGAGAAAATTGGATCAAATTATCCTAAAGTAACAATTTCATCAAAATCAGGAGAAAAGGCAACAGTAATCGCTTGGGTGTGGTCTCGAGTGGGAAAATGCCAAAATCCGCTTTGTGGATGTGAAGTCCCATTTGCGAGTAGTTTTGTTTTATCTAAAAAGAAAGGAAATGAAGCATGGGTTGAGCCGGTTTACATAGGAAAAAAACTAAAATTTGTTATGAAATATGGAAAATGTCCCAAAGATAAAGCCTCAAATAAAATGGGGAGAAGTGCCATATTTAAATGTCCAGTTTGTGGAACCGTAACCACAGATGAGTATGTAAAAACGATTGGAAGAAATCATGAAATATACAGTAAATTGATGGGTATAATTGCAGAAGGACCCAAGGGACGTATATTTGTTGAAGCAAATCCTGAACATGAATTAGCCGCTAAAGTAGACAGACCTGACGAATATCCTAATGGTGACATTCCTTTAAATCCCAGATGGTTTAGTCCTCCAGCTTTTGGTATGAGTGAATACGCAGATCTTTTTACTAATCGCCAGATAAATACATTGGTAACATTTGCTAATTTACTATGTGATGTTCAAAATGTAATAGTTAAAGATGCTGTTGAGGCTGGATTACCAGAAGATCATATTCATCTTAAAGATGGTGGAACAGGGGCGACGGCATATGGCGAGGCAATAAGAGTTTATTTGGCATTTGCATTAGATAGAGAGGCAAATTATTCTTCAACACTTAATGGGTGGAGCGGAGATTTTATTATTCAGACATTTGGAAGACAAGCGTTGCCAATGGTATGGGATTATGCAGAAACAAATCCCTTTTCCAATTCTACAGGCAATTGGTCTGGTGCAATTAAATGGATATCTTTAGCTGTAGAAAGAATGCCAGCTTTGAAAGTTGGTCAAGCAATGCAAAAGGATGCTCAAAGTGATTGCCAATTACGAAATATTATGGTATCTACAGACCCGCCGTACTATGATAATATAGGATATGCAGATTTGTCAGATTATTTTTATATTTGGCTGAGGTATAGTTTGAGGGAGATTTATCCATCATTATTTACAACTATGCTTGTGCCTAAAAGAGAAGAATTAGTTGCTACACCATATCATTTCGAAGGTGATTCTAAAAAAGCCAAGGATTTTTTTGAAGATGGAATGAGAGAAACATGTAAAAGAATTCATGATTATATTGACGATAAATATCCAGTTAGTATTTACTATGCATATAAACAAAGTGATACAGATCGTAATTCGCAAACGGCATCTACAGGATGGGAAACAATGCTATCGGCAATTGTAAATGCTAATTTGGTTATTACCGGAACATGGCCAATACATACGGAGCGTGAAACAGGATTAAAAGCACATGTAAACGCATTAGCGTCTTCGATTGTTTTAATATGTCGTAAGAGAGATGAATCTGCGCCACAAATAACAAGAAGAAATCTTGTAAATTTATTAAGAAGAGAACTAAGACCAGCATTAAAAAAACTACAGGAAAGTAATATAGCTCCTGTAGATATGGCACAATCAGCTATTGGACCAGGCATGGGCGTTTTTTCTCGTTATCGCCGTGTACTTGAAGCGGATGGTACGCCGATGACTGTTCGCAGCGCGTTGCAGGTAATCAATGAAGAAATTGACCTTTATTTCAACGAGCAGGTAGGCGAGATGGATACAGCTAGTCGTTTCTGTGTAGATTTATACACTCAGAATGCTTATAACGATATTAAATACGGCGAGGCGGAGGTTCTTGCCAATGCAAAGGGAACATCTATTCCAATGATGGCCTCTCATGGTGTCTTGTATGCAAAGGCTGGAGTCGTACATTTGATTGATCGTTCTGAATTGCCAACAAAGGTTGATATGAATGAAGGTAATGTCTGGATGTTGACACAACAGTTGACTCATGCGATGGCTACCGGTGGTGTAGAGGCTTGTGCTCAGATTATTTTAAATATGTTTGGATCAAATGCAGAGCGTGCAAAGGATCTGGCATATCGTCTGTATACGATTGCAGAACAGAAGAAATGGGCGAATGAGGCTTATGCTTACAATGCACTGGTTGTTGCATGGCCAGATATACAGTCTCGTGCAGCGGCTCTTAAGGCTGTACAGCCAAAACAGTTATCATTTTTTGATATGATTTAGAAAATAAGAAAATCAGAAGGGAGTGATTTGCCCCGTGAAAAAATTAATAGAGACAGCACTTCCTTTATCAGAGATTAACAGGAAAACTATTGGAGAGCGGACAAGTGCCATTGGTCATCCTGGAAATCTGCATATGTGGTGGGGACGCAGTCCGAGATATTCTTCAACAATAGCTCTGCTGAGTTCTGTAATTGATGCATCCGATGATGAAGAAGAGCTTGTTCGACGAATGGGGCGTTTGAAGAACGATGAGTATGCGGATTTTGGAAATAAACCGATTATTTTTGATCCATTCTCAGGATTTGGAGGTATTCCGCTTGCTGCTCAAGAACTGGGATTTCCGATTATTGCCGGAGATCTGAATCCTGTGGCAGTTATACTTACGAAAGCAGCTGCGGAAATACCACAGCGCTTTATGGAAAGAACAGCTGTGAATCCAAATGCGAATAAATTGGTTTATGCACAGGCAGAAGGGTTAGCAGAAGATGTTCTGTACTACGGAAAATGGCTGCGAGATCAAGCACAGGAAAAATTAAAGAATTTGTATCCGAATGATGAGGCAGGAAAGCCAGCTGCATGGATTTGGGCACGAACCGTAAAATGCCCGAATCCGGCTTGTGGCTGTCAGATGCCAATGGTTTCGTCATTTGTTATTAACAACAAGACAGGGCGTGAAGCATGGGCTGAGCCAATCGTTGAGAATGGAAAAGTTCATTTCTCAGTACATGAGGGAAAATGTCCGTCAGAGAAAGAAACAAACAAATACAGGAATTACGGAGCTAAATTCCGATGTCCAGCCTGTGGAGAAATCACGGCAGATGACTATGTGAAGAAGATGGGGCTTTCTCAGCAGTTAGGTTCACAGATGATGGCGATGGTCATTGAAACTGAAAATGGGAAAGTTTATAAAGCTCCATCGCCAGCTCAGGAAGATGCAGCAGATGTTCCATTTCCAGAGGACATTCCGAATGGAACAATACCAGATAATGCACATTGGTTTAGTCCGCCGGGATTTGGATTGACAGAGTATCAGAATCTGTTCTCTGCAAGGCAGATGACTATGTTGACTACTTTCTGTGATTTGTTAAAGGATGTACAGGATAAGGTTTCAATAGATGCTATGACAGCAGGTTATTCTTCGGATGAGAAACAGCTATGTGACGGTGGATCCGGTGCTTTGGCATATGGACAGGCTGTGAGTGTTTATTTGGCATTTGTGATTGACAAAATGGCAGATCGGAATACTACCGTTTGCACATGGAATTCATCCGGCGGTAATCCGAGAGCGACTTTTGGAAGACAGGCGATTCCGATGGCGTGGAATTTTGCAGAGGGCAATCCTTTTTCTACGATAACCGGAAATTTTGATACGGCATTGAAAAATATTGTGGCTGCGATAAATAAACTTCCATGCGGGAGCCAGTGCTCAGTATATCAAGGAAATGCAATAACTGTTGAATTTCCGAAGAATGTTCTGATTTGTACAGAATTACCTTATTATAAGAATATTGGATATGCACATCTGTCTGATTTCTTTTATATTTGGTTAAGAAGAAGTTTGAAGCCGATTTTTCCAGAACTGTTTAGCCAAATTGTTACGTTGAAAGAAGAGTTATCGACGGTTGGACAATATTACGGCGAAGAGCAGACTGTGTTGGAACAGCAATACAGACAGGATATGGAAGAAATTTTGAAGAAGATGTATGTCAGTGCGTCTGAGGAGTATCCATCACTTTTGTTTTTTGAGTATCACAAGGCAGATGAAGCTGCAATCCACCAGATTTATGAAAATATAAGTGCTCCATCAGCATGGGAGAATATGTTGGAGAGTATTCTTTCAGCGGGATTTCTAATTACTGCAATCTGGCCGATGAGGAATGAGGTATATTCTGAAAAAGCTGATGCTACAAGAACTTTAATTGTGGTGAGGAAAGCCGAAAAGCAAAATCAGATGACACGACGGAATTTTATTAATCTGCTAAAACGAGAATTACCAGTGAAATTGGATTTACTTTTCTTGGGAGAAATAGATGAGCAGGATAGATATTTGGCTGCTATGGGATTAGGGCTTCAAGTATTTACCCGGTACAAAAAAATCCTAAATGCAGATGCATCAGCTATGTCTGTGCACGATGCGTTGCAGATTATTTATCAGGAAACAAAGGACTATATAGATCAACGCTTCAACACGGGATTAAGTGCTGATGCGATTACGAAGGAGGACTAAACTCATGCAAGATAATTATGAACTTGTGCAGAAGGGATTTCGTATTCTGCATCCGTTTATGGCAGGATATATCGGACAGGAGTTGAATGCAGTATATCATAATGGCTGGTGGCAGGATGTGTTGGATGCACTAAGTGATCAGTATGATTTACCGAGTTCAGGTGATTATGCGACACTAATTGATTCCCTAGATATAGCAAATTGTCTGCGTCTTTTCGACAGACGATGGAATGATGTCTTTCGTCAGAAATTGTCTAAGGATTATCGTACCTGGGCAACAGAATTGATGGGAGTCAGAAATAAGGTTGCACACATCGGGCAGCAGGATTTGGAACAGAGCTATGCGGAACGAGCATTGGATACTATGGCTCTGCTCTGTGCTGCATTTGATGCGGAAGGAGCGGAAGAAATTCGGGCACTTTATAGAGTTGCCAGATATGGTTCGGAAAGTGGTTCTGTCGCAGTTACCACAGTTGAACCGGTACAGAAAACGGAAGCTAAGAGTGCTGAAGGTGTGCTTACAAAGTCTGTAGGGCAGAATCTTCCAAGCTGGCGCATGGTTATGCAGCCACATCCGGATGTAGCAGAAGGCAGATACCGTGCAGCCGAATTTGCAGCTGACTTAGCACAGGTCTCTCGTGGAGAGGGTGCTTATGAATATCGTGATCCTGTAGAATTTTTTGCTCGTACTTATGTTACAGAAGGTATGGCAGGACTATTAGTTGAATCCTTACAGCGGTTATCCGGTAAAGGTGGAGAACCAGTTATTCAACTAAAAACTGCTTTTGGTGGTGGTAAAACACATAGTATGCTGGCACTTTATCATATGGTACGTGGTGGAATCAATATTGACCGGGTGCCGAATTTGAAACCAGTTTTGGACAAAGCAGGATTGGATGCATTTCCGAAAGCAAATGTGGCTGTGCTGGTAGGAACTTCGTTGGATCCTACTCGTAAGAAGAATCCGGCAAATCTTCCAGGACATACGGTAAGTACCATATGGGGAGAGATGGCATATCAGCTTGTAACATCAGCCGGGAAACCGGATCTGTATGAAATTGTAAAAGATGCAGACAAAAAGGGGGTTTCTCCGGGATCTGAGAATCTGAAAATGCTTTTGAATGCCTGTGGACCATGTTTGATTTTGATGGATGAGTTGGTTGCTTATGCAAAGAAAATATATGGTGTGGATGGACTGCCTGCAGGTTCTTATGACAACTTTATTACTTTTATTCAGGAGATTACGGAAGCTGCTCGTGCCAGTGAAAACAGTATTGTTGTAGCTTCTATTCCGGAATCTGAAATTGAAATTGGCGGAGATGCAGGTAAGACTGCATTGGAGACGATAGAGCATACCTTTGGACGTATGGAGTCTATCTGGAAACCGGTAGCTGCAAATGAGGGATTTGAAGTCGTTCGGCGCAGACTGTTTTTGGATTGCAAGGATCCGGAGACAAGGGAGGCTGTATGTACAGCTTTTAGTAATATGTATCAGGAGAATTCTGCTGATTTCCCGTTAGAAGCAAAGGAAGTAGAATACCGAAATAGACTGGTTGCTTGTTACCCGATTCACCCGGAAGTGTTTGACCGACTGTATGAAGACTGGGCTACATTGGAACGTTTCCAGCGTACTCGTGGAGTGCTGCGTCTGATGGCAGCAGTTATTCATGAACTTTGGATGGCAAATGATGCAAGCGCTATGATTATGCCAGGATCTATTCCGTTAAATATGGCATCTGTGCGTGACGAACTTGTGCGTCATCTGCCGGATACCTGGAATAGTATTATTGACCGTGAAGTTGATGGTAAGAATTCTATTCCATTCCAGAAAGATAAAGCGAATATTCGTTATGGTCAGAAGTTGGCAGCTCGTCGTGTAGCCAGAACAGTTATGTTGGGAAGTGCTCCGACAGTACGTGATCAGGTTGTTAGAGGATTGGAGGCAGCCAGAATTCGTTTGGGTGTTGTACAGCCGGGCGAAAATATTGCCGATTTTAATGATGCATTGAATACACTGCATGGTTCACTTTCTTATTTATATAATAATCCGAATGGAAGCAGATACTGGTACGATGTTAGACCTACCTTGCGAAAGACGGCAGAGGATCGTGCTTCGCAGGTAAATGATGTAGATGTGAATATGGAAATAGAAAGCCGCTTGAAAAAGCTGCGTAAAGAGAATCCGTTTGCCGGTCTTCATGTGTGTCCGGCATCCTCACTTGATGTGCCGGATGAACAGGCTGTTCGTCTCGTGATTTTGCGTACCAGTGATACATATAAGGCAAAGAGTAAAAATCCGCAAGCAATGGAAACAGTGGGGAACATACTGAATACTAGAGGTACTTCTCCTCGTATTTATCGAAATATGCTTGCTTTTGTTGCACCGGATTTGGACAATATGTATTCTTTGCAGACAGAGGTGAAGCGATTTATTGCATGGAAGTCCATTATGTCTGATAAAGAAGATCTTAACCTGGATGGAAATCAAATCAGAGAAACACAGAATAATCTGGATCGTAGTAATCAGACAGTGGAACTTCGGATTAAAGAAACATATTGCTGGTTAATGGTTCCGTTTATTGATCAGTTCGAGGATATGAAGACGATTCAGTGGGAAATCAGCAATATCGGTGGCGGTGATGAAAGCATTGTATCTAAAGCGGCAAGAAAGATGATTCAGGGAGAGCAGATTATTACGAATTGGGCACCGGCACTTCTTCAAATGTGTCTGGATGATTTACTTTGGAAAGACAGTAATGATATTCAGGTGAAGAAACTTTGGGAGTATCTGAGTACATATTGTTATCTCCCGAGATTGGCAGGCTATGGAGTTTTGGAAGATGCTATTTGCAAGGGGCTTCCATCCGATGAATATTTTGGCATTGCCGGAAATTATGCGAATGACCGGTATGTGGATTTGAAATTTAATCAGACTGTATTTTCTGTGAATCAGTCAGACTGGCTTGTGAAGGCTAATGTGGCTATGAAGCAGATACTGGCTGAGAAGAAAGAAGAGGAGAAACATCCGGATCCATGGCAGCCAGCGAACCCTGGTGGAAGTGGTGGAGAAACTTCTACTGTGCAGCCGGGTGACGGAAGTATACCGGGAGCGGGCAGAGAAAAGCCACAGGATAATCCGCCGACACCATCCAACACACGTTTCTTTATGAGTGCAAAGTTGGATAATACTCGTGTGAATCGTGATGTGAATAATTATCTGCAAGAAATTATTCAGCATCTGATGAACGTTGATGGCAGCGAGGTTGAACTGACTCTGGAAGTGAGTGTAAATGCACCGAATGGAATTCCGTCAACTACGGTTAGGACAGTGTCGGAGAACTGCAGGACACTGAAGGTGACGGATTTTGGGTTTGAGGAATAGGTTTTCCTAAATCTATAAAAATCATTTTTCCTGGATGGGGAAAAAGTAAAATACTAAAGAAAGAAGGTTCTCTATTTAATGCAGATTTATTCAGCAATTTTTCCAGTAATGGAATCGTTAACGCAGGATGTGTTAATTAAACTGGTAATTGAATGGAATCAAGGAAGCCCTCATAATAAAATTTCCAATTTGAATTGGGATGGTAAAAAGCGAAATGTTAAATTTGAAGATGAAAATTTATCATTAGCTATTGAGGAAATTCGTGCTTATAATACGATTGCCATCAGGTTTCATCAGTTTGATGAGAATAACATCATATGGAATACAGATATTGTTGTGAATTTTAATACGCACATTTTTTCAATTAAGTTAGACAGAGAGACAACTGCGGATACAATTGGGTTTGTTCCTAAATTTAAGACGCCGATTTTGGTTAACATGTTGCTTGATAGAGGGTATGTTGGAACGGATAATGGTATGCAAATTAGTGAGCAGACAATTTCTATTACTAAAGATAACTGTAAAATTATCGAAGATATCATTTGCAGGAATACTACATATTCCATGCCTGTGATATATGTGACAAAATCTTGGGGAAGATATCCTTTAAGAGTTCAGGATTTAGCATATAGATTGCGTGGTGTTGCTCATGTCCTTATGGAAGATGATGTGAATGTAGCAAAAATTCTTAAGGAGTGCTGCAATGGGATGAATGCGCACCACGGTAGCATAGGTATTTACTATCCTGGAAATTCTGCATCATATAAAATTATAGCAACAAGAAAATATGAAGACCAAGAGGAGATACTGACAGACCGAATTGTAAATATTGTTTATAGATACATGAATCAGCAGGCTCGTGATAAAATGATGACATGGGAAGGGGTTCAAAATGAACTTCTTAAGTTACGCTATGTAAGCGCTACGGAAAAGAAAGTCAAAGCTGAAAGTGAAGTATCAGAAGTTTATGAGAACTTTTCTGATGAACTTGAAGAAAAAGAGCACACCATTGAGGAATTAAACAATCGTGTTATGGCACTGCAAGCGGAAAATCAGGGATTGAGAGCAAAATATGAACAGGTAACGGAAATTCCTCTGTTGTATTATGGCGTAGAAGATGAACTGTATGAAGGGGAAATAAAAGATCATATTTTAGAAATGCTTCAAAGACAAATGAGTCAGGTAAAAAAGAAGACACGTAAAGAGCATATATTACAGGATATTTTGGAATGTAATGAAGCTACAGGAGCTTTGAATGAAAAGCGAGCAGAGATTAAACGTATCTTGAAAGGTTATACGAAAGTAGGAGACAGTTTAAAACGTGATTTAAAGGCGTATGGCTTTACTGTTACTAAAGAAGGTGGTCATTATAAACTTGCCTATAAAGGAGATAACAGGTATTTGTTTACAATGGCAGCATCTGGCAGTGATAGTCAACATGGAGGAGGAAATCTTTCGGCAGAGATTACACAAGATATGCTTTAATGTAAAAATGTAATATCTTTATTAGAGAAAATGACAGCGGCCTAACCGGCATCATATCGGCAGGTCGCTGTTTTTCTAATCCTTTTTATAAAATTCTGTTTCATACCCGTCGGCGCGCAGGAGTAGACCGGAAATCCAGTCTGGAGTTCTTCCCATCTGATCACAGATAGACTGCAGAGAGACATCCTGGCTGCATTCTATGATAAGTTCATCATGGACGTGCCCCACGATAAGGCAGTGGGAGAGAGTTCGGATGGCATGCATCAAAATATCCCGGCTGATTGCTTGGACGATATTCTCAACAAATTTTGGACCATAAGATTCTATACGTTCCCATTTCTTAGTGGAGCTGATTCCTTCATAGGTGACAGACTCGCCACCGAACTGGTTTTCGCCGATACGAGGCTTTACATAGCTAAGAGTTCTACCGGAAGGAAGCTTGATGAAGAGCATTCCACTTCGACATAAGAATTTGATTCCGTTTACCTCTGTAGGAACCTTTATTTTTATAGCAGTCTTTACGGCATGATCTACATTCCACCAGAAGGCAGTAATATTGGGATTGGATGCACGCCAGGAATCAACCAGTGGCTGAAGTTCATCCTCTGTTAATCCCATATCCAAAGCTCCCATTGATATAAGAGCGCCGACGGATCCGCCATATCCTAAGGCAAGCTCTGCGATTTTACCCTTCTGTCTGAGATGTGAATTGATACCGTGCTTTTCGACCGGTACTCCAAACATCTGACTGGCGGAAGCACAGTAAATATCCTTACCTTCTGCAAATACTTTGGAACGCCAGGATTCACCAGCGAGGTGCGCAAGGACTCTTGCCTCGATAGCAGAGTAGTCGGATACTACGAATTTGTATCCCGGTCTTGCAATGAAGGCGGTACGAATCAGCTGGCTTAAAGTATCTGGGATATCATCGTAAAGCAGTTCCAAAGTATCATAATCACCGGTACGGACAAGTTCACGAGCATCAGCAAGGTCATTCATATGATTTTGAGGAAGATTCTGTAACTGAATCAATCGACCGGCCCATCTTCCTGAACGGTTTGCACCGTAGAATTGAAACATACCGTGAGCTCTACCATCTTTACATACTGCATTTTGCATAGCCTGGTATTTTTTTACGGAGGATTTTGCAAGCTGGAGTCTGAGTTTCAATGCGGTAGCTACATCACCATCAGTATTTTTTATCATAGCAGCCACATCCTTCTTACCAAGGGATCCTGCTTCAATACCATGATCAGAGAGCCATTGTTTCATCTGAACTACGGAGTTTGGATTATCGAGGTTCGTGATTTTTTGCATGGATATCATAAGCTCTGACTTGGACCTTTCATCAAATGCGATAGCATTTTCTACTATATCCATATCCAGCATAATCCCACGGTCATTAATTTCCTGATCGAGGTGATATTCATCCCAGACGAAGTCAGGAACCGGGAATTTTGATAATTTTTGTTTGATAGACAATTCCACTTCTACGTCCCGTTTATTGTAGGTTTTGAAGGCTTTCCATTTATCGGGAGCATGTTCTGGAAGGTTTCTGGTTCTGCCTCCATTTACCTTTGTCGGTTTACAAGGGCAGCAGAAGTATTTGATGAGGTCTTTGCCTTCCTTCATTTTTTGATCCTGCAGTTTAAGGACAGCACCGACACCTTCAAGCGAGAGTGGTAAGCCCATATAGGCAGACCATATCATGGTACACTTCCAAGAGGATGGATCCAGGTATTTTGAGGCAGGATCTTCGGGAATACGATAGCCCTTGAAGTGTTCAGGGTGATGTCGTTTTAACCAATTGGATAAACAGATTCTTTCAAAATTGGCATTGAAAGCCCATTTTGTAACAGTATCATCAGATAAGGCTGCAAGGATATCGTCAGGAATAGTATTGCCGCAGGCAAGATCGAATACCTGTACTTCACCGCCATCTATGGATACACCGAACAGTAATATTTCAAAATTATCAGACTCAGCGTACTTGTAAGCTCCGCATTTGGAGATATCTACATCGCTATAGGTCTCTAAATCAATTGACATTTCTTTTATCATAATCTCATTCCTTTACAAAAAGGGCAGCAGCACCGGGGAGTACTGCCGCCTTGCTATTAGTTTCCTTTTGGGGGCTGTTCTTTTGGCTGGAACCATTTTGCTTTTGGAAAGATCCAATGAAGGAAACGTTTTGCAACACCCAGGAACCACTTCCAGATTGCAGCAAGTCCCATTAACCAGAAACCGGCTAAGAAGCCTAAAAGGGATCCGCGGATAATAGCATCTAATATTTCATTAATAGAATCCATAGTCATGATATTTTACCTACTTTCTTTGATTGTCACAGGCGGCAGCAGTATTACCACCGCCTGCTGGGTTGTCGTTGTTACATTGGATTTATTCAAGGAAATCGTCTTCTTCATCAGAAGCGAAATCATCCTCAGCTCTGGACTTGCCACCAAGAGGTTCACCGTCTCGAATCTTCTGGAGATTATTGAGACCGCAAGCAATTCCCTTGTTGCCGTTGCTGTTAAAAGCGTAGAGATTGATGGAAGCTCTGCCGTAGACACCGGAATATACTTCAGATCTCTCAAGGATAGGCTGACGGTCTGCATCGACGATACCAGGTGCGGAAGCACTATTGGCATTGATGAAATATGCATTTGCATATGCCGGATCGTCAGGTCTCTCTAAATCACCGTCACGAAGAGGTGTTTTGAGGATGGAGAGTGCAGGAACGGTTTTGCCATTTCCTTTAAGCTTGCTCTGACCTTCCTCATAAGCGGCTTCAATAGCTGCCTTGATTTTGTTAACGGTTACGGTGTCGGACTTGGGAATGATGAGGGAGACACTGTACTTCGGTGTGCCTCCGTTGATGCTTTTTGCATCCCATACATTCGCATAGCTCCAACGTGTATTTACTCCTGTGATTACCTTTGTAGGGTTCTGAATCTTTGCCATAATATTGGTCCTCCTTTATTTGTCTTATGGTATAAGTCCACGGAATCATTTCGTGCTTTGCACTTTCATGATTCCTACGTAAATTCGCAATCCGCCTTATCAGGCTACTTGCTCATTTCCGTTGTCGTCTCTAATGCTTAAACAGATATGTCTGCGAGCAGCCAATCTGTTTTAAGCATTGAGACTGGACTTATACGCTAAAATCATCTATTGCTGTATTCATTGCCGGTCTCTTATCGGATTCCGGTACCAATGCAGGTTTTCCAGGTGGCTTATATACAAGCTCACCTAAAAGCTCTTCAAATTTCTTCTTTCCGAGCAATGTGCTCATGGCAGTGATGCCAAGAAGCTTCTTCTCATACGGGTCGTAGCCCGCATCTTTTACTCTGAATGCCACAGTGGCTTCATCAGTAAATTTTCTATTGGATCTTCCTTCTACGATTTTCCAACCATCGAAGTGAACACCGGACTGAGCCTGCTGTAAGGCATATTCTTTGATGTCATTTCCCCAGGAAATCATTTCATCTACCTTTGCTAAGATAGCGGCGATTTCTATGTCATCCAGGGTAGCTGGCATTTCAAAGTCATATTTTGCAAGCTCAAGATTGTATTCGGCGCGCTTTCTGCAGGTGGCTTTTACCTTACAGAACTGACAGTGGTCACCGGATTTGAATTCGCCTTCGCCTACATATGCAAGCTGTGCGGTAGGTGCCAGAACTTCGTCAGCTCATTTCAGAAGCACATCTTTGGAAATGGTGTAAGTACTGACGTTGTCACGTCTTGGCTGGAAGATGGTCATTTTGATCTGGTTAATGTCATAGATATCGCCGAAGGCTTCTAAGGCACCTAAGGCGTAGCACATCATCTGACTGTTGCCACCGTGTTCCTCATCGCCTGCACTTACGAGAACACCGAGACCGTGCTTGTAATCGATAATCTGCAGAACTTCATCTGCTACGATGACACAGTCACCGGTTCCAAAGCCATTTTCAACCCAGCGGGAGAAGTCCAGTCTCTGCTCAATCATGACCTGTGGATCCTTACAGAATTCCTTGGCTGCTTCGATTTGTTCCAAAACATAATTCCTGTATTCCTCTGCGCAGTTTTGCATTTCAGCATCGTAGAAGGTCAGGTTTTCTGTCGGATCAGTGACAGCTCTGCCAAGAGCTTTTTCCACAAGATAGGCGCACAGCTCATGACAATCGGTTCCCTGCTGTGCATATTCCGAAGTCTGATCTGCAATGCTGGCACAGAGCTTTGCACTTGGTGGGCAGGCTAACCATCTGTGACTGGCAGAAGCGGAAAGGTATGCGTGTTTAGGCATTTCCAATCACCTCAGCTTCCTTAAGAATGGCTGCATAATCATCAGGATTTACCTGCTTTAACTGCTGAGCACCATATTTCTCAAGAAGCTCTTTGACTTCCTTCTTATATCCGGCGGCTGATTTGGAAGCGAGTACTGCACGAACATCTTCCTTTGTATAAGTAGGTTCAGGTGCTTCCTCTGTCTTAGCTGGTTCGGGAGCCTTTGCAGCTTTCTTGGTTGACTTGGTTTCTGTTTTCTCAGGTGTTTTTTCTGTAGAAGAAAAGATGTCTTTGATTGCGTTAGCAGCTTTGATCATTCCTTCGCCACAGGCAATCATTTCATCAAGCACCTGAGATAATTCACTCATTTTGCTCATCTTGTTTTCCTCCGTTTTCTGTATTCTGTTGTCTTAGATTGGCTGCCAGTCGTTTGGCTACAACACTGATTGCGATGAGAGTGTCAATAAGCTCTTCATCAATGGACGGTGTAGCCTGCTGGCTTTTATCAATCGTTTCTGTCTGCATCTGCAGCACCTCACTTTCCGAATGGCTTTCGTGCCTTTCTATCTTCCTAAGCGCATCTGGAAATTGTTTTTCCGGTTGGGAGCATATTTTTTTGGAAAAAGTTTTGAAAACAGTCAGGGCATTTTTTGCCTTTATAAGGAAGAGATACTGCTCTGGCTGTTATTTTTTTGCAAATTTTGTCCTACGACCGGAAAAATGTAGGTTAAACCCGCTTAGGAAGTTAGGAGGATTTTGTTCCTTACTTTATAGAAACGAGGTTTGAGATATGCAGGTAACGATTTTTACAGCAAACTGCATTGGCCAGGCCGCAAACTGCAGCTACCCGAACCGGGTGACGGTGAGTACGCCGGAGCAGCTTCGGGAGGCGGTGAAGGCAGATCATGTTTGCGCAGAGTACAAAGGAAATTATCGAGGTATTGGTAATTTCATTTGTTCGGATGTGATTGTCATGGATATTGATAATGACCATTCAGAGGAACCGGCAGAGTGGATTACGGCTGAAAAGCTGGAGAAAATATTCCCTGATATGGAATATATGCTTGCTTCCAGTAGACATCATTTGCTTCCGAAGGAGGGCAAGTCTGCCAGGCCGAGATATCACATCTATTTTCCTATTTCAGAGATTACAGATGCAGAAGTGTATGGAAATCTGAAGAAGGCGTTGCAGAAGGAGTATCCCTTCTTTGATGGAAATGCATTGGATGCAGCAAGATTTATCTTCGGTGCTGATTGTGAAGAAGTATTGGTGCATGATGGCTGGATGACTATTGATGAAGAAATTGATGTGAGTCAGCTTGTCGAGGATGAAGAATTTGAAGCTGAGGATTCGGAGAGTGCATCTGGTGGGCAGATTTTGGAAGGAAGCAGAAACAATACCATGAGCCGATTTGCCGGGCGTGTATTGAAACGTTATGGAATTACGGAAAAGGCACACGAGGCATTCCTGGAACATGCAAAGAAGTGTGATCCGCCACTACCGGAGTCGGAGCTTAAGACTATCTGGAATAGTGCGGTGAAGTTCTTTAAGAAAAGTATTGTGAATCAAGAAGGGTATGTGCCGCCTGATGAATATAATGCAGATTTTGAAAGTGCTTCATTGAAGCCTGAAGATTATTCGGATATCGGACAGGCAAAGGTGTTGGTTCGAGAGTATGGAAATGAATTGAAATATACCAGTGCTACAGACTTTTTAAGATTCGATGGCGAATGTTGGAGAGAAGATAAGCAGATGGCGATTGGTGCTGTTGAGGAATTCTTGGATCTGCAGCTTCAGGATGCTATGGATGAAGTGGCAAGAGTTGAGAAGGCGTTGGAGGATGCAGGCGTACCGAAGGAATCTATTCACGCTGGTCCAAAGGAGCTTCTGAAAGAGGTGGACGGAAAACTGATTCCGTTGGTTTACATGCTGATGGGTGCTCAGACTTATCTGAAATTTGTTCAGAAGAGACGTGATTACAAATACATCGTATCTGCAGCAAATACGGCAAAGCCGATGATTGCTATTTCAGTATCTGACCTGGATAAGAACGAGAATCTCATTAATACGCCATATGCAACCTATGACCTTAGAAAAGGGCTTGCAGGAGAACAGCCACATAATTCGGAGGATCTTATTACAAAGATTACTGCGTGTTCACCGGGAGAGGAAGGAAAGCAGATATGGCTGGATGCCCTGAATCTTTTCTTCTGTAAGGATCAGAAGCTGATTGATTATGTGCAGGAGACAGTTGGCATGGCTGCAATCGGTAAGGTTTATCAGGAGCATATGATTATTGCTTACGGCGGTGGTGCCAATGGTAAGAGTACCTTCTGGAATACCATTTTTAGAGTGCTTGGCAATTATGCAGGAAAGCTTTCTGCTGAGGTATTGACCATGAACTGTAAGCGAAATGTGAAGCCGGAGATGGCGGAGCTTAAGGGTAAGCGCCTCATTATTTCTTCGGAAATGGAAGAAGGAATGAGATTAAATACCGCTGTGGTAAAGCAGCTTTGTTCTACGGATGAGATTCAGGCGGAGAAGAAGTACAAGGATCCATTTTCCTTTGTTCCGTCACATACGTTGGTTCTCTATACGAACCATCTCCCGAAGGTGGGAGCCAATGATGATGGTATCTGGAGAAGACTGGTCGTGATTCCCTTCAATGCAAAGATTGCAGGTAAAAGCGACATCAAAAACTATGCAGATTACCTGTTTGAGCATGCCGGACCTGCAATTATGAGCTGGATTATCGAGGGTGCAAAGAAGGCGATTGATAAGGATTTCCATACATCACTTCCGGATGTAGTAGAAGCTGCTATTCAGGCTTACCGCGAGGACAATGACTGGCTTGGGCAGTTCCTGGAGGAATGCTGTGAGATTGATCCGTCATATAAAGAAAAGTCGGGTGAGCTGTATCAGGCTTATCGAGCACATTGCATGCAGAACGGTGAATATATCCGAAGTACGACAGACTTCTATTCTTCGATGGATAAGGCTGGCTACAACCGAATCCGCAAGAATACCGGAGTGCAGGTCGTGGGATTGAAGCTTAAGGAAGGACAGGATTTTTTGGAGTAAGAAAAAGCCATTTTGTGTAGGTCGTTAACCTCAGTACATAAAAGTCCCTTTAGGAAGAATTTGAATAAAAATCTGCTTAAAGGAGTTTTACGGAACGAGGTACTCGACCTGCACACCTGTTAAGAATGATGGAGGCGTGCGATGCGTGAAAAATATATTGAACAGAAATTAGTGAGAGAAGTTAAAAAGCGTGGTGGCTTGTGTGAGAAGTGGAATTCCGGTTCATCGGGCTGGCCGGACCGACTTGTTTTATTACCTGATGGAAAATTCGGGTTGGTGGAAGTGAAGGCACCGGGAAAGAAGCCAAAAGTTTTACAGGAGCACAGGCATGACCAGTTAAGGTCTCTTGGATATAAAGTATTCGTCCTGGATGCTGCAGGACAGATTGGAGGGATTCTTGATGGAATACAAACCGCATGATTATCAGCAGTTTGCAATCAATTATATATCAGAACACCCGATAGCAGCCGTGATACTTGGGATGGGACTTGGTAAGACCAGTATTACGTTGACAGCTATTGAACAGCTTATTTATGACAGCTTTGAAGTAAGTAAGGTTTTGGTGGTGGCGCCACTTCGAGTTGCAAGAAATACCTGGAGTGATGAGATTCATAAGTGGGATCACCTGAAACACCTGAGATATTCCATTGTTCTTGGTTCAGCAGCAGAGCGGAAAAAGGCTTTGGAGGCGGATGCAGATATTTACATTATTAACCGTGAAAATCTGCAGTGGTTGATTGAACAAAGTGGAGTGAATTTTTTCTGGGATATGGTAGTTCTGGATGAGCTATCCAGCTTTAAAAATTGGAACAGTAAACGCTTTAAGGCTTTTATGAAGGTTCGCCCGAAGGTAAAGAGAGTAATTGGACTTACCGGAACGCCTTCCAGCAATGGTCTGATGGATCTGTTTGCAGAATTTAAATGTCTGGATATGGGAGAAAGACTTGGCAGATTTATCAGCCAGTATCGTGTGAATTATTTTGTGCCAGACAGGATGAATGGTCCGATTGTTTATTCGTACAAGCTGAGGCGTGGTGCAGAGGAACAGATTTATGAGAAAATTTCCGATATCACGATTTCCATGAAAGCCCTGGATCATCTTCAGATGCCGGAGCTTATCAGTAATGAATATCCGGTTTATATGGATGCCGATGAGGCAAAGATATACGCGGACATGGAAGAGGATTTATTTATTCCTTTGAAGAAGGGAGAGATTACAGTGGCAAATGCAGCAACTCTTTCAGGGAAGCTCCTTCAGATGGCAAATGGTGCTGTGTATTCAGATGAGGGAGACGAAATCGTTATTCATGGTCAGAAGCTGGATGCCCTTGAGGATATGATTGAAGCAGCAAACGGCAGACCAGTTATGGTAGCGTACTGGTTCAAACATGATTTATCAAGAATTATGAGAAGGCTTACCGATAGGAAAATTCCTTTTGAAAGGTTAGATTCTGAGGAAAGTATCAGAAAGTGGAATCGTGGAGAACTGCCAGTAGCACTAATTCATCCTGCTTCAGCAGGACATGGCCTGAATCTACAGTCTGGTGGAAATATGCTGATATGGTTTGGTCTTACATGGAGCCTGGAATTATATCAGCAGACTGTAGCTAGATTATGGAGGCAGGGACAGACCGCGGAGACGGTTGTGGTTCAGCATATTATTACTGCAGGTACGATAGATGAAGATGTCATGAAGGCTTTAGCTAATAAGGATATGACACAGAATAGATTGATTGCTGCAGTAAAAGCGAGGGTAACACATGGCAGGTAAGAACCAATTTGAAGACCCATATGAAAGACTTGCGAATGCGATTATTCTTAGTGCGGTTGCTGATTACAGAGCCGCACTCAAAAAGATAAAACACAATCTCAAGAGCAAGGCAGCAATAGATGAAGCATTACAGCTAGAGAAGTTTTTCAGAAGTTCTTGGTATCAACAGCTGACTTCCGTTGATGGAGAGTTTTTGATCCGTAAGCTTCAGAACGAAATAAGACAATCAGAGTAAATCCGAGGGAAATAACTTTTCGGAGGTGGCTTATGACAGCTAAAGAGTATTTGAAGCAGGCATATCTGTTGGATAAGCAGATACAGGTTGAGGTTAAGGAACTGGAACAGCTTCGTGAGATGAGAGGTACAATTCAGGGATGTTCTTATGGAGAAAAGATTGGTACCAATCCGAATAGAAATCTGGAAGCGCCGTTTATAAAGACCATTGAAAAGATATGGGATTATGAGCAGAGGATTGATGCACAGATAAACAGATTGGTAGACCTACGTTCAGAAATCAATGCGGCGATTGAAAGTATGGAGAACCCAGAGGAAAGACTTCTTTTGAAATATCGTTATCTGAAAAACGAGAGTTGGGAAGATATTTCCTACGAGCTTAATGTGTCATACAGAACCGTGCATCGTATTCATGCATCGTCACTAAATAATTTTGTTGTACCGGAATAAGGTTGGCACACTTTGTCCCAACATGGCATAAGTATATATGTTAATATGATAGTGTCGAAAGTAGGACAAAACGAAGAGCCTTGAGGGAGCAATCCTTCAGGGCTCAAATTAGTAGGAGGTGCGTATGCCAAGAAGACCGAACATACCGTGTAAACATCCTGGCTGTGCAGCACTTATTCCGCATGGTCAGATGTATTGCGAGGAACATAAGCCTTTACACACAAAGGACAGAGCCCATGCAGCAGAGCGTGGTTATGGTGCTAAGTGGCAGCGTGAGAGAAGGAAGTTCTTAGAGAGCAATCCATTCTGTGTGAAGTGTTATGAGGAAGGTCATATTACTATGGCTACCGTCGTGGATCATATCGTTCCGCATCGTGGAGACCAGAAACTCTTCTGGGATAGGTCGAACTGGCAGCCTTTATGTGAGCATCATCATAATGTAAAGACGATGACCGAGGATAGATTTAAGGAATATCGGTTCTGATGGAGCAAGGGTAGGGGGGGGTATTTGAATCTTCGCAGGCCTTAGGCTACAAGACCGGCGCCCCCTTTTCTGTACAAAATCGCGAAATGGAAGAGGGGGGGGATCGTAGAATTGCAGTAACTGAAATGGAAACTAAATGAATAAAATGATATAAAATGGTAACTATAATATTGACTTTAATTCGTGCGTGACATATAATAAGCATGAGGTAGAATGACTTTTGTTGATTGGAGGAAGTTAATATGTTTGATGTGAATTCCATGATAGCTGCAAATATTGTAGCAATTCTTAAAAAACAGAATAGAAAACAAATAGATTTGGCAGGGGCATTGCAGACAAATAAACAGACAATAAGTAAGATGCTTAATGGTTCAAGAATGATTAATGCGATAGAACTGAAGCGTATCGCAGAGTTCCTGGGTGTTAAGATGGAAGAACTTACCAAGCTTCAGGGAGATTCTGTTGATACAGATATTGTTCATGCGTTCATGGGAAAAGTTGAATCAGAGGAAGCTAAAGAAGCACTTAATATTGCTGATAAGCTTTCAAACATGATTCTTTTCCATAGTCGAGTTAGAGATAATGGTATGGCTATGATGAAACCTTGGGAGGCATAATGGGAGATACTTTTTTTGAAAACTTGTTTTATAAGCAAGAGAAGCAATTTGAAAAAATAAATGATTTATCAAAGGCTTTTGCTGTAAATTACTGTGGAAATACCATTATTAGAGAATCTATTTTTGGCATAGTTTCAAATTATGCACGTAAGAGGGAACTGGCTCTTGAAGTGCTTCGTTATCCATTTAGGGATGATGAATTATGGGCGTTTACCTTTGTGAAGAAGGGTACGATTTTCTTGTGTGTGAATACAGAACTGCCAATGTGTAAGCAGATTTTTGCAACGGCACATGAGTTATATCATATTCATTGCTATGCAGAGGATATTAATACCAGCACTATTACATCTGGTTCTTTATTGGATTCAAAAACGGTTGATGAAGTAGCAGCTACGCAGGAAGATCTTGAAGCAAATGCTTTTGCAGGGTTGCTTTTGATGCCGGATGCCAGTGTGATAGAACAGTTTAAGATGTTTGGAATCTCAAAAGAGAATATGGGGATTGATGATGTGCTGATTCTTATGGATTTGTTTGCGCTTCCTTACAAAGCAGTTGTATTGCGCTTAGTAGAGAGCGGTGTGATTACAGAAGAGAAGGCCAGAAATCTTTATCAAGAAAAAAGTGAAAGCATTGCAATCAGAATTGAATTGACTGGAAAAGCAGAACAGTGGCAGCAGAATAGTGGAAGTTTACTCCGCTATGGAAGTTTGTTGGATAATCTGGCTTTTAACTCTGAACACGAATTACTTGTGGATAGTAGAGAGGAATCTGATAGGGCATACTTGGAAAAAATCGGAAAGGAATTTCGGAATCGAAAATAAGGTGAGTATATGGCAAATGAAAAATATGCCTTGCTGGATACTGACTTTATATCCAAGATGCATTTGATACGCAAGGATGATCATAATAAATTAATAGACAAAATTATGGCAATGCCAGGTTATTGCTTTTATTGTCATAAACAGATTCAAGTAGAAATCATGCGTCACAATATAGCTGGGGCACCAGAATGGTTTCAGTCGAAAATTGAATCAAAATCAATATGTATGTATGACGATGAAATGATACTGGATGAATTATCAGGAGTCTATGGTGAATGGGCTATCAGCGCATATGCAGGAATGCTTAAAACTGCGTGCGATGCATATAAAGATGGATATTTTGAAGAGAAGTTTGTTCTTGTGTCTCAAATGGACTGCCGCAGTATAAGTAGAGAAGATTTTTTGAAGCAACTGCAAGATGATTGTGACACTATCGGCGAGGGACAAAATCTCGGAGAACTGAAGTCATATGTCTTATTGCAAGTGCTGAATTTAAAGTTCGGTGAACAAATCTATGTCTTTTGTTCTGATGATAAAAATGCCAGAAATGGTGTAATCAGTATAGGCGGAGCTAGATGTATTAGTGTATTGTCATCGTTTGTAAGGCTGAAAAAAGAAATTAGCTTTACGAAAGAGGATGCTATGCCATACATCGATTCTTATATGAATACTTGTTTAGGAAAAGATCAAACAGCATTCAGGGTTCAAGATACTTCAAAAGAGAGGCGAATGTGCAGGATACCATGTGAGCAAGTATTTGAAGAGATATTTGATGGGAAAATAGATGAGTTAATAACTGGAAATTTAAAATACATATAGATATTCATCATGAGGATCGTGTAGAAATACATGGTCCTTTTATTTACACGAGTAGTAAGGAAAATGCCATGCTTGCATGAGCATTTGACGAGCACCGCGATAACCCATGAAATTGATTTCTTGGGTGTGCAGAAAATTAAGGAAGGAGGGGATTCCAGTGGCAGGAAGAAAGCCAAAGCCTACAGCGGTTAAGAAGCTGGAGGGTAATCCAGGTAAAAGAAAACTGAATACGAAAGAGCCAGTTCCGGCAAAGGGAATGCCTGACTGTCCGGAGTGGCTGCTTCCAGAGGCGAAGAAAGAGTGGGAACGACTTGCGGATCTGATGAACCAGATGGGAGTTCTGACCGAGGTGGATATGGCGGCATTTGCTGCATACTGCCAGTCTTATGCCAGATGGAAGGAAGCGCAGGAGCATATAGATTCTGAGGGGTCGACCTTTGAAACGGATAAAGGATATCAGCAGCAGACACCTTGGGTTGGTATTGCAAATACCAATCAGAAGCTGATGCTGCAGGCGGCATCCGAGTTTGGACTTACGCCTTCATCCAGGTCACGTATTGTGGCTGGTAGTGCAAAGGGTAAGGAGTTGGAAGATGAGATGGAGGCATTGCTTGGGGGTGATTCCTAATGGCAAAGGAACCAAGACCAAAGGGATATCCGAAGCTTAAGAATTATAAACCTTCCCAGTTCATGCTTCCGACTTCACATTATGATAAGAAGAAAGCAGACAGGGCAGTGACCTTTATTGAGAATCTTTGTCACACCAAAGGTAAATGGGCAGGAACACCATTCTGGCTATTACCGTGGCAGGAGCAATTGATAAGAGATATATTCGGGATTGTAAAACCTGATGGGAACAGGCAGTTCCGCACTGCATTTGTGGAGATATGTAAGAAAGTAGGTAAGAGCGAATTAGCAGCAGCAGTCGCTCTTTATTTATTGTATGCGGACAATGAGCCTTCCGCAGAAGTGTATGGTGCAGCGGCTGACAGACAGCAGGCATCCATCGTATTTGATGTGGCAAAACAGATGGTAGAGATGTCACCGGCTCTGATGAAAAGAAGCAAGCTGATGGGAGCCACTAAGCGTATTGTGAATTACAGTAATGCCGGATATTATCAGGTGCTGTCAGCTGAGGTTGGCGGTAAACATGGATTTTCGGTGAGTGGATTAGTATTTGACGAAATCCATACTCAGCCAAATCGGCAGTTATACGATGTACTTACCAAGGGTTCGTCGGATGCAAGACAGAATCCGCTTCACTTTATTATTACGACGGCAGGTAATGACAGACATTCCATTGCATATGAACTTCATACGAAGGCGGTGGATATTCTGGAAGGCAGACGTGTGGACCCGACTTTTTATCCTGTAGTCTATGGACTTAAGGACGATGAGGATTGGGAAGATGAGGCAAACTGGTACAAGGTTAATCCTTCTCTTGGATATACCGTTGATATTGAAAGGTTGAGGGATGCATACAGGGA